>Ga0247833_1007814_pt1 | contig 11127 bp, 21 predicted proteins | sample LaCruzMarch2015__7_FD_187117 | JGI IMG/M metagenome (GOLD analysis project Ga0247833, IMG submission 187117) | Freshwater microbial communities from meromictic Lake La Cruz, Castile-La Mancha, Spain - LaCruzMarch2015_8m | ecosystem: Environmental > Aquatic > Freshwater > Lake | place: Spain...
AGTCTGCATATTTTGATCTGCTCGTTGACCTGAGCGGTGCGAGCGTACAGGCGGCCCTCTCGAACTACGAGGAGGATGCCGGAACGACATTTCTGGCAAACGTCGAAATCCAGATGGAGGCGGAAATCACTTTCGCATCGGCAACGGAGACGATCCGCTTCAGCTCGCGCACGGCGAAGGTCTCGCTCGACAAGGACCAGGTGGAATGAACTGGTTGGATGCATCTGTGATCGCGCGTGGCGGGGTCGCTGTGCGCCGCCAGGCATGGGTGACGGATCCCCGGCGCACCGGGGCGAGCATCGCATTTTCTGCCGGCGCCGGAACCGCGCGGGCGGTGGCGGTGTTTCGCCGTGCCGGGGCTGAACAGGTCGTCCAGCCCTCGCTCTCGCTCACCGTCACGGGAGTTGCCAGCACGGATGTGCTCACGGCCTCGTCGGCGCGGCTGGTGGATGGTGACGAAGTTTTCTTTTCTTCCCTGACCGGCGGTGCCGGACTCTCGACGGCCTCTGTCTATTACGCCCGGGATGTGAGCGGGGCGACGCTGAAAGTGTCGGCCTCGCGGGGCGGGGGGGCGGTGAATTTCACGAGCGACATCACGGCGGGAGTGCTCGTGTTTGGGCATTTCGGTGCGGCGGAATTTTTGGCGGATGATTGGGAGGTGGCCTGACCATGCCTCTGATCCCTGCTGCTCTGCGGGCTCCGTTGAATAAGGTTGGTGGCGGGCTCTCTGTGTCGGGCTTGTTCGCGGCAAACCCGGGTGCTGTGACGCTGGGGATCGCGGCGGCTCAGGCTGGCCCGTCTGTGGTGGAAGTAGGCGGGGTACGTGCGGCGGCGGCGCCGTATGCGAGCGCGGCTGTGGCGGTGACTCGCATCGAGCGCCGGGGGAGCCGGATCTGGGGCGCGCTGTGCTCGGGGGTCGGGCCGGTTGAGCAGGCGGTGACGACTGGCGGGCAGTCGAGCACGCTGCCGTTCCTCTACGGTACGCGGCATAGTCCGTGGACCCGCTCGGGGCCGTGGACGAACCCGCTGCAGCTGGCGGCGGATGTGGTGATCGGATGGGACTCTACCGAGCAGGTTCGTAGCAATATGCCGCTGGGCCACTACCGGATTTCGGTGGGCCGGTTCGCGCCGGGGCAATCCCTGGATGTGTTCAACACGGTGATGGGGTGGCTGAATGCCAACATCGGCTATGCGGCAGCGCAGATCGACAACGGAACGGTGACGGCGCAGGTGCCTGCTGTGACGACGCGCGCGGCAAACTGGCAGACGGCTCCGGCGACGCTGGCATGGGCCTCCGTGGGCTTGCAGTGGTGGGGCCTGGTGGAGGCGGCGGCCCGGTCGGGTTCATGGGTGCGGCGGTTGGCGTGGACGGATGCAAGTCGGGCAATACGCTTCGAGGCTGGGAGCGGCACGACGCGGGCGGTCGCGGTGCAGATGGCAAGCGGGTTGGCTGTGGCGGAGCGTGTGACAACGGCGGATTTCGGTGTGGCGGAGTTTCTTGCGGAGGATTGGGTAGTGCTCTCCGCAAATGAGGCGCCGCTGGTGGACGTGACGGATTTTGTTTTCTCGGGTCCTGTGGGCACGGTGTTTTTTGTGGTGTTTGGTGATACGTCCGGCTGGGGTGCTGGCGGTGGTGGCACTGTAGGCTCCCCTGCTGGCGGAGGGAATATTGGCGGGATCTATTCGCCGCAGACTGGCCGGGGGTTCGTTTATGTGCGCGATGGGGTCTTAAAGGACGACCGGGTGCTCGTCGGCGTCCCGACCGTGCGGGAGATTCTGATCCGATCAATGGGCGTGCAGGAGGATGATCTTCGCGTGCGGGTGCGCGGGGTGACGGTCTTCGACACTCGCTACAATGTGGGCTGGTATCGCGGGGAGACTTTTTTGACTGCGGCGATCCCGCCGATTCCTGCCTATGACCAGGCGGATCATTGGCGGGTGGCGCGGGTGACGGAGGCGATGCTGGCGGTGGCTGGCGAGGCGGCGGCGGGGGATTTGGTGGAGGTGGATGTCTTTGATGGCTGGGGCGGAGCGTGGCGCACGGCTCCCTGGGTGGCGACGGTGACGTGGACGGATGGGCGGGTGACGACGTGCACGGGCGGGGTGACGAGCACGGGGGAGAGTGCGCAGCCAGCGGTGGCTGATGTAGTAGTGACGCCATCGGCTCACACATTATACGGTGGCGAAACGGTGGATGTGACGGGGGGGAGTACGGCGACGTATTCCGAGGGTCTGGCGGCGTGCGGGCTCTCGACTGGCGTGCGGTTGAACAACCCGACGGGCGCGACGCTGGGGATCTCTGTCTCTGGATCTGTAGATGACGACGTGCTATTCAACGGCTCGATCTATGAGCCTGGCGCGCATCCGTTCCCGTGGACGGTCTGGGGAAGCCCGTGCGGAAGTGACAATACGATGAACGGCGTGCATTCGTTCGCCTACTCTGGGACCATCGGGCCATTCTCGGATTTCCGCATCCAGGGGAAAGACAACGGGTTCGGGGGATCGATCTCCTGCTCGGTGACGATAACGACGGTATCTCCGGCGGAGAGCTACTTCGCCACCGGCCCGCATTTCTCGACCTACGTGCCGAATGGCAATTTCCGGCTATAATGGACAACAACGGACAACAGGCGGTTTTTTACCTAGGCAATGGCTCGACTCGAAATCGAGCGTGGGGTTAAACTCACCGTGGGTTCGAATCCCACCCCTTCCGATGTTTACGGGGCCGGGAAGCCTGATAAACACTTGGATTTCTAACCTGCTGCATCTTGCTTTTATTTTAGTTGCATTGCGGTTTATGCGGGGCGAGATTGGACAACGATGGACAACAAACAATTCCTGATCTCCCCCTATCCGGCGCGGCCTAATTCGCCTTGGAAGGTGGAGATTCGCGCCTCATTTGCGGGCAAGAAGATTCGCCGGTTTTGCGAGACGGAAGCTGAGGCGTGGTCGGTCGCGGAATCGCTGGTTGAAAAAATCAGGCTGAAGGGCGTTTCCTCTCTACGGGAAGTAGGCGCATCCGCTCCGATGGCTGGCGCGTGCCGGAAGTTCCTTTTGCGCCAAGAGAAAAAGAGCAAGAGCCACAAGGACAAGGCGGCTCAGATTTGCAAGATGCTGCAAAAAAAGTTCCCGCTGGTTGACGTTTCGCCGTCAGAGCTGGATGGCTGGTTCACCTCCCTCCCCGGATCGGAGACAACCAGGGCGATGTTTTTCCGGTACGCGAGAATGTTCTTCCGGTGGGCTCATCGGATGGGCTACATCCAGCGGGACCCCTCGGCGGCGTTGGATTGCCCTCGGGCGGCAGTGGGTAGAAACATCCTCACCCCGGATCAGATGCGGGCGGTGTTGTCCGTGAAAATGGACAACTGGCTTCTGGCGTGCATCCTCCTCGGTGGGTTCGCTGGCCTCCGGTCGGAAGAATTATTGCGGATGAACTGGGAGGATATTGACCTCAAGGCCGAGGAAATCCACATTCGCCCCGGAGTGATGAAAGATTCCGGCGGGTTTTTTGAGCGGATCGTTGACTTCACGGAGCCGCTTTCCCGGCGCAAGGATGCCCTCACGGGCAAGGGGAAGCTGGTGCCGGTCACTTCCCGCCTGTTCCACTACGCGCGCGGGGTGGTCGCAATGTCGCTTGAATGGGATGGCTGGCCGGCCAACTGCCTGCGGCATTCGTTCGCGACCTACCATCTCGCCCGGTCGCTCGATCCCGGCAAGACGGCTTACCAGATGGGGCATTCCAGCCCAGCGATGGTGCGGAGGGTGTACGCGGTCCCGGCTCGGCGCGCTGACGGTGAGGCATGGTGGGCGATCTAGCCTTCCACGGTGCGGGCGGCTTCCTCGGCTCTCGCGCGAAATTCAGCGATCTGGCGCTTGGTGGCAATGTCGATGGCTTGCTTTGTCTGAGCCGGTGGGAGGTCTGGCGGCAACTGTGGTGGCATCGGGTTGATCCCATAGCTGGCCAGCAAAAGCCTTTGCAAGCGAAGCCCCTCGCGCTGGGTCTCTTCAAGCGCCGTCACCTTGCCGCTGATCCCGATGATGACGAAAAACAGGATCACCCCACACAGCAAAAATCCGCAGGAGATCAGGATTGAAATCAGAAGAAAAAACTCGGTCATTTTTATATTTTTCGGAGTAGGATAGCGTATGTCCTATGTGGTAGATATAGTGCGCTGATGCTTCTTTCCATTTGCCTTGATGTTCTTGCCGGTGCTTTTTATTGCGTCTCCGATTTGCTCCGCTGTATCGGCTGCTGCAAGGTTGCTTTGGCCGGACTTCTCAAGGGAATCAAGTATCCGCTCAAACTGGATGCTCAGAAAATTTGAGAGCGTCCGATTGTCTGCTTTTGCGAGAGCCGCGAGTCTCGTTTTTGTGGACTGAGTTACCGACGCGCTGATGGAAGTCTGCCCAGGAGCGCGGGAGTGGTTTCGTTCGTTTGTCTTCATGGCATATATACGGTCGCACGTGCCGTAATTGATATCAACTTTAGAATTTGAAGAAAAATAAGTTTTTTTAAGAAAAACTGTTGACATGCCGTAACACGGCATGTACGGTGCGCCGCAGATGAGCGAAGAAAACACCACCATCACAATCAGCCTGCCGGAATCTCTCCGCAGGAAAATCGAGGAAGCCGCAAAGAACGAAGACCGCACCGTCTCCAACTTTATCCGGGTTCTCATCAATCAAATCCTCACCGAGGCAGAAGGTCAGAAATGAACCTGATCATCCGCGAAGACATGACGGTGGATTCCGTCACGGTGGCCGAGCAATGTGCGATCGAACACCGGGCCGCGCTGCAACTGCTCAAAACCCACAGGGCAAAACTGGAATCCAAGTTTGGCGGGATCGCATTTGAAATGCGGAAGGGTGAAAAGCTTCCACAGGGCGGGTTTGCCAAAGCGACACGCATTGCCCACGCGCTCACGGAAGCTCTGTCCACGCCACATCGTAAGTTTTGCCTGACTTCTGCGGCCCGTGCTGGCGTGCCCATTCTGCAAATGCCTGACGGGTCTCTTGGTCTGAAAAAAGGAATGAGGAAATGAGCATCCAAGACGCGATGGGCCTTACCGGCCTCGGGTACTACACGATGGTCAAGGAGGCGGCGAAGGGATCGTTTGAAGCGTACAAGCCGCGCGGCAACAAGGGCGGCTGGGAGATCGACGCGCGCTCGTTCCAATGCTGGATCCTGCGCCGGAAGATGAAGACGGGCAATGCGCCAGCTCGGGCAGCCGCTCGCCGGGAACTCGAAGAGATGGGGGCCGCGCGATGAATCCCGCATTTCGATGCGAGTACGAGGCGGGCGTGATCTTGCAGAAGATCGCAGCGGAACGGCTCGATATTGCCTGGTTCAAGGCGATGGCGACCGCGACCGACCTTGAGCGTGTTACCGGGAACCCCAAGGCGGCGGACGCGGCGGCCACGCTCAAGACGGCGATGACGCTTCTGAACCGGGCGCGGCATCTGGTCTTTGACCTGCGCCCGCTTGAAGCCGCCCGGCTCACCAACACCAAGGGGGCGCGCAAGGAACTCCCTGAATTGCTCGCTGAATTTCGCGCGCCACGGAAGCCATGAAAAACACCGACCCAACCGCAAGCCTGATCTGGTTCCTGCTTTGGGCCGTGCTCTTTGTCGTCCTGATGATGGGCAACTACTGCCTCAAGCTCGAAAGGGACCGCGACCGGCTCCACGCTCAAGTTGAGGCCAGCATGCTCCCGCCTGAGGTCGTCATTTTCCGTGGGCCGCTGACCGCTGAGAGATTGGCGCAGGGCTCGTCCCGCCAGGGTGCCACGGAATCCAATTTCTCCAAGCCATGATTGCCGCCCTCGCCCTCCTATCCATCGCCGCCGCCATCGTGCTCGGCATGACGATCAAGCGCCAAATCGCTGCGGCCTACCGGGCCGGATACCGCTCCGGGTTCTTCAAGGGCTACGCGGCGGCGACCAACTTTCAAAAAAACCTCAACCAATAAAAAGCGCCGGTCAGAGGGACTAACTCCGACCGGCGCGAGCACAACTAAGCATATGACCGATACCGAAAACAGCACAGGGGCGCAAGCAAAATCGTCACACGCCGGGGAAGAGACATTCCACCGGGGAGAATACAATCACGCGACCGCCAAGGCTCACGCGATGTTTGTCGGGTGGGTTGAAGCGATCCAGCCGATCCTCGCAACGCATGAAGTGATGTCGGTCGAAGAGGAATTTTCATTCCCTCTTCTTAACCCGGAAACGGAACACCCTTCCAAAACCTTCGTTGAGGCTGGGAAGATTGACGGCATCCTCCGCTGCCGTGCGACCGGGGCCATTAAGGTCCTTGAGCACAAGACCACTTCCGAGAATGTTGATCCCGTTTCTGACTACTGGGCGCGCCTCGCGATGGATGGCCAGATTTCCAAGTACGTGCTGGCCGTGTCACAGGGCGGGCACGATGTCCGCTCGGTCGTTTACGATGTCGCCAAGAAGCCGGGGAACCGGCCACTGAGGGCAGGCAAGCCGAACGAGGAAACGCCGGAAGAGTTCCACGCCAGATGCCTCGAAAACATCCGCGAGGAACCTACCGCGTTTTTCGTTCAACGTGAGATCCCGCGCTCTGATTCCGATCTCCTCGAATACTGCAACGATGCCTGGGCGATCTCGCAGGAAATCCTTTACCGCCGTAACAAAAATCTCTGGCCGCGCAATACCTCGGCATGCACGGCATACGGGCAATGTGAGTTCTTCGAACTGTGCGCGGGCCGGGCATCTGTGGACGGCATCCGGTTTGATCGTAATCCGAAAAAGCACGGGGAACTTTCCATTGAGGAATCCGGGAAAGACTTCCTGACCAACTCCCGACTGTCCGCGCTTCGCAAGTGCGCCCGCTACGCCTTCCTCAAATACGAGGAGCCTGTTGAACGGGTGGGCGAGAAATCGGAGGCGCTTCGCCTCGGATTATCGTTCCATCGCGGATGCGAAATCTACCTGAAAACCTTCATCGGAAAATAATTTATGAGCACAACAAAAAAGAAGCCATCAAAAGCACTGGCTCCAATCGAAACGGTAAACAGCGCGGTCAATCCTAAGCCCACAAAGGCCGAGGTTATCAACGCTCTTGTCCGCGTTCGCGTGGATGAACTCAACAAGGCCAACAAGGAAGCGCGCGACAAGCGAGCGGCATTGAATGAACGCATCGACGCGAAGCTTGCCGACTACGTTCGCAAGACGATCAAAATCTAATCAGCCAGAAACCCAAACCTTTAAAAATCTATGTCCAGCATACTAGCAAAAATCAAACGTGGTGGAGAGTGCCTGCCTCCCCGCGTGTCACTCGCAGGCCCCGAGGGAATCGGAAAATCAACATTTGGAGCGTCGGCGCCGTCGCCGCTTTTCATCAGCCAGGAGGACGGCTTGACCGGCCTCGATCACGTCGCACGGGTGAACCCGGAGACGTTCGCGGATGTTCTCGCCCTTGTGGACGAGATCACCGCAAACGGATCGGAGTTCAAGACGCTCGTGATTGACACGATGGATTGGCTGGAAAGGTCGATTCATTCCTACGTCTGCCAGCGCGACGGCAAGGCCGCAATCTTGGACTATGGCTATGGGAAGGGGTACGTCGTGGCAGAACAGGAGCTTGTTTTGCTTCTCTCGAAACTCGACGCCCTGCGCTCACGGCAGAAAATGGGAATCGTTCTCCTGTCGCACGTCCATATCAAGACGTTCTCCTCTCCAGATGGTAACACGTGGGATCGCTATGAGGCTAAAGGCCACAAGGGATTCACCGGCATCCTTCGCGAGTGGCCGGACGCCTGCCTCTTCGCGGTCTATGAGGTCTTCAAGACCAAGGAGAAGGGCGAACAGCGCGAAAAGGTCATCGGCGGGGATCGCATCATTCACACGCAATGGTCGCCGGGATGGGACGCAAAGAACCGCCTCGGGCTCCCCGAGACGCTCCCGCTCTCATACGACGACTTCGACGCCGCAGTCCAGGAGAACCGCCCGGACAAGCTCCGCGAGCAATACGTTGCCCTGCTCAAGACAGCCGACATGCCGGCCGCTGACCGCGAGAAGTGGGCAAAGGTCGATGTCGCAACGCTCCCGCCTGATCGGATCAAGGGCGGAATCGCAAAACTGAAAACTCTGCAACCCGCAAAATAATATGAGTGAAGAAAACACACGTTACGTTGACCGCGCCGGGGCCTACGCCTGCCGCGTCAAGAAACCCGGCAATGGATGGTTCGGCGAACAGGGGGAGAACAACACCCCGTTTATCCGGATCCCTTGCTTTGTCACCGACGACGGCGACCAGGACGGAAAAGAGATCGTCTTTTACGCATGGCTGACCGACAAAGCCTTCGATCGCTCGATCGAAACGCTGTGCAAGGTCTTCCCTGAATGGGACGGCGACCTTGAGGCATTGGAGCGCGGGGACTTCACGTTCGCCGGGCTCGACTGCGAGATTGTCGCGGAGGCGGAAACCTACGACGGCAAGAAGCGCGTCAAAGCAAAATGGCTGAATCCCCTCGGCGGTGGCGGCGGGAAGGCGATGGATGCCGGAAAGGTTTCCTCCCTCATCTCCAAGCTCGGCCGGCGCGCGAAGGCTATCGCGAAGCAGGCCGGGGCGGGAACGCCGACAACACGGCCAGCGCAGGCCGCACAGGGACCAGCGAACGCGGTCACGGGAGACGACGACATACCTTTTAACTGAGAGGCGCGAACACCTCGTTAAAAACGCAAACTGGAATGTCAAAGAAATGCTTTAAGTGCGGTGGGGAAAAGGAACTGAGTGAGTTCTATAAGCACAATGGAATGTCTGATGGGCATCTAAATAAGTGCAAGGAATATGCGGAAATCCGCAAAGCTAAATTTTAACCCTTTTTCCAAATGAACGAAATCCGCTTCACCCTCCAAGTCGAGCCCAAGAGCCTGCAAAAATCCGGCAAACGGATGGTCATCCGTGGCGGGAAACCTCTCTTTTTCAAAAACAAAGAGGCCGAGGAATACCAGCGCACAATCAAGGTTCTCGCGAAAAGTCACATTCCATCCGAGCCGCTGACCGGCCCGCTGATCGTGGATTTCATCTTTATCATTCCGCGCCCTGGTCGCCTGAATCGTAAGTCTGATCCTGATGGCCTGATCCCATGCCCTGCCCGCCCTGACCGCGACAATCTCCAAAAGGGCACACAGGACGCTCTCTCGGATTTCTGGATTGATGACGGCCAGATTTTCGACGGGCGCACGGCTAAGTTTTACGCGGAGCGGGGCGGCGATCCTCGGATCATTGTTAGTATTAGGAGCGCGAGCGGGGAACAAGAAGCACTTACTCGTCGTCCGAACACCCAAGGTCACGAGCCGCTAGGAGCGGAGAAAGGCAACGATAACCAAGGGAAACGGAACCGCTCCTAGCGGTTTCGTGGACCGCCTTGTTCGGAAAAATTTATGGATGCGATATTTGAACTCAATGGATACGAGAAAAACCGCGAATATGAAAAGCTCGCGGACATGATGCTGACTCAATCGGTCGTATGCATCCTGGACTACGGGAAAGACTGCCGGGACGTGGCGCATACGCTATGGAACCCAACGCAGGACGGTCGTGGAATATGGCAACTCTCGGCGCGTGGAGTAACCTACATATACGCTTGGGACCGCAACGACTTCATTGGTCAATGCGCCCGACAGAACGTGGATATTATTTTTCCGAACACCAGGATGAGCGGCCACTAGCCGCCGAAGAAAATCTATGAATACAAAATCAGAAGTCCCGGCGGGTAGTGGTTCGCTCGATCCACTGTTCGACATTTTCCGAGAAATCCAAGACTGCGTGGAAAATATGCCATGCGGAGGCATCGGGAAAGATGGTCCAACGCAAGAGGAACTAGACGAGGCTAGCAAGGAAGGACATCCGGTAGATGGAGACTCCATGCACCATCAGGGGCAGCAAACGTGGCTGATCGCCCAACGCGGAATTGATATTTTGTCGAACGCAGAGATGAGCCACCACCAGAAGCCGGGGGAAAAGGCATGACAACCACGCTGGATAAAGTCCCGGCTTCTGGTGGTTGTGCTCCATCGCCTTGTTGGCCCCTTTCTTGGCGTCACCTCGACCTGTTCTCAGGAATCGGCGGATTCGCGCTGGCCTGCCGGATGGTGGGAGGAATCGAAACGGTGGCCTTCTGCGAGCGGGAACCATACGCGCAAAAGGTGATCAAGAAACACTGGCCGGATGTGCCTATCTGCAACGACATCCACGAAATGAAAGGAAACGAATATGGAACAATTAACCTTATTACAGGGGGATTCCCTTGCCAGCCTTACAGCCTCGCCGGGGAGCGAAGAGGCAACGAGGATGACCGTGCGCTCTGGCCGCAAATGCTCAGAGTCATATCAGAGGCAAGGCCCGCTTGGGTGCTTGGTGAGAATGTGCCTGGAATCATCACGCTGGCACTCGACGGTGTGCTTGCTGACTTGGAGGCTCAAGGATACGCCTGCGAAACGCTCTGTATTCCGGCTTGCGGTGTCGATGCCAGACACCGAAGAGAACGAATATGGATTGTGGGGCACTCCACGCGCCCACGAATACAAGGGAACGGGGCCGGTAGGGAGCAAGTCTCACACGCACATGTTGGATCGCGCCTATCTATGCGCACAAGTGGCACTCTGGCCGACGCCTCCGCTGACTCTGGCCGTCAAGATGTGGCCCTCGCCAACGGCATCAACGGGCGGACCGGAGCCGGACGGCAAAACGGGTCGGAAACTCGCCACGCTGGTCAAGCTGCATCCGACACCCTCCGCGAGCATGATGACCATGCAGGACATGGAGCAGGCGCAATATGCGGGGAACGATCCGCGCCGGCCTGCCTATGGCGAGACGAAACAGACTGGTTCGCTGAATCCGGCATGGGTCGAGTGGCTAATGGGATACCCAGTCGGGTGGACAGACTGCGCGGACTCGGAAACGCGATAGTCCCACAAGTGGCGGCGGAAATCATCGCAGCAATGAAGCGCGTCGATATTGGGGCCAACGTCCCGCATCACCTGCCCCGGAAGGCTGGCACGCCGGATGCCGACACAAAGGGGGACGTATGAAGTCGAAACCCGCTTCGCATCGAAAGTGCCAGCCTGTAGGGGTTAGGTGCATGCGCCTGTT
>Ga0247833_1007815_pt1 | contig 11125 bp, 11 predicted proteins | sample LaCruzMarch2015__7_FD_187117 | JGI IMG/M metagenome (GOLD analysis project Ga0247833, IMG submission 187117) | Freshwater microbial communities from meromictic Lake La Cruz, Castile-La Mancha, Spain - LaCruzMarch2015_8m | ecosystem: Environmental > Aquatic > Freshwater > Lake | place: Spain...
TGTTTTTCTATGACGCACCTCGCTTAAATTAAAAAAATCCGTCATTCCGGCATGGATGCTCGAATCCAGTGCCATGGACGGTAACTTGGCGGCTGCACAAGTGTTTGATTGAACAGAAGTGTAAGCCCATAGTTTCACATCCGTGTGACTGGATGCCGGCTGAAGTTCCTTGCTAGTCAGGTGCTGGAACGACGCGACTTACGCATTATAGTTCTCTATTGCGCCAGCCAGCGTTTGTGCCGCTTCTGCATCGGCTTCCCACTGTGTCATGTGGTCAATATGGGCAAGGCGATTTAGGTAACGCAGTATTTCCATTATTTTCTTCCGATTACCCCAGAAATCTTTTACTTCGGTTCTTAAATAATTCACGCCTTCTTGCGCATTTTCTTTCGATACCGTTTCATGCAAGGCAAACAACACATGACGCATCAATGAACCTGCAAAGTTTTCACCGCCTAAATTTGACCGTTTAAATTCTGTTCCTGTTTTAAAACGCACTTCGTTAGCTTTTGTTTTGGCAAACATAAACGTATATTCACGCACACCAAAACCTTTGGCTAATTCTTGATAAGCCCCCGAACGCAATTCACCGTGTTTTTCCAGTTCTAAACCTTTCAAATACAAGCGTTCAGTTGCCGCTAAACCCTTCCATTGAAATTCATCAAACCCCTTTGGAATTAAATAATTGCAGGCAATTTCCACAGCTTGATCAATCAATTTTTCAAATTCTGATTTTTGGTTTTTTTGTTTTTCTCGATAAAGTTCGTTTTCAATGTGAATGCCTTCAATGCTTGCATATTGGGTCATCACTCTTAACGCCGCTGCATAGGCGGCAAGTTGATAATCGGTATCACCAAAATTTGGCATTTCTTTATCGTCTAAAGCTAACATATCATCAAGCTGACGTTTCACTTCATCTTCAATCATGCTCGGCAATTCATCACGGAAAATTTCGTCGTGATTTGTGCGTTTGCGTAACACTAATAAAACGGTACCTTGAACGTAATTGCCTTTTTTTAATCCCGATGATGTTTCGGTTGCAATTGTCCACGCACTGCTAACGTGCAAACCAGCCGCCCATAAAATCATACCCAAATCCGCCCAAACCGCTGGGTCTTGATGAGTGAACTGCACCATTTGCAAACCGTTATCAGGCATTTGTTTTGCCAGATTACTGTAGATTTCAACCATTGATTTTTTAAAATCTTCCCCGCTTCCTTTAACAGCTAAGGCATGACGATTAGCTAAATTACAATCGGGAAAACTTTTTGCTAATGTTTTCTCGTACCAAACTCCAAAAAATTGACTGAGTTCGTGGTAATTAACGGCATCAGCGTAAGGCGGGTCGGTAATCCAAATATCATTATTTACTTGGATAGAACGAGCATCACCGATTGAAATATTGGATTCACCATAAATATCAATAACGCTTAAATTTAACTGTGATGTAGAACAGCTCAAAAAAGGTCTACAAGAATAATTTAACATCGGATTAAGTGCCTGAGTGTCGAAGGTATCTTTCCCTCCACCAATCCCACCTCCTTGAGTTTGTAACCAGCGACACAAACGAGAATTCCAATTGGCTAATCTACCTATATTTAAAAGGTTTGATGCGATGGTATATTCATTATCTGACTGACTCTCTTCACTCAATAATCCCAATAATAATAGTTGTCGCGGATTAAACAAGTGATGCCAATAACTCCAGCCTCTTGTTCTTATTGGTTCTTCTGTTTTTTCGCCGCCCCGCTCAATAGCTTGGCGTGGGATATATCCCTTTTCTTGCCAATCGTTGAAACGCTCTTTTAACAAGTCTAAAACCAATTTTTCACGGTTTAAATCTTCTTCTGTAACAGAGCAATAATGACGGATAGTTTTTTCTACATCTTCGCCTTTTGCATTGGTTGTCCAATAGGTTTCTACCCAACGCACACAATAAGGTCGTTCTTGAAAAGTATCATTTGGACGTGGAATTAAATCTTCATTTTCCCAAAGTCGCAAACTATAAACATTTTTTCCATCTATGGTTTTATCGCCACGAATAGATGAAATTGAATAAGAGTCACCCGTTTCAGGACAAACCATGCGTCCATCTTGAATTGTTCCCAACTTTGCTTTTGCCATTGTTTCTTTATCAGCATTGGTGACAATTTCAATATCGTAACGTTTGTTTTCTGGGTCGGCTTTTAACACTGCACAAACATTGTATTTTTCGCTGATAATCCAATTCGGGGCTAATGGTAACAAATAGCCAGTTGCTGGACAGACGGCTTCAACACAATACAAATACGCATCAGCACGCCAACCTTTTTCGTTGTGTTCAATGCCCCATTCGGTGATTTGTTTATCGGCTGCTGCAAACGCCGCTTGTTGTGCAGCTTGTACTTTTTCTTGAACGTCTTTACCGCCACCGATGAGATGAATACTTGCCCATGTCAATAAAGCGGCGACGGGATTTAAGTCTGAACCGTAGGCTTCACAACCAATACGCGCCGCTTCAAAGGGAATAGAACCGCCACCACAAAACGCATCCCCGACTTTGGGCGTGTGTCCAAAACGGGCTTTGCCTAATTGGTCAATCAATTCTTGAATGTTGGTAGCGTTAGTTCCAAGATGAGCATTGATTTCTAGCCAAGCCTCTGGACTTGCACCTTCGATTTGTTCGGGACGGTCACAGTATTCCAGCTTTTCGTCATAACTTAAGTGGTCAAAATAGCGGCGGGTAATTGCATCTTTTTGGCTTTGGGTAGTGCCTTTTGTCCAAGATACACCGCCTTTGGCATTGAGGGTAAACAGGTTTTGCGTCATTCCGGCAGGGATGCCAGAATCCAGTGCCAGGGAAGGTAAGCTTCCGATACTTCCGAGGCTTGTTTTAGGCTCGATGCCAGTCCCTGGATTCACATCCATGTGACTGGATTCCGGCCATCCATGCCGGAATGACGGGCTTATTGGTAGTGTTTTGTATCCAGTCATAAAGGGTTTTGACTGGAATGGCTTTTGAGCGACGTTGCCACAAGCCTTCTTTATCCATCGTGAGAAGTTATAAAAAAACTTCACGGTCTTTTTGTGGGTTGTCACTGGCAGGCATGAGCACTCCTAAAATGGATGCACGAACCAAAATCAGCGGCTTGCGTCCCCATCATTTACCTAAACCTGTTAATGTTTGGCTCGCCACTGCTTTGCGTTCTTTGTACGATTCTTTTGAAACCAAAGACACTGGGAACTGTGTTTCGATAAAGGTTTTGTCGGTGATTGGCATAGTAGGGAAAAGTAAAGACGATCAAAAAGAGAACTGAGAGAAATAGCTCATATCAGCTTAGTCAAACCAGTTTTGTAAGCTTAAGTTTTGAAAGTTCTCAAAATCTTGGCTATTTCGAGTCACTAAGGTCAATTGTTGGGTTGCGGCAATCGCGGCTATTTCACCATCGGCATAAGCACAGGTTAAGCCTTGGCGTTTTAATCTTGCCCGTTCTTTGGCGTACCAGTCTGCGGCAACTTGATCAAACGGCAATACAGTCAAGCCATTTGCCAATAATAGGGCTAAATAGGATTGGAGCTGTGTTTTGCATTTTGATGCTGCCAGTAATTCACAGCCACACACCAATTCATGCCAGACAACCGCTGCTGTCGCATATTCACCGTCATGATCGGCAAACTGTTGTAACACCTTGTCACTGGGATTTAAACGGGCGGGTTCTGACAGAATATTGCTATCGAGCACACGCTTATTCGTCCCATGAAAATTCCCGCTCCTGGCTGGCGGCGCGTAAAGACTTAAGTTCAGTTCCCGTCAACGCGATGTCGCTCTCTAATTGGCTGCGCCAGTGTTGGATGGCTTGATACAAGCTAGTATTTTTTTGGGTGAGCTTTTGATAATTGGCTTCTGATAGCATCACGGCAACGGGCTTGCCATGACGGGTAAGATGGATGGCTTCACCCGTGTCGAGCTGATGAATTAATTGTGACAGGTTGTTTTTTGCCTCGGCTATGGTGCTGGTTTTCATCGGCAATCACTCTATTATGGCTATAGTTTTGGTTATATTAAGGATTTACATGCCCACTATTAACTTATAGAGCCTGCTACGATTCTAAAAATCATCAGGCCATTCTCGTGAGCCATGAAATACCGCAAGAATTTCAATTTGCAGATTTTTAATTCTATAAGGGATGATATAGCGGGTTCCTGCCAATACCAATTCGTAAGTCCCTTCTACACGCCCAAGGCGACCTAAGCGTGGATTCTCTTTTAATAAGCCAACACGCTTTTTAATGGTTTCGAGCAAATCACGCTCGGCTTTAGGGTTATCGTTGCTAATGTATAGAAAGATGTCCCGCAAATCCATGCGGGCTGGTTCTGTCCATAGAATCTTCATTGCTTGGAGTCAGTTTCGGTTTTGCTGGTGATTAAGGCTTCCATTTCGCGCATCACATCATCATGATCGATTAATTCACCACGCTCCGCTGCGGCAATGCCCTGAATGATTTTTTCAAGTTGCCAAGCATGTGCGCTTAAGTATTCCTTGAGGGCTTGATTAACAAGGTAATTTCTTGATCTATCTAGCGATCCAGCCAGATAATCCAGTTGCTGTACGATGTCTGATTCGGCACGAATGGTAAAGGCTTCGGTTGCCATAAATGATACTCCGGTTTAATCTGGTTCACCTGTAATCATAACCACCTATGCGGGAATTATCAACTTACCTACATTTTCCCAGACATTAACGATAGTTCAAACTCTGCACGGCGGTTACGCAATACGCCTTCCATGACAGGATTTTCGGTTAAGGCAAAGCGCACGGCTTTTCGCCAGCCTTTGTTACGGCCATTAACAGCATGACCTGTAGCGGCATTGGTCATGGTATAAAGCCACCAGCGTTCTTCAGGCACTAGGCCTAACCAGTTATGTACGGCGGTTACGGATAGTTCCGGGTCTGCATCTTCTAATGCCCAGGCTAATAAGGTGAGTTCCTTGCCTAAGGTTCGGTCAACGGGTATCTGGCCTTTTTTAAGCCACTGCCCAGTTTTTACACCTAAATTACGTAAGCGGCGGTTAAATTCTGCTTTAACATGCTCTTCTATCTGTTCCCAAGTGCGGCGGTTTAATACGGCTTTTAATTGGGCATCGACATCGTTGAAGGTGGGTGAGGTTTTTTGGCCTTTTTCAGGTTTTAGCCAGTGAAAATGTTCGGAAATAAGCACCTTGGCATCTTTCGCTTTTGAGATGGGCACGGTGACAATAAAACAGTGTTCGGTTTGATCGGCATCGAAACCAAATCCCAAGGGTGGCGATTTTTTTACTTGTGTTCGCTTATCGGCGGGTGTTAACTCGCTCATTGGCGCACTTCACCAGGGTGCAGTTGGCGGTTCATTTCCGCTAACCAATCAATAAGCTGCTGACCGCGTTGGAATTTCACTTCTTCCACACTGATGCTGACGTGGCTGCCGTTCATGACACCCTGTAATTTTTCCAATAACATTTTAATTTCTTCACCGGTGAATTTTGTGGAACCCTCTGCACTGTAAGTCAGCGAGGCGGATTCATCATTGGCAAATACGTCAATAATCACGCCTTGCATTGTTCCTTCAAATTTTATGAGGCGTTCAATAAAGTCAAACGCGGCTTTAGCGGATAAGTTGCCTTGTTCGCGGGTGTTCCATGTTAATGGTTTTGCCGGTTCAATCACTACTTTTTTATCACGATACTGATCCATATCGATTTTTTCGAGCCGTGATGGTATGCCGTCTTTGGTAGCCATCGCTTGCACAAAGCGACAAGAGGTGGGGACATCAAAAGCACTCTCGTAACGTGCGCCTAAGCTGCCAGGGTCTGAGCCGTCCGTGGTGTAACGTATCTCTGCACCAGATGGTACAGCTTTTAGTTCCACTTGCCAGGCATCGCCTTGTTGAATCACTTCATGTTTGAGTTGCAGCGTGTTTTCCCAGGTATAAACGCTGCCTTGGTCATGTTCGTTACGGCTATCGACACATAAAAAAGTGACGCGCATGTCACTGGTGCTAAACCTTGAATAACCGCCTTCGGTTTCTGCAATATCCATTGAGGCAGAACTGGGCGAGTTATGACCCAACTCATACAGCACTTTGTCGCCATTGACGGGCGTGATTTTTAAATTGGTTTCGCCGGTATCTGGATTGCGGCTTAGCACTTGAACGTTAACCTGGGTTTCTGGCTTAGGTGGTTCACGGTTAATGATGCCGCCATCATCAAGCCAGCCAGATAGTTCCAGCATTTTAGACTTTAGTGTATCCAGTGCTTTGGGATCATGGAAATTCCATTCGGTATTGGTTGCAGCCGCACGTAATACTTCGTTCCACTGGGATTTTTGTTGGTTCCGAAATAACCGTACTTCAACTTTTTTGCGGAAAGTATCGCTGCTGACATCAGTGGTAAATTTGCCTTTTTGCTCCAAGGTATCGCGTATTAGTTTTTCACCGTCGAATTGGTTGTTTTCAAAGTGAATGTGGTAATCGGTAACGCGCAGTGCATTGTTTAGGCTGGGATAAACCAGTGTGGTAAAGGTTTCTTGGAGCGCACTGCGTAAACTGAGCGTGATTTTATCTTGTGAGTTTTCGGCATCACGGTATTGCTGGTCACTGCTTGCCATGCGTTCGGCATTAAATTCCGCCAGAATGTCGTTGATAGCCTTGTATTGTCGGGTTTGTTCTATCAATCGTCCCATATTGCGATGACTGCCGGTTAAAAAACACACCCTATTTTTAAAGTCTGCGCTGTCAAAGAATGTTTGCCACGCTTCACTGAGCTTGCTGTTTTGTATGGGCGTGGTGGCGGGTTCGGTAATGATTAAGCTTACTTTGTCTATTTTTAGTTCAATATCATCCAAGTCTGGCAGAACTCGTATGTCTTGATAACAATCGCGATTATGTGGGGTAAATAAACCTTCTAAATATTTACGTAATTCTTTTAAACATGTTTCTTCGTTATAGGAATTGGCCTGGCTGTGGAGTTTGGCAGCCAAGTTCTGAATGTTTTTAAAAAATAAACGCCCATCGATACTGCGGTGTAAATACCAAGCTTGGGTAGGGAGGTAATCAATAATATTCTTTTTGACGGCTGAAATATCACGACCTGGCTCACAGAGAAAACTAACGATGTCACTGTCTCTGAGGCCATGTGTCGCACCTGGAACAGCGGCTAATGAGGCGACTAAGATGAGTTTGGCGACATCTTGGGCATCGCTAGATGTTCCTAATCTGTTGTCTAGCTCTTCAGCTATGGAATGTCCATCCTTGGCAATGTCGTGAGTAATCGCTTCTGTCAGCGTAGGATTTATGGCGCGGATTTCTGACTGTATCTCTTCGTTGTTGAGATTAAAGTCGTAGGGATGAATTAATTTTACTTGGTCGGCGCGGCGAACCCCTTGGGTATTTGGACTGTACATATCCGCTACGATGACCCGCATTAGCCGAATCAAGCCGCGTGTTTGTTGAAAGCCTGGATTTTCTTTAAAACGTGCATACAAATCACGGATTGAGAAATGAAACGGGTAAGATTCTATGAGTTGTGCGGCAAAGGATTCGGGTGTGGCATTGGTTATGTCCATTTGCTTGGCTTTACGAACCGCTTCCGCGTACTCTTGTGCAACGTGTCGAATGGTTTCTTCATCGGGTAACTCAGCAAAGAGCCGTGTACGCAAAATATGGTATAGCTCGTCACCTTGAGGGTTAACGGGTTCTAAACGCAATGATGAGCGGTTGGTTTCGTTAGTCAGATTGTCTAGGGCATGATTGAGTTCGTTTGAGCCATCCCCATACGTCGCACGAAGATCAGAGATAACTACGCAAACATTTGATAATTCAGGCCGGTCAACCGCGACCATTAAATTGGATAAGGCAGTAGTGGTTACATCCGCCAATGTTGCTTGTCCAATTTCCTTAGCTTTGGCATTAACAAAATACGGAGGTAATTCATCGAGAAAGATGATCGTTGGTTCGCCTTTTAATAAATTAATCCATGCGGTAGTGCCGGGTGCGCTTAATGGCGAATAAAGGTCACGAAAAAGCTCTTTCTTACCCAGTTGTTCAGCGAGTTCCCCCCAGATACCGAAGGCAGCATCTGATTCTCGACCATTAAAGCCAATCACTCGAATAGTGCCTAAACGAGAGCCTTGCCCGTCTTTACCGAGAACTTTTGCTCGCAAAGCAGGATTTTTAGCCAATAGTCCCAATGCAATCATACTGTGAGTTTTACCGCCCCCCATCGCTTGGCTAAGCAGGAAGGTACTGGCCTGATTGCTACGTCCTTCTAGTCGCTCAAAAACCTTGTCCAGTAACGTCTGCATTCCCGAAGTAATAAAATTCTCATCGAAAAACTGATCTGGATTAATACGATCCTTAAGTAAGTCATCAATATTTAAAACAACGTCCCGACGGGATCGGTCAAAAACACTCTGGCGGGGAGTACATGTGGGATTGAGATTCATTTTTTAAAATTCCAAATATTTTTACGATTCAACACGTAGCAGGTGGTATTTGATACCTAGAGGCCTTAGACATCTTGAATGCCTAACAAAAAATGCCGAAGAAGGTCATAAAGTTATTTTCTTTTCCTATACTTAAGAGGTGATGCAAAAAGGGTTCATTATAAATAATGAGGCATTATCCTGCTTATGGAATCGTTGCGGGTATAGAAATTTTGCACTCTCTTTAAGCTTACAGCGGTTTCAATTGATGTTAATTACATACTAAAATTCAGCCGCATGATTAAAATAACCAATTGCATCATTACGGGTAATAGTATTAAGCGCATCTTTAATAACATTTAGAAGCGCATCAACTGTTCTGGATTTTTGTTTTTTTATATACTGTTTGAATTTAGAAAACGCCTCTTCAATTGGATTAAGATCTGGAGAATATGGTGGGAGATAAAGAAATTTAATGCCATTTTGTTTTAAGAAGCTTTGGACACTTTTTGCGCGATGCACTGGATGATTATCAAGTATTAGTGTTTGCCCATTTGTTAAAATAGGCAATACGAAGGTATTTAAATAGGTAATGAAGAAGTCGGCGTTTAAAGAACCGGTATAGTTATATTGGGCTTTTATGCCTTCTTCTGACAATACAGCAACGGTGTTGATTCTTGTTCCTGGATTAGTCGGTCTCTTATCATAGACCCGCTTACCTTGTTCTGAACGCCCATAAACGGGCATCATATTCAGACAACTCCCTGTTTCGTCTAAATAAAAACGTTTTTCTGGTTCAATAATTTCCAATTGTTCATCATACTTTTCTTTTTTTATTTTAACTTCTGGGCTGCTTTTCTTTGGATCAGAAAAAGTCTTTTTTTTCCGCGTTATGTTCAATCTTTCTAGCGTGTTGTACATAGTGCCTATACTAACCAGTACACCATAGACGCCTGCGTAACGGTTGCGAAGCTCTTCAAGTGTCAGATCAACTTCTTTAGATAATAGGGACTGTAAATAGCTTTCCCCTTCTGGCGTGATTAAATGGGGATACTCAGATGGATATTCACGAGGTTCCAAACTACCTGTTTCTATAAACAGTTGCTTGAGTAAATAAACAGTGTTTGGACTCACACTAAAAATATCCGCAGTTTTACGAATCGAACGTGTTAATGAATAGTTATATATTCTGATTCTTAAATCATGTGAATAAGGTTTCATTTTAATCTCCAAATTATTTAAGTATGTATTTGACCTAATTGTAATTATCTAATATTGAAACCGCTGTAAGTAATCAGGCAAAAGTTATAAGCGGTTTAGCAGAAATTTAAGTTTACTCTACCCCCAGTTATTCAGCCATAGTGAAGTCAATAGCCGCATGATTGTCGGGCATTAACAAATATGTTATTGTTTTAACCATGTACACCATCACCTATTACAGCGAAACCGTTAAAGCAGATATTGAGGCGTTGCCGCTGACTTTGCGGGTACGCTATACGGCTTTGACGCAGCGCATGATTGAAGTAGGCGCAAACTTGGGCAAGCCGCATACCGAAGCCTTTGGCAACGGCTTGTTTGAGCTTAGGCTTAAGGGCCAGGAAGGCATTGCCCGGGTGTTTTATTGCACTTTGGTAGGCCGTCGCGTCGTCATGCTGCACAGCTTTGTCAAAAAAAACCAAAAGACCCCGCCCAAAGAACGGCGGCTTGCCGAAACCCGCATGAAGGAGATTAAACATGATGCCCGATGATACCCATGAAAAAATGATTGCCAAATGGATGAAAGACCCTGCATTCAAAGCCGAATACGAACGCATCGAGCGCGAAGAAATGCCGATGCTGGACATGATCCTCGCCGCCCGCCGTGAAACCGGCCTTTCCCAGGCGCAAGTCGCCGAACGCATGGGCACTAAACCGTCCGCTGTAGCACGGCTGGAAGCCTCGCTGGTGTCCGGCAAGCATTCGCCAAGCCTTGCCACTTTGCGTAAATACGCCAAGGCACTGGGCAAGCAATTGGATGTTAGGCTGGTGTAGCAAGAAAGGGGACAGACCACGATTATTTTTCAGACAGTCTATTTTGTGTTGTTTTTCTAGGTCGCCCCACACTTCTAGCTGCAACCCGCCTGTCCAACATGTTGCCTATTTCTTCGATAGACATAAACAATTTAGCAGAAATTTAAGTTTACTCTGCCCCCAGTTATTTTTAACGCTTTAAAATGTTTGTCTATAAAAACTATCACCACTCTTCCGGGCAATCCTGTTGCCAATCTCGAAATGCAGATTCCAAATCATAACGGTAGGGATAGCCATTATTAACCAAATAGCGGGGTAAAATATTATTGGATCGCACCAGTTTTTTGATACGAACCGGGCTAAAAGGGTGTTTAATTCCTAAAGGCTTTGCAAACAGATCAATCAAATACGCGACAATCAAAAGCAGCGGATACGGAACCGAAGGTAGCCAGCGCTTTACACCCGCAACCTTACCCACCATTTGCACATAATCTTCAATAGTAGGTCCTGGGTTCATAGACATGTTGAAAAGGCTAACTCGCTCCCCTGTCTCATTTTGCCGCTGCAATACCCACCACATGGCATTACACAGTTCCTTAACGTAAACACCGGCTTTTCGTGTTTGTCGATTGCCCATATACAGAAAATATCGATGCAAAACAGCCTTGATCAAACGC
>Ga0247833_1007819_pt1 | contig 11122 bp, 6 predicted proteins | sample LaCruzMarch2015__7_FD_187117 | JGI IMG/M metagenome (GOLD analysis project Ga0247833, IMG submission 187117) | Freshwater microbial communities from meromictic Lake La Cruz, Castile-La Mancha, Spain - LaCruzMarch2015_8m | ecosystem: Environmental > Aquatic > Freshwater > Lake | place: Spain...
CGCCGATGGGACGCCCGCGTTCATTCGAAAGAGCGAACCGCAGAAAAATCCTGCAAAAAGAATAAGGCCCGTCGCAATTGCATTCCGCATCGAAAGCTTCCTCCATGAAAAACCGGTTCGTTTCGTCAGCTTGGTGACGAAAACCGCATCCCATGTTAACCTTTCCATTTCTATTGACCACCCTGCATACTCTGCCATTTTCCAATTCGAATTCCAATGACGATTCGCACTCGATTCGCCCCAAGCCCAACAGGCTATCTCCATATCGGAGGGGTCCGTACCGCCCTTTTTAATTATTTGCTGGCTAAACAGGCCGGTGGGCAATTCCTTTTGCGCATCGACGATACCGATCAGAATCGGAATGTGGATGCTGCCCTACAGCCAATTCTTGACGGATTCAAGTGGTTGGGGCTTAGCTGGGATGAAGGGCCTGAAGTGGGGGGGCCGTTCGAACCTTATTTTCAATCGAAGAGATCGGAGCATCATCAAGCAGCGGCCAAGTGTCTTGTTGATTCCGGTCATGCATATTTTGATTATGCCAAGCCTTCGGAACTGGAAGCCCAGAAGGAGTTCGCTCAGAAAGAAGGCCGAGCCTTCATTTACGACCGAAGCTTCATGGCAGATACCGATGAGAAAAAAGCCATGTTCGAGGCAGAAGGACGGCCTGTCTCGGTCCGTTTGAAAATGCCTCGCTCTGGCCAATGCGTCTTTCATGATTTGGTTCGAGGCGAATGTTCCTTTGAATGGTCCGACGAACAAGATCATGTGATTCAACGGGGCGATGGCACTTGTCTTTATCATTTGGCCAGCGTTGTCGACGACCATGATTTTAAGATCACCCATGTGGTCCGAGCCGTCGAGCACCTACCGAATACACCACGACAAATTTTTATTGCGCAAAGCCTTGGCTATCCACTTCCTATTTTTGCCCACCTGCCGTACGTAGCGGAGCCCGGGGGGACTGCAAAGCTGAGCAAACGGAAGCTAGACAAGTATCTAAAGCAAAAGGATTTTGCTGCGCTTTGCCAGTTAGGGGACACGATTGCCAATCGAGCGAAGATTCAAGTTACGAAAGAAACGTTCAATCCGGTCGTCGTTGATTTCTATCGCGAGACCGGGTTCCTTCCCGCAGCGATCCTAAACTACCTGCTATTGCTTGGGTGGTCACTGGATGATAGCACCGAGCATTTTTCGCTCGAAGATGCTGTTAAGCATTTTTCGCTCGAGAGAGTCAACAAGTCCCCCGCATCATTCGACCCTCAGAAACTGGTCGCTTTTCAGTCGCGATGGATGAACCAACTGGATCTGAAGAAAAAGGTGGCGATGGTTTTACCCTTTCTTCAAAAAGCAGGTTACATTGCGGAACCACCGCCGTGTGATATGGCAGATCGACTTTCAAAAATTGTTCAAGCAGCTGGCGATCGAATCAAGGTTGCTGGGGACATCTTGCAATTTGATGAGCTTTTTGTTGCTGCTGCTGAGCTCCCCATGGACGAGGCTCTTTTTCAAAAGCGGTTAGCAACAGATCCCGCAGCGATCAGCGCACTCAGGTCGCTTCGTGGGGAACTGGAAACAGCAACCGAGTTTACCGCAGCATCGCTTGAACCCTTTTTAAAGGGGTTGGTCGAACGCGAAGGATGGAAGCTTGGCTCGTGCATCAACGGACTCCGGATCGCGTTGACCGGAAAGTCCAATGGCCTTGGTGTTTTCGATTACCTTGAGCTTTTGGGCAAGAATGAATCGCTGATACGGATCGACCTATGCTTGAGCCGTTTGTCTTCCTCATGAAGCTCGGGCAGGTGAATCAGTGACCGTTAGTCAGCAGATGGGCGATGAGCCGCGGCAAGATCTTCATCGCCTTCATCCCTGTCGATGGAGCGAAGAGGACCTTCAAGCAAAGTGTCGATGGTCCTTCTCCCGCGCCAGCGGCCCTGGCGGCCAAAACCGAAACAAAGTCGAAACTTGTGTTTCGGTCGAGTTTCTGCCGACCAAAGATATCGCTCGTGCAAGCGAATCACGAACGCAAGGCGAAAATCGAAAAGTGGCTTTGCAGCGATTGCGATGCAAGCTAGCTGTCGAGTTTCGGACGCACATTCAATCAGGCGGTCAAGGGCCAAGTCCCACCGTGTTAGCCAACGATGCTCTAGAGGTTTGGAAAAAGTACTGCCGCCATGGAAGACTGCAGATTTCCGAGAACAATTGGGATTGGCCTTCGCTTCTTTCGATATTGCTCGATGTTCTAGCTTTGGAAGATTGGGAAGTTCAGGCTGCGTCCCTCGTTTTAGAAGTCAGTTCTTCCCAACTGGTCAAACTGCTCAAAAAAGAACCAGCAGCTTTGATTCGCTTGAACGAAGAACAGGCCACTCGTGGCAAGCATGCTCTTCGTTGACCATGGCTGTGTCGTGAGTCGACCAACGCAGGATCCGCTCAGTCAGGAAAATCAGAGCTAGAGACAATTTCTGAGAAAAACGTTAAGCTCTTGGTTCCTTGATGCGGCGCATAAGACGAAGATAACGATGCTTTGGCAAATGCGACGGTTCGTTCGGAACCCATCTCCTTGTTTCTAGCGCTCGTGCCCCCTGGCGTTTCCACCTGAAGACTTTTGAACTATGTCGATCCAAGAAAATGTCCCTTCAATGTGTTTGCCGGCTACGGCAAAAATGAAGCAGACGATGGAACACATGCGTTTAGTTGACTCCAAGAAAAGAAAGGCAAACTGGCAGCGATGGGGAGCCTATTTATCGGAGCGACAATGGGGGACTGTTCGCGAAGACTACTCCGAGAATCAAGAACCCTGGTTTTCGTTTCCTCATGACCACGCTAGAAGCCGTGCTTATCGTTGGGGCGAAGACGGATTGTTGGGGATTTGTGACCGCGAAGGCCGACTGTGTTTCTCGTTCGCATTTTGGAACACTCACGACCCTATCCTCAAGGAACGCCTGTATGGGTTGTCGGGTCCGGAGGGAAACCATGGCGAAGATGTCAAAGAATGTTACTACTATCTCGATTCTACCCCCACCCATTCTTACATGAAGGGGCTCTACAAATACCCTCAGGCACGATTCCCCTATGAGGGCTTGACCGACATCAACCGTCGACGCTCGCGACAGGAGGACGAGTACGAATTACTCGACAGCGGAGTGTTTGACAACGATGCTTATTTTGATTGCGAAATCGAGTACGCGAAATCGACTCCGGACGATTTGTTGGTAAAGCTAACCGTGAACAATCGCGGAACAACCCCTGCCGTCTTGCATGTCTTACCTCAACTTTGGTTCCACAATTCTTGGATTTGGGGCTGCGACGACGATGGCTGTACTAGCAAACCGAGAATGCGTCTTCACAAGTCCGCGAAAGACCCGAACGGTGTTGTGCTGTGCGATCACGAAACGCTTGGCCATTTTGAATTCCGAGTGGACACGGGTCCTGACGGAAGTCGACCTTCTTGGTTGTTCACAGAAAATGAAACCAACCCGAATCGCCACCCAGGTGCTCCAACCTCAGGCATTTTCTTCAAAGACGCATTCCACGGTTGCGTCGTCGATGGCAACATCAACGGGGCTGACACCCGAACGTTTGGAACCAAATGCGCTGCGCATTACATCGCAATCATTAAGCCTAACGAGCCTTTCGTCATTCGATGTCGATTGACCGGTATCGATTCTGTGTCTTTAAAAAACTCAGCGCGAGGGTCCGAACCGATTACGAACCCGATTTTTGAGGACAGGCAGATCGACCAAGGATTTGACAAGATTTTTGCCGATCGTCAAAAGGAAGCGAACCAGTTCTACGAGGAATGCATCCCGAAGCAACTCTCCAAGGAAGAACGCTCGATATCGAGGCAAGCCTACGCGGGACTTTTATGGACGAAGCAATTTTACTATTATGTTTTGGATTCATGGCTACAAGGCGATCCGAACTCGCCACCAGTCCCACGAGGACGCGAATTTGGGCGGAACAATGACTGGACTCATTTGTTCAATCGAGATGTCATCTCCATGCCGGACAAGTGGGAATATCCATGGTATGCGGCCTGGGATGTCGCTTTTCATATGATCCCCATGGCACGGGTGGACGTCGAGTTTGCAAAGAACCAACTGATCTTGTTCCTGCGTGAATGGTACATGCATCCCAACGGCCAAATTCCAGCCTATGAATGGGCTCTGAGCGATGTGAATCCGCCTGTGCATGCTTGGGCTTGTTGGCATGTCTACAAGCTATGCGGCGACAAGGAGTTTCTGGCTCGTACCTTTCAAAAGTTGCTCCTGAATTTCACGTGGTGGGTCAACCGGAAAGACACGCGAGGACAACACGTTTTCAGTGGCGGGTTCCTTGGACTGGATAACATTGGCGTCTTCGATCGCAGTAAGCCTTTGCCCGGTGGCGGGACGCTCGATCAGGCCGATGCGACGGCCTGGATGGCTTTCTTCTGTGGATGCATGCTGCAAATGGCCTTGGAACTGGCTGATGAAAACCAAGCTTACTCGGATATGGCCAGCAAGTTCTTCGAACACTATGTCGCGATTGCAGAGGCCATGAACACGCTTCACGGAACCGGTCTTTGGGAAAAGCAAGACGGGTTTTATTATGACCATTTGTATCGCGATGGGCAAAGCACCGCGATGCGAGTGCGATCTTTGGTTGGGTTGATTCCATTGTGCACCAATGTGATCATTCATGAATCCACGCTTGCCCGGTTGCCAAGCTTCCAGCGACGCATGAATTGGTTCTTGAAGAATCGGCCTCAGATGTCTCAACACATGGCCTACATGGAGCAGTTTTGCCCCGCAGGCACCTCCGCAAGCATGCGGCTTCTTGCGATCCCCTCGACGGATCGGTTTCGAAAGCTGCTGGCTTACATGCTGGACGAAAAGGAATTCCTGTCTCCTTTTGGCGTTCGATCGATGTCCGCCATTCATAAGGACAAACCCTTTGTCTTTGAGTATGCTGGAGGAAAAGAATCGGTTGGATATGTGCCTGGTGAAAGCAATACCGGTATGTTCGGCGGCAACAGCAATTGGCGAGGTCCAGTTTGGTTCCCTATGAATTTTCTAATTGTGGAGTCGCTGCGGCAATACCATGCGTTTTACGGAGACTCTTTCCAGGTCGAATGCCCCACCGGATCTGGCATCATGATGAATTTGCATCAGGTGGCCGACGAAATTGAGCGACGGCTAATCACCTTGTTCAAGAGCGACCCACAAGGACAACGCCCCTGCCACGGGAATGAGTCGCGGTACGCCGAGAAAGCAGACTGGCAAGATCTTGTCCTGTTCTACGAATACTTCCATGGCGATAACGGAAAAGGCCTGGGGGCTAGCCATCAAACGGGCTGGACAGCGCTCGTGGCAACGATGCTCGAACATCAGTCTGCTTGCAAGCCGTCCGAAAAGAACCCGGTCTAAGTGTCGATGCGAAGCTGGCCAGGCGAGAAGCGAATTTGGCGGTTCGACGTAGGGGAACGGCACCAGAATCGGATCGTTCGATCTGGGCGTGAATAATCTTACTCGCTAGCAAACTTCGAAGCGGCCTTGCGATTGCTAAACAAAGTAACATCCAGTTCGGAGGGTAGGTCGACAACAGTTTCGGCATCGCTTCCAATCATTACCGGTTTTATCACCGAATCTGGCGGGACGCCTGTGGCCTCAAAGTCGTTGACCACCTCCAACATACATGGTTGTAGCTCTTCCAGCATTTCTGCCAATGCGCTGATGACCGGGAATGTGCTAGAGGTATCGTACTTCCCGAGCGCTTCGATTCTTCCAAGAATACGTTCCTGGGAAACGACTGGTAGACGCACTTGCCATCGTTCACCGATCTCTGGCATCTTGTTTTTGTGCCAACTTGCATGAAACCCTTCGTGCAACCAAGGCATGTTGAGATCTAAACTGATCTTGGATAAATTGTGCTTTTCAGCAAACTCAATCATCGTGTCCCAAACGATTTCCCATTTTCTGGAGCCTTGCAAACGCACTGTCTGCTGCTGAACTAGATTGTCCGACACCCCACGTCTCGCAACCAGCGTTTTGGAGAAATTGATCCCGCGTTTAACGACCAGTTCGCATTCAGCAAAACCAAAAATCCTTGTGACTACCAATGAACCGACAGCAAACAGCAACGTCATGACCGAAATCATATCCGACTGAAAGACAACTCCTAAAACCGCTCCGCTAGCCGTTACAAAACTTAGCAATGTAATGACACCGACAAGCCAGCGGTTCTTAATCCCAAAACGCATCAGATTGTGATGGATGTGTCCTCGGTCTACAGTAAAAACGCTTCTTCCAGTCAACTTGCGTCGAATGATTGCCATGGATGAATCGAATAAGGGGATTGCCATCAAGACGATGGGAACCGCGACAGAAACCGAATTGGAATAGCGTAGCCAACTTCGCATCGCTAGCACCCCAAGAATCAATCCGACCAACATACTGCCCGCATCCCCAAGAAAAACTTTTGCGGGGGGAAGATTGAAAATCAAGAAACCCAATAGTGAACCAGCCATGGCCGCGGCAATGATGGATTCCATGTGATTGCCTGTGTACCAGCCGATGGCAGACAACGCAGAAAAAGAGATCCAGCCTACCGAAGAGCATAAGCCATCTGCGCCATCGATCAGATTGACCGAATTGATCGAAAGAAGTAGCCATCCCAAAGTTACCGGAACAGCAAGCAGGCCAAGATTGGCGTGAAAGCCTAAAAATCCGAAGGAATCGATCGTAAAGCCGAAGGCAATGATCGACAGGCAAATAAGGATCTGCCCAAACAACTTCTGGCGTCCACGCAAAGTGAATCGATCATCCAAGGCGCCGAGCAAGACAATCGCAATCGCTCCGATCGCGAGCGATACCGCTTCATAAAATCGTTCTTGAAAAAGACCGGAGTACTCTTTTGCCCCAATCAAAAAAACCGCCACCGTAACAAACAGACTAAACAAAATGGCAGTACCACCGCAAAGAGCTATCGGTTCGCGGTGAAGCTTACGATGGCTGTCCGGGTGATCCACCATTCCTATTCTCAGGGCAAGCAGCCTTGCCAAGGGTGTAATGACCAGCGAACACAAAAACGCAATAGCGACAGCAACAAGTGGGTAAATCATCGGTAGTGGTTCTAGATGAGGTTCGACGTGTTCCAATTGGCCCAAGGAAGCCTCCCGGAACGTGCGAATTGCCTGAAGCAAAGAATCGCGCCAAAGCAACTGGTCCCCATGATCCTCCGCCTAGGATCATTCGTCTAGATCTCACTTGATGAAGTAATCGTAAATCTCAGCCGAACAATCGTGGAAAATGGAATAACCCCTAGATCTTACCACGGGAAATCTGGGGGATTCGCCGGTTAATCTTCCCAATTGGAATCTTCGGCAGACGGGTATGGGCATCCTGATTCGCTTCACCTAATTTAAACCTGCATGGTATCGTTTGATATGCTACTGCATCATCGTCTGGCTAATTTTGCCAGCCACAGGCCATTTCTCGCACCAGCACGAACCCCCGACCATGGATCGACAAAAATATCAGGAGCTCGTTTCGACCTTTTTTGAGTGGGATCCGCCAGCAATTTCACAGATTTTTTCAGAGCTCTTGTCCGCGGTGTCGGCGGAATCCGCGTCGACCCCTGCCAGCTTGATGAGTCAGAATTATGAAACCGCGCGAGCCAACCCCGAGATCCACGTTCTTCCAGGAAATCTCAAGGATGCACGCGATGCTATTTTTCCCTATTTTTGGGGGACTGACAGCTGGAACAATCCACTGCATTTGGAAAATGTGCGAGGCCCAGCCAATCATGCCTCGCTGATTGGAGTTCTAGCGTGCTTGTTGAAAAACCCAAATCTCTGCACCGACCGATATAGCCAACGCTCGAATGAGCTCGAGGTGAAAGCCATTACGACGCTGGCAAACTTGATTTTCTACCATACGAATGACCCATGGGGAGTCTTCACCATCGGTGGAACGATTTCCAATTTGTACGGCGCAAAAATTGGTTTGGAACGGGTCTTGCCGGGTGCGATGCGGACAGGACTGCTGGGGCAACCGATCGTTGGGATCTGCTCGCAAGCCAGTCATTATTCCAACCAAACCGTAGCTGGTTGGCTTGGCATGGGGACGAGCAACTTGCTTGAGATTCCCACGGACGAGGATCTTGCGATACGTGTGGATCTTTTGGACGCTAAGCTTGAAGAACTATACCAAGCGGGAACCAAGGTGGCATACGTTTGTGCCACCTTTGGCACAACCGACGGTTTTGGAATCGATGACATCGAAGCGATTCGTGAAATCATCGATGCGAAAAGCAAAAAGTATTCTGTACCTGCACCTCAGTTGCATGCCGATGCCGCGGTAGGATGGGCTTTATCGATGCTTACCGATTACGATCTAACGAAAAACCCATTGCAAATGGAAGAGCAGCTCTTGGGGCTGGTTCGTCGAGCTCAAGTCAAGAACAAAGGCTTGCGCTTCGCAGATAGTGTGACTATTGACTTCCACAAGATGGGGCGCGGTCATTACCCCTCTAGCGCATTTATTGTCAACCGTCGAGAGGACTTGAAATACTTGGCTCGAACCGTTTCCGACACGCCCTATTTCTCAGATGCAGACGCGAGTCGTGATCCGGCTCTGTTCACTCTCGAATGCTCGCGGCCCGGTCTTGGACCATACAGTGTGATCGCGTCTTTGAATGGTATTGGACTGACCGGTTGGCAAATGTTGCTTGCAAGATCACTGGAGCTGGCGCAACGACTCAAAGACAAATTGGCAAATCTGGAGCATTGCAAAGTTCTCAATGCGGGAACTTGCGGGGCTACGGTGAATTGGTGGGTGCTTCCCAAGGGCCGTAGCGCAGAAGAAATTTACCAACGCTTAGTTCGAAACGAGCTTACCCAAGAGCAATGGGCACGCTATCGACCCGAGATACGCCAACTTTTCGACAAACGACTTAAGATGATGGACCCCGCCATCGACGCGCGACTAGGCTTTACAACCAGCTTTGGCTTCTGCCCGCACGGTTTTGATATCCCAGCTTGGAAGGCTGTCTTCTTCAATCCAAAAACCACGGAAGCGATGGTGGATCGAATCGCAGATAGCATTGCGGAACTGTAACAATCCATTTCGTGTGCGGAGCGCCATTGGCCGCTCATATGAAATACGGGCCCCTTTTTTGTCGTCCATCTCACTTTGTTAGTCCTGAAGGGACGGCAGGATGTAGCCATGGGCGTGAGCCAAATGGCACTCACTTTGTAGTTTGCGCAAGCAAATTACTGAGCCGCGGGCGCTAGCCGCGTTACGGTTTCCCTACCAAATACGGTTATCGCGGCTAGCGCCCGCGGCTCATTTCGAACAAAGTGAGTGCCATTGGGCGTGAGCCCATGGTGATAACTTCGCCGCGACTTTTCGTATTCGTACTCGTCCTCAACACCAGCCGATCTAGTGCTAGAAATGCGTGTTTCGAGTACGAGTACGAGTGCGATTGAAGGCCAAACCCCGCAAATTCAAAACCAGCGCCCACGGCTCAGGAGTATTCTTCTTAGGCTAGAGCCTAAAACTTGAACGGTTTAGGCTTTACGAATCTCGATCGTTCGAGGTTGAGGTTTAGCTTGTTTCGGAAGGAATATGTGGAGAACTCCGTTGTCAAAACTTGCTTCAATCTTGTCGACATCCAAAAGTTTCGGCAGACGAATCGAACGCATGAAGGTTCCGGTCGAACATTCGTTGCGATGGATTTGCGAGACTTCGGAGACGGGCCTGCTTGCTCGATTACCCGTGACAACCAATCGCTCTTCTTGCATCTCCAATTTTACTTCTTCACTTTTGACGCCGGGCAAATCTAAATACAAGCTGTACGAATCTTCGGCTTCGAAAATGTCCAGTGGTGGTGTGTAGGTGAAGTTGGCGTTTGGCTTTTCGCAGCCATCCCCCTGGCTTTCGCCCTTGTTGAACACTTGATCGACAATCGTCTCCATGTCGGTCGCGAAGTCCTGAAGAGCCGTTGGAAGTTGGTGAATTGGGAATCGAAAATGGACCATCTTTGTGTTTTCCTTGTACAAAACGGAGAAACGAACTGTGCAAGGTACTGTCAAACTGACAGAACAGAAAAACTTGCTACCTGGATGAAAAGCAAGAAGCGTGCCAATTCAATTTATGTTGACTTGGGTTATGATCGATGGCTTCCAGCCATTCCAGACGCTTTGACTACCTCACTCTCCTTTTGAAGCTCGGTAATCCCTTGAACTCTCCTGCGAAAGATCGACTCTTTACTCGAATCATTTACGTCTCCCTTGTGACGACATTTTTAGCCTTGGGGGGGACCCTTTACGATATTTCGTGGTCTAAAGCCATCGTCGTGATCGGATTGTTTGCAGCTGCTCTCGCCTTTGCCATGCATTCGACCATGAGGACGTTTGGGTTCGCAGCCTGGGTGGTCGTTGTGGTGGTTTCGGCCCTTTTGTACCCCGATTCCTTTTTGCAGTTAGGGCCGATCAAAGGGGTCGATTCATTGACCTACTTGATCCAAATCGCAATGTTTGGCATGGGGGCAACATTGACCCAAGCCGATTTTGTGCGAGTTTTAAAAATGCCAAAAGGAGTTGTATTGGGGTTCGCGTTGCAGTTTTCCGTGATGCCTCTCTTGGGGTGGAGTATTGCGACAGTTCTTCGTCTGCCACCGGAAATCGCCGTCGGAGTTATTCTTGTTGGCTGTTGTCCAGGCGGAGTCTCCTCGAACGTAATTACTTACTTAGCCAAAGGGAACGTTGCACTATCGGTAACGATGACTGCGTGCACCACTTTGGCTTCCCCCATCATGACCACCTCGCTGATGTATTTGCTTGCAGGTCGATCCATCTCGATCGATTACTTTGAAATGTTTCGCAACATATGCCTGACGGTGTTTGCACCTGTGATTGCAGGTCTGGTCTTCAATTCATTGATGAATCGATGGAAGCTGGGTGGAGCCGCGATGGATCGGTATCTTGCCGTGGTTGCCATGATCGCAATTTGCTTGATTTGCGGAATCATCGCAGCCAATTCCTCCGGCGACATCAAGCAAGTTGGCCCCATTCTTTTAACCGCCGTACTGTTGCATAACCTGCTAGGCTACTTGTTAGGTTACGGCGGCGCAAAGATGTTTG
>Ga0247833_1007821_pt1 | contig 11120 bp, 7 predicted proteins | sample LaCruzMarch2015__7_FD_187117 | JGI IMG/M metagenome (GOLD analysis project Ga0247833, IMG submission 187117) | Freshwater microbial communities from meromictic Lake La Cruz, Castile-La Mancha, Spain - LaCruzMarch2015_8m | ecosystem: Environmental > Aquatic > Freshwater > Lake | place: Spain...
GCATATGAATCAGTTTGTCAGTGAGATCATTTACCCTCTCAAGACACTCATCGAAATCATTTGTCAAATCACGAGCTTCATCTTTTAGACGAGTATTTTCGGTGTTAAGCTCAGCAAGCTCATTGTATGTATTCCCTACCTGCCGACGTAGGTCATCCAATTCTTTTGAGAGGTCACTAATCTTTTGCTTGCACTCATGGTTCTCATGTAGAAGTGTGAGTCGAGATACCTGCTCCTCACTTTCTCCCGATCCTCCAACGATATCTTCCCCTCCTTCATGTGCAGCATGCAACTGTTGAGTGGCGTCGTTCAATTCATTCGTAAGGCTGATAATCTTTTCACGTAGTCTTTCATTAACTTCGATCAATGATTTAACATCTTCATCGTTAGCTGACGTCGGCAACGATCGACCGGCGCTCTCAACAAGTACGCTCCGTTCGGTGAGCCACTTTTCTCTCTCTTTGTGAAGGCTAAACATGGCATTGTCGAGCTCATCAGCCTTCGACTTCAATTGCGTCTCGGACATAGAAAGTTCTTCCTCGTACTTCTCAATCTGGTCAATCAACGACTGCTTTTCTTCCGCATATGCATCGGTGTAGTCCTGTAGCTCCTTGAGGCGACCCAAAAGCTCCGCGTTTGACTTCTCCATGTCAGATACATTGACTCCACTTACTTCAGTCTGAGGAGAGCGATACGGCAACACCTCATCCATCGATTTAAGATGTGAGAAGTGATCGTGTACTTTGATATTGACATTGTGCTGATCTGCAACAAGTTGCAGTTTCATGTTCTCCATATTGACTTGAGTGAGCATGTCATGGGTGGATTCGAGCTTCGCCTCCATAAAACTCATTTTATTATCTGATTCATTGCTATTCAAACGTATCTTCTCGTCACTTATATGAAGGAGGCCCTTTACTGTCGATAATTCGCTGTCAAGCTTGTCACATTTCTTGATTAAGTCGTTTTTCTCTTCAGTTATACGTCTTATCGATTCATCTTTCTGGTCGGACTTTGCGAAAAGCTCTTCAATCCAGTCCTAGATGCGCGAAATATAAATGGGCGACAACTATGTGAGAAACAAGAGTACAACAAATGGACGAAACGAGTTCAATTGTTGACTTACCAGAGCATCATTCTTTTGTCCGGAAAGGTCATCAATTTGACGCTCAAGGCTATCAATGAGTCGATTTGCACTAGCAAGCTTTGATTCCATTTGGACCATGTCAATTATTTCAGCTGATCTTGCGTCTAGTCTTGTAGACTGTGACTCATCAATCGAATCAATTCTGCGATACACATCGTCAAGCGATCGTGCTCCAGTGACAAGTGAATGCCTCCTTGCCTTTGTTTCTTCGTCATCATTCACACAGCCGATCCTTGCCTGCAGATTTTTCACTTGCGTCGCCTTAAAATCAAGTGCATCGCGAAGAATACTACCTTTGTTGGAAGAGGCGTACAATTCATTCTTCTTGAAAGCACTCGAGGGAATACAGGAATCGTCCTTGGACGTTGGATATGGCTGATGAAATGTAACACTTTTTCCGACATTATCATCGAGTAGAGCTAACGATAGTCTCTGATCGCCTCTAGGATGGGTAACTGTCTGACTGAAAACAAACTTTTGTAGATTGGCTAGCTCTCGTCCAGTTATCAAGGCACTTTGGGTGAGCTTTTCCATCTGTCGCAGCTCATCCTCTAGCTTTTTGTTTGCCCATTTAGCTCTGGCATTCTCCAAGCGCAACGTTGCAATGAGGTCAGCATCCTCGACCTCTTCATGTCTTACTGCATTTGTTTTCACTAGCTTGGCTCTACTAGCAAATTGGAGAGTAGATCTAGTCTCCTCAACATACTTGGCAGATGGTGAAACGCAGCAAATGACTGCCATTCGTGCATTGCCACAGAGAGTTGGCTTCAAGATTCGAGTTAGCTTGCTATCTCTGTAGTTGACATGTCCGGGATTTTTCTGTCCCAAACTCAATAGAACTTTGGACAGTGTCAATAGACTTTGATTTATCATCCCCCCTTCCTTCTTTTGCATTCCCGATGCACCAGTGTGACGTACACTCTCTGACCCTGCAAGATCTACCAAGTTTAAAACACTCATCGTCTTGACTACTATATTGTCGATTGATGGACTGTTTTCTTTATCATTGAAGACAATCTTCTTTTCTAGAATTATCTTCAGTATTGCATGAGATCGTGACGACCTGTCATTCATTTTTGTCGATCCGACCGACTTGTTCTTTTCTCCTACATTGAATACCTCCATAAGCTGATCGAGTGAATTAACTGCCACCTCCTTTAGACCATCGACGGAAATGGCACCTTTCTTATCTTCTCTAATGATCAATGAGCTACCACTAGAGGAACGACGATTGCTGTCATTGAGTAAATCACGCAGCTCTTCGTTGTATATTTCAACGTAGGATACACGTACGGAACATTCGGAATTGGATTCATTTTCCTTAATGGACTGGAACACATCCTTCGCGGCTAGTTGTATAATCCCCACACAACTATCATTATCACCAGATCCTTGCATTGTAAATGTCTTACCGGAGCAAGTTTGACCATACGTAAAGATAGTCCCATTGATCCCCTCCTCAGTAACGGACTCGACCAAGTCTCTGACTAAAGCGTCGTAAATCTCACAGGTATTGGCATTCTCGCCAAAGACCTTGTCATAGACAAAGTCATTATCACCCGAGATTCTATGCGCTCGACCTGGCGTTACTGCATGGTTACTACCGGCAGCCGCATCGGGAATCTCAATAATGACGTTCTGATCCGATGCAACCCTCCACGCCCGACCAGCACATTGATCACCCCCGGGTGCCAGTGGTCTAACACGAACTGCGACCCTGACTGCCTCCTCACTATTATTATCATTGCTACTATCGTTTGAGAACCTGTCGACATAACGGCCAATGCTAGATTTGAACGGCCCGTTGCCATCGATCCGCCGTGGCGTCATTGTTGAACTGTTCATCGATCGTAATGCTCTTTCCATTGATGAAATTTGAGCGCTTTGCTCCTCGGCGGAAGCGTTGACTACTGAACTAAGCTGACGACGTGGTGGTGATAGTCGAGACGACATTCTACTACAACCTCGATGAGATTTCAATGCAGTGACAAAGCCGTTCAAAACTTGCTGCCGCCATAGTACCCGACCCATCTCATAAACGCGAAAGAAGAATAAGGCGGTATTTACGTAGTACATGGCTCAGTTGAGGAGAATAGGAACGGCGGAAATCATGGTGTCATTATTGTTGTAGTGTGAGTGGTATGAGTGGTGCGGTGCTCAAGCTATGAAAAGGTTTATATTATCAGAAACAATCTTCATCGGCAGAATTAGAAATCATCGAACTATAATGTCTTCAGGAAATGCATCATCTTCGACTCTTATTGAAAGAATACTCACATTGGACAGGTCATCAGAGTTGGCACATCAATACACTCCGTTGATCCTATTCCATCCTAATCAAGCTCTTAACAGCGTCGATAGTCTGAAGTGTGCTGGAGAGTCGTCTTCATACGTGGCTGTGGGACATGCACAAACATCTCTTGTCAATTCCGCATTACTGCATTGTAAGGATGACAATGACAAACCCATCTTTGTGAAGGAACGAATACCTAATAGCCATGGGATAATGACTGATGTATTGCAGCTGTACATGGATACTCGAGTCCGAGATGACGTGAATAATGGTAGATATAGATATGATCATCGACAGTTGTTCCAAAAGCGTACAGAAGCATTTGAATATTTTGCCGATTACTTGATATTAACCGGAGTTATTCCACGCAGGCACACTGATTTATACCCAATCTATCCGTTCATGGACCGTGAAGATCGTGCAAATGACAAAACTGTGTTAGCACATATAAATCGAAATACGGCGCCGTATCTTGGCATTGACAGTGTTGGTGTACATTTGAATTGCTACGTAAAGGAAAACAATAGAATAGGAGGTGTATGGCTTGCAAAACGTGCATCGACAAAGTCACATCACTTCGGTTATTGGGACTGTACAGTGGCAGGGGGACATCCTGTTAATCTCTCCCTTGTTGATAATATTGTGAAGGAATCGCAAGAGGAAGCGGGTGTGCCAGCAGAATGGATACTCCATGAATCCTCCATGGATGATGATTCAGATACATTGTTTTCAGACAACACGCACGATCCTCTGATGATCACTACTGCCAAATCCGATGGGACATGCATGAAACATTCACTGTACTACAGTTGTGATCTACAAGTCCCACACAGCTGGACACCAACTCCGGTAGATGGAGAAGTATCAGAATTTCGATTGTACTCCATAAAGGAATTAGAGGAAGAATTGAGATATGGTGATATTGTTAGACCATCAATTAGAGCAGTGCTTGTAGATTTTATGATACGGCATGAGCAATTGAAAGGAGAGGATGATATAAATCTGTTGAGAGATGCTATGCGGAGAAGCAGACTTTTATTGTGGTAGTGAAAGGTTGCTGTAATAGTAGTTGTTTTTCGTGATTTTCAGTACAGCATTGGTCAAACTAATCTGTGTCTTTCAAGTCAATTGATCATGTTTTTTTCATCAAGAAGTAAATGGTGAATTTGAGCCTTCTTTATGGATTTGATTGAATAGTAAACAGACCGCCTGAGACTTCTATTTGAGGTGGTGAACATTAATCTTCATCTTCCACAATGCAATCTCTAATATTGTCGTTACAAGCTTCAATTCATTAAATTGAAATTTGTCTTCAAAAGAGACAATCTGTCACCACCATATTCGAAGTTAGAGGTCCGAAACAAGGGTGATTAGATTTGCAGTGTACTTCGCATGATGACCGGTACAACTTCAGATCGTGAGAAGAAGCGCAGGCCAGAATATGAAGGGGGGTCATCCCTAGACAATCTTGTTGATTGCCAGTAGGATCCAGATTACTGTGTAATGCTTAATGCTGACCAGACCTGATGTTTATTGTAGTGATGAGAATCTGCAGTACTCCCTGATGATAAGAGTGGTAGTAGACAATACTGTGCATTGGCAAACTATCGAATCGATGCTGCAGCTCTCTTATTATATCTTTTTCTGAACCAAACAGCTGCTGAAGATCCGCGAAAGTGTTTGATCCTACTTCATGGGATGTTGATTCTCGGTATCGAATTGCCGCAATACTCGAATGATGCTTCTCCAATTTCAATGAGCCCTTCACACAGCCCTACCTCGACCATTTTTTTGCGTGTGTAAAACCCTGTAATCGATTATAACTTCAGCTCTTTGCCCCCCTACCTGTTACGGTGGTACGGAACTGCGACTTCCCGCTCAATCACGAACTCAAAAGGCCCAACGGCGCACTACGATACTGCACTCTCATCGATACCCCTCGCGTAGTTCCTAGAACTAGTACAGTTTACAAAGAGTAGATTGCTTTAATAGGCAAGGATCTAGGGACGCACATTTCCACAATCATGTCTGATGCCGAGGACGATGACTCTCGAACCACGGCCGTGTGTGAGTTCTTCAGAAAAGTCTTCTTCTCAGTCACCCACCAACCCGAGGAACTATCAGATTTATGCGATGGTGTTGTCATGTACGAAGCATTATCGGAAATGTGAGTGATAAATGTTTTCGTAATTGATTTCCTATCCCCCGACCAGAACAAAATTAATATACACTCACGTCTTGCTTTATTTTTACTTTATTCACTCAGCTCAATGGATCATTTCAATGCAACCGCCATTGCACGTGATGTTGGCAATAATTGGGCATTGAGGGCGGCCAATTTAAAGAAGCTCCTTCGTAATCTGGAGGAATTTTATCATGAGGTGTTGCAGAAGGACTCTGATTTCGAATCGTTATCAACTCACATCAATGATATAGCAAAGGAGGAGGATCTGGACCATTTAATGGCATTCGTTGAGCTTATTGCCTTGGCTGTAACAACGTGCGAGGATAAAGAAGTATTTGTGAGCCGGATGAAGGAGATGGATCATGAGAGTTTGGTGGAATTTCAATATATCTTACAGGATGCCTACGGAATTGTCACGGACTTTGATGCTGGTGATTCCAGGGAGGAAGGCGAATACAATACCAATGACGAGGATGACGAAGTTGGGGTAGGCTCTCCCGCCGCCCCCAGGGTCCTTAATCTCTCCCATGGTGATTCGGAATGGTTAAATGAGAGAGATGATCTTCGTCTCGCATTGCAAAATGCGAAGCGGGAGCTTGGACAGGCAAAAATCGACGCAGAGGATAACCAAAAGGACAAAGATAAACTTAGAGCCCTGAATCAAGATCTACAGGAACGATTAGCGAGAATGGACGAAGAGCTATCCACAGCGGAGCAAACTATATCAAAAAATAAGCGCTTGCTTGAAGAGGCACATACTGAGGTCGTAGATCTCCGAGAGAAGAGCGCTTCACTTGCCGATGAGCTCGACGTTGAGAAAGCAAAGGTGTTGCAGCTGCGTAAATCGGAAGCCATGGTCGAGGTATACCGCAAGAAACTTGACAATATGCAGTCGTCGAATCATCAAATGGGAGGAATGGAAGATCAAACGGCGAAATATATTGAGCAAATAATGACATTGGAGAATGAAAACAGGAAGATTGCAACCCTTCAGAAAAGTTTGGAAGAGTCCAACAGCAAAACTAAGAAGCTCGAATCACGCATTGCTGAGGTGGAGGACTCGCTTAAGGGGAAAGATGTTGAAGTTGGTAAATTGAAGAGCGAAGTAATGACTGCAGAGAAGACAAAGAATATGTATCAAGACGAACTGAACGAATTGAGGGCGGCAAACGAGGGTGCTGGAGCTGCCGCACTTTCGCTGATGGGTGTGTCGAGCCCTACCAACAAGAAGTCCAAGCAATTAGAAATGGAGAATTTCGAGCTCCGGGATCGTCTAGAGAAGATGAAATTGAGCTCTCCAAATGCGATTGATTTGCCAAGCGGGAACCAGGGGAGTGTTGTCGAGTTGCAGAAGCAGCTGAGTGATAAGGAGACAGAATTAGCAAAGTTAGTGTCAGATAAAGAGAAGCTCGAAGCGTACACCAAAAAGACTCTTCAGAAGTTCCAGGAGAAATATTTGGTTGCATTGCAGGAGTGCAAAGCGAAGTTGAAGGAAAAGCATGATAAGATTGAAGCATTGGAAAATCGTAGTGCAAATGAAAAGGCGGCTCAAAAACGGGAAGAGAAGTTGCTTTCGTCTGTTATTTTTGAGCTAGGAATGGGAATTATGTCCAATAGACTCGGCAAGCGTTGAGATAAAAAATTCATTGTTTTACGTTGGCCCTCCGTGACGCCGTGCGGGCAGAAAGAAGTTCAAATGTCATGAGGAACATGTTGTTGTAGATGTGAGTTGATACAAAAAAAGAAAGCCCATTACTAATCATCACCGCCAACAGCAACACATTCTTCCACATCAGCTTCCCCACCGAAGTTATTGTTGCCAGCTCTATGTATCTAAGAATAAAGACAGAAAAAGTTAGTGAGAAGTTTTCTATTTATCAGAAAAATAATGGATTGTCAAACAAATACTCACTCCGCTCCGTGTATTGCACTGAGCACTTTTCTGCAAGCTGACGATGTAATGGAACCAGTGCGACGGGACGTAGAGAACTTCCCCTTGCTTTAAGACCGTCGACAACGTTGGTGCCTCACCTGAGATTTTCAGCCAACCTTTCTCCCTATCAGACATATTCACTCCTGGATCAGCCTTCTCTAACAAAGTGACTCTACCAAAATTCAACATGGAATGACGATAGGAAGGGTGTCTCTTTGATGAGACGATCCCAAGCTTTGGGCAGGCATTTGGCGGCGATAATATGTATCGTTTAGCACCAGTAATCATTGCAATCATATTCCTTCCACCATCATAATGAGTTGCTGCAGTAACTCCCCTCTCACCAAAGCGACATTGTATTCCCTTTTGTTCGGGTGGGTTAAACCCAAAGAATGTAGGGTCTGGACTCGAAAATGAGGGAAGATCACGACTTACAAACGTCCACTCATCCTTCCCCTGAAGACGCTCTTGCTTCGATACTCCAGATTGCCAATAGTAATGCTTCTCGCTCACGGCCAGACCAACCGCATCTGCATAGACCGCATGGCGAGCCCACTTATCAAACGTCCAACGTAACATAAGACTCGGGGGTGGACCAAGCAATTTTACATCCCATATTTCCGGTCTGTGGAAGGCGAAGAAGTTATCTTCAGATTGCGAACAGCTACCCATACTTTGTGGCATTCCATCGAAACCCCCATTAAAATTCGATGAAACGTACTCATCTGTCCATTTTTTATTCGCTTTCATGAGCTCTGGCACATTGTACACCTTAAATGGTAGTTCCAAATCTCTATACTTGACTGCCGCATTGATCTGTTCCGGATCTTGGAAATCAAAATGTTGTAATACCTCTACCAATGTTTCTGGGGGATTGTCAAGGTCATCCTGTCCCCATGTCTCAAAAATGGATGACATTTGTTCCAGTGGAGGATATGATCCATCATTCGGTGGCTCGAAGATTAAGTCGGGGTACTCATATTTGTGTTCAGTATAATCAACAGTTGGTCCGACATTTTCATTTCTAGTCTCGGCTTCTGATTGCCATTCGTCATCTCCTTTACCAAAGAATGCCTGCATTCCTCTACCTCTTCTCTTTGCATTGTACGGTTCATTTGGCTCGCCAGGCAGTGGAGCAAGCTGTCGTGGATCCAAGTATCGCATGGTACCTCCGCCTTTCGACAACGGATTGGTCAGGTCGTGTGTTTTCGTCTTCCGCTTCGACCCAAATTTAGCAACGGCATTTTTCAATTGCTTCACACGTTCATTTCGCATCATAGTATCGTCACCCATTCGTTTACGTCTCGGACGTAAATGTAGAAATAATACGGCTACGAAGAATAAGAGTGAGGCCACAACTATGAGAGCAACACGTCGGTTGCGTTCCTCCCGGAAACGACGGCGTCTCTTCCGTCGTTCTTTAAAGCGAGAGGATTCTGTAGTATCAGCGATGAGGACCTCGTTAGTACGCCTAACATTGGATCGACGAACCGCCTCCGACATGGCTATTGTCGCGTCTGCGATAATCTCATGTGTATTTGAGCTCAATTGGGGATGGAAAAATTAACAATTGAGCTCAGATGAAAATATAGCAAGCTTAGACCAGTTCTGTCACAAGGTTTTCGTGCAAGATTTCGTGCAAGATTTTGTGCAAGATTTTGGACTTTTTGAGCGGGAAGAAATCTTGCACGGAATCTTGCAAAAACCTCCCCAAAATTCGCGTTTTTTTCTCGAGGTTTTTGCAAGATTCCGTGCAAGATTTTACTGCAAGATTCCTTCCCGCCCTCCCCTGCCCTCAAAACACTCCACCATGGCGGCCGGGGCGGAGGGGAGATCGACGCGAATAATCGTACTGAAGCGGCGTTCAGTGGCTCAGATTGAAGCGGAGAGCATGCCGGATCGGATGATGTGTCCGAATCTCATTTCTTAGAGGATTATCGCCTTCGAATTCGCCGGCGGCTTTCGAGCATACGAGCCGCCGGTGATAGGAGGTTGTGTTAGATAACGACCGTATTAAATTAGATAAAATATTAACTTCTTCAAACCAAATCGTTAATTAGTACATTAGTAAGTATCATGTGTAATATGGGCCGCCTTCGATGGCTACCAATGCCGTTCCGACGAGACTACCGAAAATGAAAAAAATGAGGCACTGTTAATGGATTAATTTTGTTGTTATTTTATCGATTTGAATAAAACCAAGATACAGCATATTAGTAAACCTCCTTCCGAAGGCCGGACGTACGCTGGATCGAGTGAATTTGTTGATTTGACTGCCGCCGGGGGCCTACCACCCTGAAGGCCGCCATGCCGTTGGTCACTCATATAGTACATTTACGTACAAAAATCCTTACATGCTTCAAATGGCTTTCTGTCACAAAGCAACATTTTGCAAGATTTTGTGCAAGATTTGGCTTCCCGCTCAGAAATCTTGCACAAAATCTTGCACGAAATCTTGCACGAAAATTTTGTGACAGAACTGGTCTAAAAAAAACATTGATTTTTGGCTGAGTCCCTTGGCTGAGAACAATAGGCGCTCAATTTCGACCGACACAAACCAAAACAAACATACGGTAGCTTTGACGATGGGATCTATCGCCGTTCATGACGAATTCACCTATGTTCCCTGACTGTTTTTTATAGTATAGGCATGCTCCTGAGATGCATACCAATGGACTGTTAGGAGGGTGTGAGTATCGCCGACATCTTTTGGGTTCAACCATGTAACTTTCTCACACAACTGCTGTATGCCTCCGAGCTGACCTCGCATGTGGTACGGCCAATTCTGCAGCATATATCACCTCCTTTCGACCGATGGCGGCATACCAATCTCTCAGCATATAGTATGGACGATTTCTACCGGACGCGCCATTGACTGTGGCATGATAATAGTGTGAAACACCCCTAAAATATGCCAGAGAGAGTGCGCCTGACATGGATATCATCCATTAATACCATCACTTACGAATAGAATGAGAGAAACAACAATCAACTTACGATCGAAAGAGTACATGTAATTAACAATATTATTTGATGCGATCTGGTTTTATTTCTACTCTGCACCACCCAGCGTAGAAAGAGAACTGTAGATGATAGACGATCGCAACGTGGTGGCGTAAAGAAGAGGCGTCATATATAGAGGTAATAGATAAATTGTTTGAGATTAATTGACAATAAACATGATACATCCGAAGTTTCCTAAACAATACACTTGTGGCAATTAAGGATTATTCTCCGTCATCCATGCTGGGAGATTTACACTCGCACCTCGCCCACGTCCTCGTCCTTGCCCACTATTACTTGTTGACACTCCCCCCACATGTTGCGGAGATGGTCCAGGAACATGTCCCACAACTTGATTGCTTGGCACGATCGTCTGCTGTGTTACCCACGAAGGTAGTGTCGCACCTCGCCCTCGTCCCTACACCATTGAGTGGGGCAGTTACAGGTGCACTCCATTCGGGTTGTGTATTATGAACATGATCCGTCCTCCTTTTCTCAGGTTGAATACCCCTATTGTCATAGTCATTACTTCGACCGTGTTTCACTCCTCTCCCATTTT
>Ga0247833_1007829_pt1 | contig 11111 bp, 11 predicted proteins | sample LaCruzMarch2015__7_FD_187117 | JGI IMG/M metagenome (GOLD analysis project Ga0247833, IMG submission 187117) | Freshwater microbial communities from meromictic Lake La Cruz, Castile-La Mancha, Spain - LaCruzMarch2015_8m | ecosystem: Environmental > Aquatic > Freshwater > Lake | place: Spain...
CGGCGTCGAGCACCAGCAGCACCTGCGGTGGCAGGCCGGCCTGCAGCCGCTTGACCTCACTGAACGGCAGATAGGTGCCGGTCGGATTGTTCGGATTGGCCAGGAACACGATCTTGGTGCGCGGCGTGACACAGCCGAGGATCGCGTCGACATCGGCCACCAGGTCGCGCTCCGGCGCCACCACCGGCGTGCCGCCCGCCGCCAGCAGAGCGAGCTTGTAGACGAGGAATCCGTGGGTCGTGTAGATGCCCTCGTCGCCCGGCCCCACATAGGCGCTGGTCAGCAACGACAGGATCTCGTCGGACCCGGAGCCGCAGACGATCCGGGCCGGATCGAGCCCGTAGCGCGCGCCGATGGCGGCGCGCAGCGCGGTCGAGCCGCCGTCAGGATACAGCGCGAGCGTGTCGGCGGCCTTCCTGTAGGCGGCGATCGCCGCCGGGGAGGCGCCGAGCGGCGTCTCGTTGGACGACAGCTTGTAGACCTTGCCGGTCCCCGTCGCGGCGCTCTTGCCGGGCACATAGGGCTCGATTGCCATCACGCCGGGGCGCGGAACGGGGCGGGTCGGGGCGGCAGAAGCGGTCATGACGTCCATCCGGGCATGAAATCAGGCAGGGTCGAGACGAAAGCGCGTGGCATGGCTGCCGATCTCGGCGAGATCGAACACGCCGACACCGAGCCCCGCCATGGCGCCGGTGAGGGCATCGCGGCCGGCGGCCCCGGGCGCCGACACCAGCATGTTGAGGCCGTCCTCGTCGCCGGCGCTGCTCTCGATCCGCGCGCCGATGGCCGACAGCGCCGCCTCCAGCCCGTTGCGCCAGCGCTCGATCCCCAGCGCATAGAGCACGATCTCGCGCACCGCCGCATCCTCGATCGGCTTGGACACGAGATAGACCGGCGTTCCCGCCGGATGGTCGGGTCGCTCGACGAAGGGCAGGCGGGCAATGATCTTTGGCCGGTCGGGGCCGGCCAGCGCGGTCCACCACGCCCCGGCGCTGCGGCCCGGCTCGGCCCGGAAGATGCCGAGGTCGCCGGCCGAGGCCGCGACGGCGTCGATCACCTGCGCGGCGCCCTCATGGGTGATGTACGGCACGGTGAAGCCGAAGTGGAACCGGGCCGTGTCGCGCATCGGCGCGTCGCCGCCGGTGACGTCGGCATGCACCCGATAGGGCGCCTGCACGAAGGTGAAGGTGGAGATGATCACCCGCCAGATGCTCTCCACCGTGTCGAACGGCAGCAGCCCGGCATGGCGACCCGCGAGGCGGCGCATCATCTCGGCCTCGCGGCCCGGGCGGAAGGCCGAGCCCGACACCTGGGTCTTCTTCACCGCGATCAACGTGTCGATGATGCGGCCACGCTCCATCAGGAGGTCGTGCATCGCCTCGTCGATCCGGTCGATCTCGCGGCGCAGGTCCGCCAGCGTCAGGGGAGGGGTTTCGGCCATGCCCGGGTGTCCGCGTGCCGGCGGCGGGCTTCGGCGCCGGGTCGGCGGCAGTCATAAGCCCGTCGCGTCACAATGGCTAGGCCTCGGACGGCGCGGCCGGATGGCCGGATCGCGACAGTTTCGGCTTGCACGCCGCGACGGCTGCGGCTATTCGATATCGTTCTTTCCTCCGAACGATACGGACTGACTGCGGAACGATGTCACGCCTGACCGCAACGGCGCCCTCCCCGGTGCACGAGGCCGACCAGCCGTCCAGCCTCGTGGCCCGTTTCTCCGCCGACACGCCCCTGCAGCTCGACTGCGGCGTGGCGCTCGCCCCGTTGGTCGTGGCCTACCAGACCTATGGCACGCTGAACGCCGACCGCAGCAATGCCGTGCTCGTCTGCCACGCGCTGACCGGCGACCAGCATGTCGCCAATGTGCACCCGCTGACCGGCAAGCCCGGGTGGTGGGAAACGATGATCGGGCCGGGCCGGCCGATCGACACCACCCGCTTCTTCGTCATCTGTTCCAATGTCGTCGGCGGCTGCATGGGCTCGACGGGACCCGCCTCCCGTGGCCCGGACGGCACGGCCTATGCGCTCGAGTTCCCGGTCGTGACCATTCGCGACATGGTGCGGGCGCAGGCCATGCTGATCGACCATCTCGGCATCGACACGCTGTTTTGCGTCATCGGCGGCTCCATGGGCGGCATGCAGGTGCTGCAATGGACCGCGAGCTACCCCGAGCGGGTCTTCGCCGCGATGCCGATCGCCACCGCCGCCAAGCACTCGGCCCAGAACATCGCCTTCCACGAGGTCGGCCGCCAGGCGATCATGGCCGATCCCGAATGGCGGGCCGGCCGCTATCTGGTCGACGCCGCACGGCCCGAGAAGGGCCTCGCTGTCGCCCGCATGGCGGCCCACATCACCTATCTGTCGGAGCCCGCCCTGCACCGCAAGTTCGGCCGCAAGCTGCAGGATCGCGCCGCCCCGACCTTCTCATTCGACGCGGATTTCGAGATCGAGAGCTATTTGCGCTACCAGGGCCGCAGCTTCGTCGAGCGCTTCGACGCCAACTCCTACCTCTACCTCACCCGCGCGATGGACTATTTCGACCTCGCCGAGGACTATGGCGGCCGTCTCGCCGGCGCCTTCACCCGCACGCGCACGCGCTTTTGCGTGGTGTCGTTCACGTCCGACTGGCTGTTTCCCACCAGCGACAGCCGCGCCATCGTGCACGCCCTCAACGCCTCGGCGGCGTCCGTCTCCTTCGTCGAGATCGAGACCGACAAGGGCCACGACGCCTTCCTGCTCGACGTCCCCGAGTTGCTGGCGACCAGCCGCGGCTTCATCGATGCCGCCGCCCGCGCCCGTGGGCTGCCGCCCGGACCGGTCGCCTGACATGGCCGACGCCGCCTTCCCGACCGGTGCCGCCGCGACACGCATCGACCTGCTGCTCGTCGCCGGGATGGTCAAGCCTGGCAGCCGTGTCCTCGACGTCGGCTGCGGCGACGGTGCGCTGCTGCAGATCCTGCAGGACGACCGGCATGTCGATGCCCGCGGCATCGAATTGTCCCAGGCCGGCGTCAACCAGTGCGTGGCCCGCGGCCTGTCGGTCGTCCAGGGCGATGCCGACACCGACCTGGCCGATTATGGCGACGAGAGCTTCGACTACGTGATTCTCTCCCAGACCCTGCAGGCCACCCGCCGTCCCCGCGTCGTGCTCGAGAGCATGCTGCGCATCGGCCGGCGCGCCATCGTGTCGTTTCCGAATTTCGGCCACTGGAAGGTGCGCGCCCGCCTGGCTCTGAGCGGCCGCATGCCGGTGACCGAGAACCTGCCGGTCTCCTGGTACGAGACGCCCAACATCCATTTCTGCACGATCCGCGACTTCATCGACCTGTGTGGCGAGATCGGCGCACGGATCGAGCACGGCGTGGCGCTCAATGCTGGCGGCCATCAGGTGCTGGCCAGCCTGCCCTGGTCGGCCTGGAACCTGCTTGGCGAACAGGCGGTTTTCGTCCTGTCGCGCGGCGTCCCCTCACCCGTGAGCCAGCCGGCGGACTAGGTGTTTGGTCCCGCCAAGCGGACACCGGTTGGTGGAAAACGCCGATGCCAAGGCAGTGAGCTGAAGCGCCCGACCTGACGCAATCAGGTCGGATGCGGCTCTAGCCGCCCGACCGGGCCGCCCGCGTCGCGATGGTGAGAAGGCAGCGGGCTGCCACGGTTTCGCCGATGGCGCCGCTGCGCCGCGCCTGGGCCTGGGCATCGCGCAGTGTGGCGATCGCCTGCTCCAGCGACACGGCCGTCCATCGCCCGAGCTGGCGCTGCATCGAGGCCTTGCGCTTCCAGTGAGTGCGGGCCGTGATCTGGTCCACGGGGGTGCCCCGGTCGACCTGCAGCCGCGCCTTGTGCAGCGCCATTACATGCCGCAGGGCGGCGCCGAGCACGACGCCGGGGTCGTCGCCCTCGGCAAAGATCCGCGCAATACCGCGGTCGAGGCCGTCCGTGTCGCCGGCAAACGCCGCGTCGACGACCGTGTCCATCACCAGCGCCGAGGCATCCGCCATGATCGCCTCGACATGCGCCACCGTGACGGTGCCGTCGCCCGTCGCATAGAGCGCCAGCTTCTCCAGCTCCCGGCGCCCCAGCAGGCGATCAGCCCCGAGCAGCCCCGTCAGCGCCTCGCGCGCGTCACGGTCGAGACGCAGCCCGAACTCGCCCAGCACGGCCTCGGCCAGCACCGGGATGTCACGCGCTTCGTCGGCGTAACAGGGCAACGTGATCGCCGCCTTGGCGCCCTCCAGCAGGGTCCGCAGCGGATTGCGGGCCTGCAGGTCGCCGGCCTCGATGACCACCCGGGCATTGGGCGGCGGATCCGCCAGCAGCGGTGTCAGCGCGGTCGTGAGAGGCTTGGCGCCGGCCCGCACGAAGATGCAGCGCCGGCCACCGAACAGGCCGACCGTACCGGCCTCATCGACAAGCCGGAGCGGATCGGACGCAATGTCGTCGCCGTCGATCCGGACGAGCTGAAAGGCGTCGTCGGGGTCGTCCACCGAGGCCCGGGCCAGCTGCCGGGCGCGCTCGCTCACCAGTCCGGCATTGGGGCCGAAGACGAGCACCACCGGATAGCCGGGATCGGGCCGACGCAGGAAGGCTTCGACCTCGTTCGCCTTCTTGGCGACCATCTCAGGTGCCGGTGGCGAAGCGCGCGGCGAGCCGGGTCCGCATCTGGTCGGCGATGGTCTTGGCGATGCGGATCTGCGCGTCGCGCGCGGCCCGCAGCGACGCGAATCGCTGGCTGTTGCGGTCGTAGCTGGCGGAGCCGTAGGCCTTGCCGGCAATCACCACCTTGCCGCCATCGACGGTCACCAGCTTGAAGTCGACATCGACCAGAACCGTCGCGGCGCTCGCGCTGCCGGTGGTCGTGTTCACGATCGTCGCCTGGACCTGCTCCCGGACCGTCATGGACAGGCGGTAGCGCGCCTTGCCAGCCTCGCCCGAGCCGTTCAGCGCGAAGCCCAGCTCCTGCACGATGTAGTGGCCGATGCGGTCGGGCACCGGATCGACGACGATGTCGCGAAGCGCCGCCTCGACGCTGCCGCCGCCAATGCTCGCCTCGCCATAGAGCGGCCGAAAGCAGCCGCCGAGCGGCAGCGCCGCGGCAAGCGCGGCGAGGACGAGCAGGCGGCGACCGATGTCAGGCGACCACATTGACGATCCTCTGGGGAACGACCACGACCTTGCGCACCGGACGACCTTCCAGCGCGCGCTGCACCGCGTCCAGCGCCAGCGCCGCCGCCTCGACCTCGGCCGGCTGCGCATCGCGTGCGACGGTGACGTCCGCGCGCTTCTTGCCGTTGATCTGCACCGGCAGGGTGATCACGTCCTCGACCACCAGCGCGCGGTCGGCCACCGGCCAGGGCTGCAGGCCGACCAGATCGGCGTGGCCCAGCGCCGCCCAGCACTCTTCGGCCAGGTGCGGCATCATCGGCGCGACCAGCTGGATCAGGATGTCGCCGGCTTCCCGGAACGCGAAGCCCAGGTCGTCCTGCCGGTCCGCTTCGGTCACCGCGCCGATCGCCGCCGACAGCGCATTGGCGAGTTCATACACGTGGGCGACGCAGCGGTTGAACCGCAGCCGCTCCACATCCTCCTCGATCCGGATCAGGGCGCGATGCGCCGCCTTGCGGATCGCCAGTGCGGCCTCGGTCGCTGTTGCAGGCGGCGCCGCCCCGATCGGGGCGGCGATGCGGGCAATCTCGCCTGTCAGGCGCCACAACCGCTGCACGAAGCGCGACGCGCCCTGCACGCCCTCCTCGGTCCAGATCACGTCGCGTTCCGGCGGCGAGTCCGACAGCATGAACCAGCGCGCCGTATCGGCGCCGAAGGTGCCGATGATGTCGTCGGGGTCCACCGTGTTGCGCTTGGACTTCGACATCTTCTCGATCGAGCCGATCTCCACCGGCGCTCCGGTCGTCAGCAGGGTCGCCTTGCGGTCGGCACCCTCGGCCTCGATGCGGATTTCGGCGGGCGACACCCAGGACCCGTCGGCAGCCCGATAGGTCTCGTGCACCACCATGCCCTGGGTGAACAGGCCGGCGAACGGCTCGTCCAGACCGGCATGGCCCGTTGCCTTCATGGCGCGGGTGAAGAAGCGCGAATACAGCAGGTGAAGGATCGCGTGCTCGATCCCGCCGATATACTGGTCGACCGGCAGCCAGCCATCGACGGCGGCGCGGTCGGTCGGCGCATCCTCCCGCCAGGGGTCGGTGAAGCGGGCGAAGTACCAGGACGAGTCGACGAACGTGTCCATGGTATCGGTCTCGCGCCGCGCCGGGGCGGCGCAGTGCGGACAGGCGACGTGCTTCCACGTCGGATGCCGGTCCAGCGGATTGCCGGGCAGGTCGAAGGTGACATCGTCGGGCAGCGTCACCGGCAGGCCGGCGACCGGCACCGGCACCACACCGCAAGCTTCGCAATGGATGATCGGGATCGGGCAGCCCCAGTAGCGCTGGCGCGAGACGCCCCAGTCGCGCAGCCGGAAGTTGACCTTGCGGTGACCGACGGGCGCGTTGCCGCGGCTGGTCGTCTCGAGACGGCGCGCCACGTCTTCCCAGGCATCGTCCGTGGACATGCCGTCGAGGAAACGCGAGTTCACCATGCGGCCATCGCCCACATAGGCAGTGTCGGTGATCTGGAAGGCCGACGGATCCTGACCCTGCGGGCAGACCACCAGCGTGACGGGCAGGCCGTATTTGCGGGCGAAGTCGAGGTCGCGCTGGTCATGCGCCGGGCAGCCGAAGACCGCGCCCGTGCCATAGCCCATCAGCACGAAATTGGCGACGAAGACGGGCAGCGTGATCGACGGGTCCAGCACGTGCTGCACCCGCACGCCGGTGTCGTAGCCAAGCTTCTCCGCCGTCTCGATATCGGCCTCTGACGTGCCGCCCCTGCGGCAATCCTCCTGGAAGCGGACGAGCGCCAGGTCGGTCTCGGCGAGCTTCAGCGCCAGGGGATGGTCCGGCGCGATCGCCATGAAGGATGCGCCGAACAGCGTGTCGATGCGCGTGGAGAAGCAGGTCAGCTCGGTTTCACCGGCGGGTGCCGAGGCCGGGTCGAGCCCGAAACGCACCAGCATGCCCTCGGACCGGCCGATCCAGTTGCGCTGCATCAGCCGCACCTTCTCGGGCCACCGGTCGAGGCCGTCGAGCGCATCGTGCAGATCCTGGGCGTAATGGGTGATTCGCAGGAACCACTGGGTCAGCTCGCGCTGCTCGACGAGCGCGCCCGAGCGCCAGCCGCGGCCGTCGATGACCTGCTCGTTGGCCAGCACGGTCTGGTCCTCGGGGTCCCAGTTGACCTTCGCGGTCTTGCGGTCGACCAGCCCGGCGGCGAGGAAGTCGAGGAACATCCGCTGCTGGTGCTTGTAGTAGCGCGGCTCGCAGGTGGCGAACTCCCGGTGCCAGTCGAGCGACAGCCCCATCGACTTCAGCTGCCCGCGCATCGTCGCGATATTGGCATAGGTCCAGGTCGCAGGATGCGTCCTGTTGGCCATGGCGGCGTTTTCCGCCGGCATGCCGAACGCATCCCAGCCCATCGGGTGCAGCACGTTGAAGCCGCGGGCGCGCTTGTAGCGGGCGACGACGTCGCCCATCGCATAGTTGCGGACATGGCCCATGTGGATGCGCCCCGACGGGTAGGGGAACATCTCGAGCACGTAGTATTTCGGGCGGGGATCGTCGTTTCGCGTGCGAAACAGCTCGCGGCTCTCCCACACGGCCTGCCATTTCGGCTCTGCCTCGCGGGCGTTGTAACGCTCGGACATCATGTGCGGATCTGGGCCCGTCGGTCTGGTATGCGAACACGCAATTGCGATCGCGCGGCTTGCGCGGCGCGGCCAGCTCGGACTAGGACACGATTGCCAGCCCGGGTCAACGCCGGGCCCCAGGGGACGCCAGACCATGACAGACGCCCCTTCAGACGTGGTTTCGCGGCTCGCAGAGGTCTGGACGGCCATCCGCCGGGCGGAGGCCGACGCCGACCGCGACCCCGGTGCGGTGACGCTGGTGGCTGTCTCCAAGACCTTTCCGGGCGAGGAGATCGTGCCGGTCCTGGCAGCCGGCCAGCGCGTCTTCGGCGAGAACCGCGTGCAGGAGGCCAAGGCCAAGTGGCCGGCACTGCGCGAGCGGTTCGCCGGGATCGAGCTGCACCTCATCGGCCCGCTGCAGTCCAACAAGGCGCGCGATGCCGTGGCCCTCTTCGACGTGATCGAGACCGTCGACCGCGAGAGCCTGGCGGTGGAACTCGGCCGCGAGATCGCCCGCGCCGGCCGGGCGCCGCGGCTGCTGGTCCAGGTCAACACCGGCGAGGAGGCCCAGAAGGCCGGCATCCCGCCGCGAGAGGCCGATGCGTTCCTCGCAGCCTGCCGCGACCGCTGGGGGCTTGTTGTCAGTGGACTGATGTGCATTCCGCCCGCCGACGAGCCACCCTCGCCGCATTTCGCCCTGCTGGCGACGATCGCCCGGCGCAACGGCCTCACCACCCTGTCGATGGGCATGAGCGCCGATTACGAGGCGGCCATCCAGCTCGGCGCCACCCATGTGCGGGTCGGCAGTGCCATCTTCGGCCATCGTCCGCCGGTCAGCGGACCGCCAGGCCCGTGATCGAGGCGACCAGCCCGCGCAGCGCCTGATCGGCAAAGTCGGGCGCGCACAGGGTGGCGCCGGCCTGGGACAGCGCGTCGGCGCCGAGCGAGGTGGTGAGCCCCGCCACGGCAAGACCCGCCGCGGCCGCGCTGCGGATGCCCGACGCCGAATCCTCGAACGCCACACACCGGGCCGGATCGGCGCCGATCAGCGCCAGTCCGGTCTGGTAGGGCAGCGGGTCGGGCTTGGCGCGGACCAGCTCCTCGCCGATCACCAGCACACGGGTGCGCTCCCGCAGACCGAGCGCAACAAGCAGGTGCTCGGCATTGGCGCGCGGTGCATTGGTGACGACGCCCCACGGCAGGCCGGCCGCGTCGGCGGCGTCGAGCAGCGCGACCAGTCCCCGCAGCGGCATCAGATCCAGCGCCAGCGACCGGAACGTCGCCTCCTTGAGGTCGGCCAGGCGCCGGTGCTCCGACACCGGCAGGTCGGGAAACAGCCCCGCCATGATGGCGGCATTGCTGCGGCCGATGATGTGGGTCAGGTAACCGTCGAGATCGATCGACTGGCCCTGCGTCGCCAGCATGGCGTTGAAAGCGCGAAAATGCACCGGATCGGTGTGGACCAGCGTTCCGTCGAGGTCGAACAGCAGGCCGGCCCCGCTCACGACAGCACGAACCGTGTCCCGGGCCCGAGCCGGGCCACCAGCCGGCGCAGCCGGTCCGCCGGCAGGGCGATGCAACCCTCGGTCGGCGCCAGGCCGGGCCGGGCCACATGCAGGAAGATGGCACTGCCCCGACCGCGCATCGCCGGCTGCCGGTTCCAGTCCAGCTCGACGACGATGTCGTAGAGCCCGTCCGCCCGGCGCATCACCTCGTGGCTGGCGCGATACGGCAGCGGCACCAGCCGGTTGTAGTTGCGGTCGCCCGCATCATCGCACCAGCCCTGGCCGGCAATGCGGGTGACGGGGAGACGGGTTGCCGGCCGCAGCCCGTGGTCGTCCCGGTAGAACAACCGCACGGCCCGCAGCGTCGCCCGCGGCGTCGCGCCGTCGCCCTCGCGCTTGCCGACACGGACGCCGCCGCGCCCGAGCGCGCAGGGCCAGGCCCATCCACCTGCCAGCATCAGGCCGCGCCGGCTGTTGCCGGGGCGCCGCAGGACACGAATGACGGCGAGCCGGGAGCGAATCATGCCGGGCGGGTTCCAGGCGACGGGCCACCACGATGGCGTGGCCGGGAACCCCCGGCAAGCCGGCCGGCTTGCACCGATTCCCCGTGTGGTCTACTGCATCAAGGGGTCCGGCCTGCGCCCCGGCGTTGCGCCAGAGGTCCATCGATGTCGAACATCCGCAGCATCCTGGTCGTTGACGACGACACCGAGCTCGCCGCTGCACTGTCCGAGCAGCTCGCGCTGCATGAGGAGTTCGCCCCGATCACCGTCGACACCGCCGCCAAGGCGATGGCCGCAGTGAAGGACAACCGGATCGACCTGGCGCTCATGGATGTCGGCCTGCCCGACATGGACGGCCGCGAGGCGGTGCGGCTGATGCGCCGCTCCGGCTTCCGCTCGCCGGTCATCATGCTGACGGGCCATGATTCGGAGAGCGACACGGTGCTCGGCCTCGAGGCCGGCGCCAACGACTACGTGGTCAAGCCGTTCCGCTTTGCCGTGCTGCTGGCCCGCATCCGCGCCCATCTGCGCCAGCACGAGGCCAGCGAGGACGCGGTGTTCTCGATCGGCCCCTACGTGTTCCGCCCGAGCGCCAAGCTGCTGGTATCCCAGCAGGGCTCCAAGCTGAAGCTCACCGAGAAGGAAACCGCCATCCTGCGGTTCCTCTACCGCGCCGGCGGCAAGGTGGTGACCCGCGACATCCTTCTGGCCGAAGTCTGGGGCTACAACTCCAACGTGACCACCCACACGCTGGAGACCCACATCTACCGGCTGCGCCAGAAGGTTGAGCGCGACCCGTCGAACGCCCAGATCCTCGTCACCGAGGCGGGCGGCTACAAGCTGATACCCTGAGCCGCCCGGTGGCGCTGAACCAGGATATCGCCATTCTCCGCCAGGTACCGCTTTTTGCCGTGCTCGACGCGGAGGCCCTGCGGCTTGTCGCCTTCTCGGCCGAATCACGCGTGTATCGGGCCGGTGACGTCCTGTTCCGGCGCGGCGAGGCCTCGGACGGCGGCTATGTGGTGCTGAGCGGCAGCGTGGCGCTGGACTCTCGCGACGACGGCAGCCCGGATGGCTTTGTGGCCGGCCCGGGCGTGCTGATCGGCGAGTTGGCCCTGGTCGTCGAGACCGAGCGGCCGGCAACCGCCGTGGTGCGTGAGGCCGCCAGCGTCATGAAGGTCACCCGTCGCGTGTTCCGCCGGGTGCTGGAGGAGTTCCCGGATGCGGCCGTGACGCTGCGCGCCATGGTGCTGGACCGGCTGCAGAAGACCTCCGGCCGCCTCGGCAGCATCCGCCACATGATGCTGGCGATCGACAACGACCCGCTCAGACGTCGAGACTGACCAGCACGGGGACGTGGTCCGACGGGCG
>Ga0247833_1007834_pt1 | contig 11096 bp, 10 predicted proteins | sample LaCruzMarch2015__7_FD_187117 | JGI IMG/M metagenome (GOLD analysis project Ga0247833, IMG submission 187117) | Freshwater microbial communities from meromictic Lake La Cruz, Castile-La Mancha, Spain - LaCruzMarch2015_8m | ecosystem: Environmental > Aquatic > Freshwater > Lake | place: Spain...
ATCGCACCGACCGACTCCGCCGAAACCTCTTAACGCCTACGAGTTGGGGAGGCGAGGGGCTGCCCCTGCCGTTGAGCCGGCGTATGTGACCAGCGCAGGCATGGATGCCGGAGCGCAGGCACATCCGAGTGAGCCGAAGCCTGGAGGGCGAAGGCGAACGTCCGGCGAGACGGTACGGGGCAGGCCTGAGCCGGCGCGCCCAAACAGGCGAACGTCCGGCGACGGGATATGGGGAGTCCGAAGCCGGGGCACGCGCGTCGAGGTGGCTCAGCGAATCGCTTGCCCCACGGTGGGTCAGGCGACGAGGCGGTTCATTGCGGCGACGAGGTCTTTGACCGCGGCGATGCTCTTGTCGAGGGCGGCGCGTTCGTCGGGGAGGAGCGAGAGTTCGATGATCTTCTCGACGCCACCGCTGCCGAGGATCACCGGCACGCCCACGAAGTAGCCGCCCACGCCATATTCCTTGTCGCAGTAGGCGGCGCAGGGCACGAGCCGCTTCTTGTCGCGGACCACGGCTTCCACCATCTGGGCGGTGGCGGCGGCGGGGGCGTAGTAGGCGCTGCCCGTCTTCAAGAGGCCGACGATCTCGGCGCCGCCGTTGCGGGCCCGCGTGACGATCGCATCGAGCTTGTCCTGGGAGATGAGCTGCGTGACGGGGATCCCGCCCACGCTCGTGCAGCTGGGGATCGGCACCATGGTGTCGCCATGGCCGCCGAGGAGCATCGCGGCGATGTCCTCGACGCTGACGCCGAGCTCCATCGCCAGAAAGGAGCGGTAGCGGGCCGTGTCGAGGATGCCGGCCTGCCCGATCACGCGGGCGGCGGGGAAGCCGGTCACCTGGAATGTCCGCTGCACCATCGCGTCGAGCGGGTTCGAGACCACGATCACGACCGCCTGCGGGCTCGTGTCGCGGACGTGGGCGGCCACGTCGCCCACGATCTTGGCGTTGGTGGAGAGGAGGTCGTCGCGGCTCATGCCCGGCTTGCGGGCGATGCCGGCCGTCACGACCACCACGTCGCTCCCGGCGGTGTCGGCCCAGTTCGTCGTGCCGGTGAGCGCGGCGTCGAAGCCCATGATCGGCGAGGCCTGGAAGAGATCGAGCGCCTTGCCGGCGGGCATGCCTTCGGTGGCCGGGATGTCGAGAAGCACCACGTCGCCGAGTTCGGCGGCGGCACACCAGTGGGCCGTGGTGGCGCCGACGTTGCCGGCACCGATGATCGAGATTTTCGCGCGTCGCATGGCAGAGGATTCTCCGGGGTGAGTGACCGGAGTGTCGCTCCACGATGCCGCGCGAACAAGCCCCTTGCGTGCCCTACGGGAGTTCCAGCTTGTCGGGCAGGGCCGCGCGCTGGCGCTGCCGCTGGAGCCGCGCATCGCGGTTCAACCGCCAGGCGCCGAAGGCGAGCACGAGGGCCACGATGCCCGCGAGCCCGAGGAACACCCAGCCCAGGATGCTCGTGGCCTCGGTGGCCGACGGTTCGGGCACCCAGAGGGCCTGCTTGCCGACCACGAGCGGGGTTTCCTGCCGGGCGGCGGCTTCATCCTGCCCCTGCACCTTCGGCAGCGGATAGGCATAGCGCTTCATGGCGAAGCCGCTCACCTTGACCGGCTCGGTGATCGATTGGCCCGTCGGCATGCCCGCGGGAAGGTCGCGCACGCAGCACACGATCGGGTAGGTGTCTTGCACGCGGTCGTTGATCTTGATGAGCGACGTGGGCACGAACACGTAGAGCTCCCAGTAGTGATCCCCGCCGATCTCACGGCGGCGTCGCGGTTCGTCGATCTGGATCCGGGTGGCGCGGCGGGCGGTGCCCTGAAACGTGACGGCGTCGCCGCGATGGGTTGCAAACCACTTGCGGCCAGGATCGATGAGCGGTACGGCGTCGGCCACCGGGCCCGCGGCCGTTTCGATGGCCGTCTGCGTGCCACGGCCGACGGCTGCGAGGAGCGCGTAGAAGGCGTCGGTGTCTCCGGCGACGAGCCGCTGCCCGTCGACGACGGTGTCGAAGAGCCCGTAGTCCATGCCGAGCGAGCCGAGCGGTGTGGCCGGGTGCCAGGCGACGCGGCGGGCCACGAGGAGGAGCCCGGCCGGGTCGGCGGGCCACGGTGTCGCCGTGCCGGCCGGTGGCTCGGGCCGGGGACCGGCGGCGGTCGACACGGGAAGGCCCACCACCGACACCGGCTCGTCGATCGTCTCCCACCGCGGCCACGCCTTCGGCACCGTGTCGGCGATCACGTCGACGAGACCGGCCGCCGTCTGCACGCGCACGACGTCGATCGCCGGGCGATTGGCGATCTCGGCCAGGTCTGCCGGAAGCACGAGCGGGCCGACGAACGTGGCCCGGCCCTCGAGCCGGACGAAGGCATCATCCGGGTCGGGCAGCGTTGCCGCAGCCGGAAGGGCCGCTTCCGTCCACACCGCAGAGGCATCGGGCGGGGCGAGCGCGAGCCGGGCGAGCAGCCGCAGGCAGAGCTGCAGCTTCGCGCCGTCCCAGGGACCGGGCTGCTCGAGCACGGCGCGGGCCGTGCGGTCGAGGTTCCAAGTCTGGAGAAACTCGGCCGGTGTGTCGGTGCCCCGGTCCGCCGCGCGGAGCGCGGGGCTCGCGATGGCGACCGCGACCGCAACGACAAGCGACGACAACGAACGGTGGCGGGGGTTCATCAGGAGTCTTCCTCCGGAACGGGTGGTGGTTTCGGCCCGGAGCCGCGCTCGGCGGCCGCGAGCTGCTCGAGGGCTGCGCCCGGTGAGAACGGCTCCACGTCGGCGAGCGATTCGGTGAGATTGTCGGGCTGTGGCCTGTCCCGCTGCAACGTCCGGCCGCCGGCGAATCGCATGGCGAGGAGCGTGGCGATGACGAGGCCCGCCATCGCCACGAGCGCGTAGCCGCCGATCGTCGTGCCTCCGGCCGGCGGCGGCGCAAGCGGCTTCCAGATCGGCTCGAGGGCCATCACCAGGGGGGCGGTGCGGACTGTGTCGGTGGCCTCGTAGGCCCAGCGCTTGAAGAAATAGCCCACGACGTCCACCGGCTCGCGCACCCGCATGCCGTGCGGCATGCCCTCCGGCAGCTGCAGAAAATAGACCACGATCGGCGAGGCGGGGCCGTCGGCCGGCTCGACCCAGGCCTGCCAATAGCTCGTGATGTTGTAGTCGTTGGCCGGGGCCTGCACCTTCTGCAGCCGATGCATGGTGCCTGAGAACCGCACGAGCCGCCCGCGGAAACTCTTGGGCTGGCCGAAGAGTTCGATGAAGCTCACGGCCCGGGCGTCGGCTCGTTCGAGGGCCCGGGCGTCGGTCGACCGGAGCGTCATCCAGATCTGAAACCACGCGTTTTCGTCGCCGTCGCGAAATACCGTGTCGTCGCGGACCTCGGCCAGGCTGCTCGACGAGGCTCCGAGTTCATCGGCGTCGGCGATGAATGGCTCGGGCTCGGCCTCGATCACGACCGCATCGTCGACTGTGCGCTCGAGATGCGCGCCCGCGAGCCGCGTGTCGACCTGCGCGGGCGTCGGCGGTGCGGCCGGTCGGAGCCAGGCCCGCTCGATCCAGCTGAGGGCAAGAAAGAGCACGATCGCCGGGGGCATGAACCGCCAGAACAGGCGGCGGTGTTCGGTGCGCGAGAGATAGTTGCGCGGCCCGGGCTGGCTCACGATTGCGACGTGTCGGGGGTGCTGCGCTCGGTCCCTTCAGAGGCCGCGAACTGGTGGCCCTCGAGGGTGGCCCCGCCAGTCCGCTGCTGCCGCTTCATCTCACGCCACACATACGCGCCGAACGAACTGACGAGCGTGAGCGGCATCGCGAGCATGAGCAGGATGCTGTAGAAGTAGCCGCGGGCGAGGTTCGCCCCTTCGGTGTCGTTGGCCGCGATGCCGTCCTTGCAGGTCGGGCAGCCAAACGCATCGGCCGCCACGAAGGCGGCGACGAGCAGGCACGGGACGATCAGACGCTGTGGACTCATGCTGACATTATAGCGCCATCCGGCCCGGCGCGTCTTCGGGCTCCCCATATCCCGTCGCCGGACGTTCACTGCGCCCATCCATGGGCTCCGTTCACTCGGAGTGACTGGCGCTGCGGCATCCTGGCTGCGCTGGTCACAAACGCCGGCTCCCGGAATACAGGGAGCCCGAAGCCTCCTCAACTCAAAGGCGCAAAGAAGGTTCGGCGGAGTCGGTCGGTGGGCACGCGCAGACGTAGGGAGTCGTTGAGGACTATCGGCGTCTGATCAAAACCCACGAGTCCTGTACTCTCAACACGACCGGAGTCGAGCATGCCTACCGCCGGCTCCGATTGCGGGTATTTGTCATGTGCCCTGCGGTCCTGCAACGGGATATGGGGAGCCTGAAGCCGGCGCAGCTACGTTGAGGATGGAGCTCTGCTCACGCGCCCGGAAACAGGTGGTAGAGCATCGCGTAGATCACGACGCCGGTGACCGACACGTAGAGCCAGATCGGCATCGTGATCTTGCCGAGGCGGCGGTGTGCCTCCCAGCGGCCTTTCCAGGCGAGGAAGAACATGCGGAGCGCCAGGATCGGCACGAACACGGCCAGGATGATGTGCGTGATCAGGATCGCGAAGTAGACCGTGCGCACCGGGCCCTGCCCGCGGAACGGCACGTGGCCGACGAGGTAGTGGTAGGTGAGGTAGCAGACGAGGAACACAGCCGAGACGGCGAAGGCCGCGATCATCGCGGCGCGGTGGGCCTTCCACTGGCCGCGGGCGATGAACACCCAGCCGGCGACGAGCAACACCGTGGCCAGCGCGTTGAGCACGGCGTTGGTCGTGGCGAGGGGGTGAACCGCCAAGAGAGCGATCACGGCTTCTCCTCCGCGAGCACATCGCGGATCAGCTTCTTGAGCAACTCCACCCGATCGGCCTGGAGCAGGTGATAGCCTCCGCGGAGCCGGCCCTGCCGGTCGAACACGACGCCGCGCTCGGAGTGCACGCCCACCTCGGCCGGCAGGAAGAATGTGTCGTTGGCCACCTTCTTGATCACGGCCATGTCGCCGGTGAGAAAGTGCCAGCGGTCGGGGTTTGCCTCGAAGCGGTCGGCGTAGCGGCGGAGCACGTCAGGCGTGTCGGTGTCGGGGTCGCATGTGAGGCTCACGGCGACGAACTCGGGATCGTCGATCTCGCGGAGAATGTCGGCGACCGCCTGATTCTCGCGGAAACAGGGGCCGGGGCAGTTCGAGAAGAACACGCTCCCGAGCCATACCTTGCCCTTGAGGCTCGCCGAATGGAACGCCTCGCCCCGCTGGTCGGTGAGTGTGAACGGCGCCGCCGGCTCGCCGGGCTCGACTTTCTCGACGACCGGCTGTGGCGCGTCGGGCTTCGCGCCGAGCGGCCGATCAATCGCCCGCTCCGGTGCTTTCTGGCAGCCAAGCACGAGCACGGTGACGACGGCCATGGCCCGAACGAGGGTGGCGAACCGTGACGCGGTCATGGTGACCCCGAAAAGGCGAGGCGAGGGGATCGGCGAACGCTCGAGGAGCATGAGGAACTTTCGAGCCGCAGCGGGCAGGAAGTGCCTCTGACGTTCAAGCGAGGAAGTTTCTCCGCGACGAGACTTTTGCCGTCCCCGAGCCGGTGCGGACGAGAAGAGGGGGGCGTCTTCTTGGCTCGCGGCTCGGGCTTCCACTAGTGAGCCTGATCCGAGAGGAGCTTGGATTCGCCGGCCTGCTCCAGAAGCCGCACGTCGGACTGGCGGGCCATGTGCAACGCCCGCTCCTGGGCCACCATGCGGTTGCGCAACCCGATGTCTGGAATCAGCATGATCGCAAGAAACACGGCCATCATCGCGGCGGGAATCGTGAGCACGTACTTCCAGTTCGCCTCCCAGAGCACGTGCATGAAAAACAACACCACGAGCATCGCCTTCGTGCAGGAGACGGCCATCATGAAGGCCCAGCCCACCTGCGGCTCGTCGCGCCACGGCCAGAACGACGAGTAGGTGAGGAACGACATCGTCGTGAGGCCGCAGAGGGCGGCGAACACGAGCAGATATTTGCCGACGCCGCCGTGGCTGTGATCGCCTTCGTGCGCATGCTCGGCGTGCTCGAGCGTCTCGTCGGCAGTTTCGCCGACCCGCGTGACGGGACCGTGGGGGGCATGATCGTCGTGGGAGTGGTCGCTCATGATCGGAGCCTCGAAACGAAGGTGGCGGTCAGAACAGGTAGAGCAGCGGAAACAGGAAGATCCACACGAGATCGACGAAGTGCCAGTAGAGGCCGGCGTTTTCGATCATCCCGGCCCGCTTGGGGCCCAGTTTGTAGAGCAGCAGGATCGCGAACACGATCAGGCCGACGATCACGTGGATCGCGTGGAAGCCGGTGAGCAGGAAATAGGTGCTGGCCCACATCGTGCCGCCCGGGATCACGGCGGGGAGCTTGAGCCACGGGAACGTGTCGTTGAGACCGTGCGGGCCGTGGCCGCCGTGCGCGTCAGCGCCCTCCGCCGGCAGCGGCATCACCTGATCGGCCACCACGGCCAGGTCGAAGGGCTGCTGATCGGGGCTCGTCACCATCTGGCGAATCTGTTGGAGACGACGGCGGCCCGAGATCTCGTCGGCGGTGAGTTTGTCTTCGGGCGTGTCGTCGAGCTCCTTGAGCCGGTCGATCATGGCGGGCTCACCGAGCCGGGCCCGCACCGCCGAGCCGTAGTAGAGATCAGGCTTCTCGAATACGCGGCTGCGGGGCGACCAGGGGTAGATGCCGTGGGAGAACTTCGCCTGGTATTCATACGCCTTCACGCCGAGGAACAGCGTGCCGAGCACGAGGGTGAGCACCATCCAGGTCTTCGCGAGCGACGCCTTGTTGGCCCGGGCCGCTTCGAGGGCGAGCACGATCGTGACGCTCGAGCAGATCAAGACGAACGTGTTAAACGCACCGATCGGCTCGGAGAGGTGCACGTGGTGCGGCTTGGGCCAGACCGCGGCGCCGAACCGCAGCACCACGTAGCTGCCGAGAAGCGCGGCGAAAAACATGATCTCCGTCGAGAGGAAGAGCCACATGATGAGCTTGCCCTTCGAGAGGGGCAGGCCCGGCTGATATTGGAGCGTGACGTGGCCGTGATGGCCGTGATCGTCACCGTGGCCGTGGTGGTCGTGATCGTGGGGAACGGAGATCGCGGAAGCGTTCATGGAATCTCTGGATCAGGAAGACGGAATCAGTGCTGGACCGGGGCTAGATCATGGCTGGATCAAGGAAGCGGGAGGCGGGGCTGGCCGAAGACCACGGTGGCGGTGAGCAGGGCCAGAAGCGAACCGAGCGACACGAACAGCAGCGTGCGGGCCGACGCGTCGTCGCGCCGGACGGCAAACCGAACCGCCGCACCACCATAAACGATCGAGGCGACGGCCGCAGCCAAGAAGAGCCGAATGCTGCCGGAGGGCACGGCGAGCACGAGGCTCACCGGCACCATCGCCAGGGCCGCGGCGAGTGACTGCCCGGCCGCCCGCAGGCCGCTCGGATCGTCGACCGTGAGCATCCGCAGGCCGGCGGCGGCATACTGGCCGCGGTAGAGCCAGGCGATCGCCATGAAGTGCGGGAACTGCCAGAGATAGAGCACCGTGCCGAGGGCCGCGGCCGTGAGGGCGGAGGCGGCGTCGCCGGCGGCGAGGCGGGCGGGGCCGTCGGCTGCCAGCCAACCGATCGCCACTGGCAAGGCTCCCGCGACCGCCCCGACGGCCGTGTTGAGCGGCGACCAGCGCTTCATCGGCGTGTAGACCACGACGTACAGCAGCCAGGTGGCGACCGCGGCCGCGGCCGCAGGCCACCCGGCCGACACCGTCGCGATGACCGCGCCGGCGGCGCACGTCGCGGCCGTCAGCAGCCAGGCAGCCGGCACCGAGAGTCCGCCGGTGACGAGCGGCCGGCGTGCCGTGCGCGGCATGAGCCGATCGGTGTCGCGCTCGAGGATCTGGTTGGCGATGCTCGAGCTCGCGGCCACGAGCGCCGTGCCGACGAGCAGGCCGACGAGGTGCACGGCGTCGTCGCGGCCGCCACCGGTGACCCAAAACGCCGTGACCACCGTGGCGAGCACCATGAGCGCGATCCGCGGGCGGGTGAGCCGCGAGCAGTCGGCAGCCATCGCGCGGGCTTGCGCGGCCCACCGGGCGAGGCCGGCAGGTGACGCCGTCGCTGCGAGCACGGCGGCGGCGGTCGCGAGCGGCGGCGGTGAATTCATGCGACCCCCCGCGCCGGAGATTTTGCGAACAACCCCGCCGAGATCGCCAGCGCCACCGAGCCGCCCAGAATCATCATGCCGAGCACCACATGCCCGGTGACGATCGCGGCCCCGCGGCCGCTCCGTGCGGCGATCGGTTCGGACGGAACCCACGACGCAGGCAAGAGCCCCGACGGCACGCCCCACGACACGAACCAGGCTCCGGCGCCGAGGGCGAGCTGGCAGGCCACGACGAGGGCGATCACCACTGCCCAGCGACGGGCCGGTGTGCGGTGCGACCAGCAGAGCGGCACCGCCGTCCACGACAGCGCGGCCACGGCCGCGGCGCCCGCCAGATGCAAGGCCACGAGCCACCGGAACGTGGCGGGCGAGACGGCAGCGGCGTCGAGATGCCGCAGCTGCGCTCCGGCGACGAGTTGCATGTAGGCGGCCACGACGAGCGCGACAGCCACGCGGAGGGCCGGGCGCTGAGAGGACGGCAAGCGGGATGCTTGCCCCATCAAGGCCGGCGACGCCCGCCCCATGTCAGACCGGCCGGTGAGGGCGGCGATCGCCACGGCGACCGCGAAGAACAGCGGCCCCGTGCAGGCATGCACCTTCGCCACCGTCTTGTCGTCGAGCAGCACCCGGGCGCCGCCCAGACCCCCCTGCACCACCACCAGCAGCACCGCAGCGACCACGAGCCCACGTACCGTCGCGCTCGGCTCGCGTAGCCACACAGCCGCTGCGAGGGTCAGCGTGATCAGCCCCACCGTCGCCCCGAGCAGCCGGTGGCCGTGCTCGAGGAACAGGTCCCAGGGACCGTAAAACCACTCCGCGAACGGAAACAAAAACATGTTGTGCCCGTACGTCGCCGGCCAGTCGGGCACCGCCATCGCCGCGTCATACGTGGTGACGAGCGCACCGAAGCAGAGCAACACCGCCGTGACGGCCACGAGCAGGCAGGCGAGGGGAAACGTCCAGGAGATACCCGATGAAGTCATGATCGACGCACCACCCCGACGACACACGGGAGGCGACGGGATCGGCGAACGCTCGACGAGCATGAGGCCGCCCCAACCTCCGCGAGGAGACTTTGGCCGTCACGGAGCCGGATTGGGCGTTGGGTCATCGATCGTCGCTTCAGTGCGCCGCCGCCAGTGCGGCAGCGGCCGCGTTCGGCGGGTCGGTCTGCATGAGGTGGTCCTTCTCGACGCCGGGCACCGAGTACTCGTAGGGGCCGCGGTGCACGACCGGCTGGAAGTCGAAGTTGCCGTGGCCCGGGGGGCTCGGCGCCGTCCACTCGAGCGTGTTCGACCGCCACGGGTTCCGCCCCGCGATTGGCCCGAAGAACATGCTCCAGAAGAAGTTGGCCGCGAAGATCGCCTGCGTGGCCACCATGCCGATCGCACACCAGGTCATGAAGGCGTTCAGCGGTTGGAGGTGATGGAACGTCTCGTAGTGGTAGGCGTCGGCCAGCCGTCTCGGAAAGCCCACCGCCCCGAGGATGTGCATCGTGAAGAAGGTGCCGTTCATGAACAGGAAGGTGAGGAAGAAGTGCACCTTTCCCCAAAACTCGTTCATCGTGCGGCCGAACATCTTGGGAAACCAGTAGTAGATGCCGGAAAACACCCCCATCGCGGTGCCCGCGAAGAGCACGTAATGGAAATGGGCCACGATGAAATAGGTGTCGTGGATAAAGATGTCGACCGGCGTGGCAGCCATGAAGATGCCCGACAGGCCGCCGATGATGAACATCGAGACGAAGGCCAGTGAAAACAGCATCGCCGTCGTGAACTGCACGCGGCCGCCCCAGATCGTGCCCAGCCAGTTGAAGGTCTTCACCGCGCTCGGCAAGGCGATCATCATCGTCGACACCATGAAGGTGATGCCGAGTGCCGGGTTCATGCCCGACATGAACATGTGGTGGCCCCACACGATGAACCCGAGGCCGGCGATGCCCGCGATCGAATAGACCATCGGGCGATAGCCGAACAGCGGCTTGCGGGCGAACGTCGTGAGGATGTCGCTGACCATGCCCATCGCCGGCAGGATCATGATGTAGACGGCCGGATGGCTGTAGAACCAAAACAGGTGCTGCCAGAGCAGCGGCTGACCGCCGCCGGTCGCCTGCATCCAGTTGTTGACGATGTTTCCTTCCGGAGAGAAGAAGCCGGTGCCGAGCGTGCGGTCGGCGAGTTGCATGAACCCGGCGGCTGTGAGCACGGGCAGGGCGAAGGCCTGCAGGACGGCGGTGATGAACATCGCCCAGATCGTCATCGGCAGGCGGAACATCGTCATGCCGGGGGCCCGCATGAGGATGATCGTGGTCATGTAATTGACGCTGCCGAGCATGCTCGACACACCGACGAACGTGAGGCCGAGGAGCCACAGGGTCTGGCCCCAGCCGGCGCCGGGCGAGGAGGCGATGTTGGTCGAGAGCGTGGGGTAACTCGTCCAGCCGCTCGATGCGGCCCCACCCTCCACGAAGAAACTCGCGCCAAACGCGATGAACGCCGGCCACATGAACCAATACGACAGCATGTTGAGTGTGGGAAACGCCATGTCGTCGGCCCCGATCATCAGCGGGATCAGGAAGTTGCCGAATGCACCCGCGAGGATCGGGATGATCACGAGGAAGATCATCACGGTGGCGTGCATCGTGAACAGCATCGTGTAGAACTCGGGCGCCATCTGCCCGCCCTCCTGGGCGAAGAGCTTGCCGAGCACCGGCACGTCGGACCACGGCCAGGCGATCTGCCAGCGGACCGCCAGCGCGAGCAGGCCACCGATCAGAAACCACACGAGCGTGGAAAACAGGAACTGCAGACCGATCACCTTGTGATCCTTGGAAAACACGTACGTCGAGAGAAAGCTCGCGTGGTGAGGCGCGGGGGCCTGCACGGTCGGCTCGTGGCGGACGGTTGGGGGGGCGCTC
>Ga0247833_1007845_pt1 | contig 11079 bp, 10 predicted proteins | sample LaCruzMarch2015__7_FD_187117 | JGI IMG/M metagenome (GOLD analysis project Ga0247833, IMG submission 187117) | Freshwater microbial communities from meromictic Lake La Cruz, Castile-La Mancha, Spain - LaCruzMarch2015_8m | ecosystem: Environmental > Aquatic > Freshwater > Lake | place: Spain...
TCGACTCAATTGACTCATCTCCGGTGGGGTCTCCATCCGGTGTCATTCATTTTGAGGCAACGATCCGCTAGTCCCTCACTCGTTCACGCTCCCCCGGTGTGATTCTTTTTGAGGCAACTCGACGGATTTCGGCGTGAGCTGGACCGGCAGCACCGTGGGCCTTCAAGTGCTCTGCTACTTCAACGAACCTGCCATCAGCCCGCATGATCCGCAGCAGGCCATGGTCGCCGCGCTGGATCAGGGTGTCTTCAAAACCAATGACGGCGGTGCTTCGTGGCAGCCCATGCGCATCCAGCCCGAGTGGTGGAACGAAACGTGGCAGAACCATGATGGCAGTGTCGTCAAAGCGCATCCGAAGCTGCCGAAGACCTGGTTTGCCATCATCCACGGCCACGGCGGCACGCGTCATCCTCGCCCGCATCGCACGGATGATGGCGGCGAGACGTGGAAGCTCATTTTGGACCTCAAAGCACAGTTTGGCGGCGAATGGGGCAAATGGCTTGATGACAGCGAGATGGGCGATCTGCGCTTTGACCCGACGAATCCCGATGTCATGCACCTCGCGAACTATCAGCTCGGCGTTTTCAAAAGTGAAGACAGCGGCAGCACCTGGAAGCAGACGATGAAAACCAAGAACGTCCTCAGCCTCGTGACGAGCCCCAGCGGCCAGCACGTCTATCTGCAATGCCTGAAACGCACCGGCCTCTACACCAGTCATGATCGTGGTGAGACCTGGGAGGTCGCTCATGCGGCGGATGGCGTGGACGGTCTCGCGCATCATCCGAAGGACGAAACCACCCTTTTCATCAGCGACGGCCAGCACGAGAACTACTGGAGCTACAAGGGCGCACGCCCCGCCAAGCTCCTCAAAAGCAACGATGCCGGGAAAACCTGGACCGAACTCGCCGCGCTCGACAGCGGCCCGCTTTACATCGATCCCGTGAAGCCCAACATCATGCTCATGAGCACCCTCCACGGCGGCCAAGGCATCCTCCGCAGCATCGACGGTGGTAAAACATGGAGCGACTTCCACCGCGACGCCCCCAGCTACACCGCCCGCGGCTTCACCTATGGCGGCACGCCCGGCAGTGTCCTTTATCACATGTTTGGCAACATGGCGCGGACGGTGAAGTTGTATGAGTGAGCACTCTGTCACCGATGAATGCTTGCCAAACGCCGCGCCATCAGCTGAATAGATTTGCATGAAAACCGCCCTTCTTCTCATCTCTTTTTTCTCACTGCTGGCCCCTTCCATGAGAGCGGATGATGACACGCCGGTGCCGCCGGAGGTGCAGAAGCTGGCGGAGGCGATGGTGACGGCGCTCAAAGGGAATGATGACACAGCTCTGAGTGCCTGCTGGCATTCCGCCGAGGCGCTGGGGAAGGTGAAGGCCGCTCAAGCAGCCGCAGAAGCCTCCACCTCGCCGACCGAGGTCGATGCGGAGAAGGAGAAGCAAAAGGAGATCAAAAAGCAGACGCGAAATCTCCAGGTCAGCGTGGCGCGTGCCGGGCTGGTGCGTGCGTTGATGAGCAAGTATTTCGGCGAACTGGGCCAGCTCACGCTGACGAGCGTGGAGGTCAGTGAGGACGAGGATGCCTCGCCGGACACACCCCGCTTTGATGGCATCGAGATTAGACTGCGCACGGCCGATGGCACGAACCTGAAACTCGAAGTCGATGCAGCCATACGATTAGAAGGCGTATGGAAGTTCCAGGGCCGCCTGGAAGATGATTTTACCATTGAGCTTCCGGACGTGGAGTGAGCCGGAACTCAGCGATTTGCTGAGAAATGCCGATGAGCCGCGGTCGTTCATAACGGCCATGGGTTTTCTCGCCTTTATTCTGCTCAGCTCTGCCGCTCAGGCGACTGACTCGGTCACGCCCGGTGAGCTCACCACGCCGTTTCCGACGATCACGAATCTCGCCGTCGAATGGCAGATCAATGGCGATGACGACCTGGATGCCATTTGCGAGGTAAAGTATCGAAAGGAAGGCGAGACAGTTTGGCGCGAAGGCATGCCGCTGCGGCGAGTTCCAGCCGGCAAGAGCCAAAAGACCTCGCCGATCTTCACTTGGACGAACCGGCTTAGCGGCAGCGTGTTCGATCTGGAGCCGGGAACGGGCTACGAGATCGAATTGAAGCTGCATGACCCAGATGGCGGCTCGGCGAAGCAAGTCGTGAAGGCATCGACGCGGCCTGAACCGGTTGCCAAAGCCGATGCGGTGCTCAAAAGCGGCTCGAAGGCCGATTTGAATGCCGTGATGCCTGGCGAGGTGCTGTTGCTCGCCGATGGCGATTACGGCGCGGCGACGTTCAATCGCGATGGTGAACCCGGAATGCCCATCGTGTATCGCAGCACGAGCGGGAAGGCCATTTTCAGCGAGATCAGTCTCACGAATCGGAAGTGGGTGTATCTCGAAGGCGTCACGGTGAATGGCCCGGTGCGCCTGCACGACACGGAGCACTGCGTGGTGCGGCGCTGCACCATTCGCTCGCAGTTTGGCATCAAGGCCTATAAGCCCGGGATGATGAATGCCTGCATTGAGGATAACACCATCACCGGCACCCGCGAATGGAAGCCGGAGATCATGGGCGGGGGTGGCGACAACGAAGGCGAGGGCATCCAGTTCACCGGCAGCGGCAATGTGATCCGCCACAACCGCGTCACCGGCTTCCGCGACTGCATCAGCCACATGGAGGACGACGGCGCGGCCCCGCAGATGTGCAACGACATCATCAACAACGACCTCAGCGCCGGTCTCGACGATGGCATCGAGGCGGACTTCGCACTGCACAACTGCCGCGTGATGCGGAACCGCCTCACGAACTGCTTTGTCGGCATCTCCTCGCAGCCCGGTCTCGGCGGACCGAACTACTTCCTGCGCAATGTGATGTTCAATATCATCCTCGAGCCCTTCAAACTACACCGTTTCAGCCGGGGCGATGTCATTCAGCACAACACCGACTTAAAAGTCGGCGACGGCCTCGGCATCCACACGAGCGAGCCGTTTGATCACGCCGTGATCACCCACAATCTCTTCATCGGTGGCAGACCGCCCGAAGGCATCCGCTACGGCGGTTACAGCCCCGGAAGAGGCCGCGCCGTCGATGCGCAGCACTTAGGCGACCACTGCGTCATCGACCACAATGCCTACGCCGTGCTCGGCATGCCCTTTGAAGGCAAAATCCGCTCCTGGACTTTCCAAGCGCTTCCAGGCCCTGATTTCGAAAAACACGGTCGTGTGCTTGAAGTGTCCGTTTCACTTCCCGACGATCCCGCACGTTCCTACGAGCCGCCAGACCTTTCCTCGCTCACCGAAGCGGGTGCCTACAAAGGCGAAAAAGTGCCGGTGTATGGACCGAGGCACTGATTTTTGCCTTTGAGAAAAACGAACGAAACGGCCCAAAACATGAATTGGAGAGAACCTTGCGCTGGAGGCATCATTAGGTGCTCATGGATCTCCTCACTGCCATTCAATCGAACCTGCTAAGCCCTGCCGTCTTGTTTTTTGTGCTCGGAGTCTTCGCGGCGGTCTCGAAGAGCGATTTAAAATTTCCCGAGGCGCTGTATTCCACGCTGACGATCTATTTGCTCGCCGCCATCGGCTTCAAAGGTGGTGTGGCGGTGAACGAGGCCGGTCTCGGCGTGGTGTGGCTTCCCGCGCTCGCGGCGATAGGGCTGGGAGGGCTGATTCCGCTGTGGACTTACCCCGTACTGCGAAAGATTGGCAAATTTAGCATGGCGGATGCTGGTGCCATCGCGGCGCACTATGGTAGCGTAAGCGCGGTGACTTTCATCGCGGCGACGAACTTTCTCAAAAGCATCCATCAGCCGTATGAAAGCTATGCCTCGGCTTTCCTCGCCGTGATGGAATCGCCCGCAATCATCGTCGGAGTGGTGCTGGGCAAAGGAGCATTCGGCGGGCGGTTCTCGCTCTCGGATCAAGGTGTGCGTCATGCACTTCGAGATGCGGTTCTGGGCAGGGGCGTGCTCCTGCTCATCGGCGCAATGGTGATCGGGGCGCTGAGCGGTAAGAACGGCATGAACTCGGTTGAGGGATTTTTTGTGACGCCGTTTCAGGGCGTGCTGGCTTTGTTCCTTCTCGAGATGGGCATGGTGGCAGGGCGCAGGCTGGGTGATTTGAGGAAGGTCGGCTTCTTCCTGCTGCTCTTCGGCCTCATCTCCCCGGTGGTGCATGGAACGGCAGGCGTGCTGCTGGGCACCTGGGTGGGTTTGAGCGTCGGTGGTGCGATGCTGCTGGGCGTGCTGGCAGCGAGTGCGAGCTACATCGCCGCACCGGCAGCGGTGCGCCTCTCGCTGCCGGAGGCGAATCCGACCTACTCACTCACGGTCGCGCTCGCCATCACGTTTCCCTTCAACATCACAGTCGGTGTGCCTCTCTTCTTTGAAATCGCCAAACGTCTCCAACCATGACTCTGCACCCCATGAAACTTGTGACCATCATTTGCGAGGCCATCCTCGAAGAGCGGGTGGTCGGACTGCTGCGTGAATCCGGTGCGCACGGCCACACCGCCTTCAACGTGAGAGGCAGCGGAAACCAGGGTGAACGCAGTGCTGACATCGCCGAGACGGGCAATGTGCAGATACAGGTCATCGTGAAGCCTGCCGTGGCCGCTGCCGTGCTGGAGCGGCTGCACCGCGAACTCTTCGCCGCCTACGCTATGGTGGCCTACGAAAGCGAGGTACGGGTGATGCGGCCTGATAAGTTTTAAACCCTCAACCAGCGTGTGGCGGCTGCCGCCACGCAGCAAATAGAAAGGAAATTTTAGTCTGCGAGATTCTCTAACTAACGCTTTGAAACAGTGGAATCGTCAAAGCATGGTGCAGGGCATAAGTCTGCAATCAAAGCCATGCCCCACAACCAAGCTCCCCTTTCCGTCACCCTGCCGAAGGACATCACCGCGAGCATCGCAGTGTTTCTAGTGGCATTGCCGCTTTGCCTCGGCATCGCCCTGGCATCGAATGCGCCGTTGTTCTCTGGATTGATCTCGGGAATCGTCGGCGGGATCGTAGTGGGAATTCTGAGTGGCTCGCACAAGAGCGTGAGCGGCCCGGCGGCGGGGCTCACGGCCATCGTGGCGGCTCAAATCGCGATGCTGGGCAGTTTCGAGGCCTTTTTGGCGGCGGTGGTCGTGGCGGGCGCAATGCAGATTTTAATGGGCACTTTTCGACTGGGCTTCATCGCGGCGTTTTTCCCGATGAGCGTGATCAAAGGCCTGCTGGCGGCCATTGGCCTCATTTTGATCTTGAAGCAGATTCCGCATGTCTTGGGTCACGATGCCGATGCCGAAGGTGAGATGAGTTTTGAACAGCCGGACCATGAAAACACCTTCACCGAGCTGATGGCAACGCTTTCGGACATCCTGCCCGGCGCGGCGCTGATCGGCGTGCTGTCGGTAGTGTTCCTGCTGATGTGGGACAGGCTGAAGGTGCTGAAAAAACTGCCCGTGCCCTCGGCGCTGATTGTGGTGCTCGTGGGTGTGGCGGTCAATTTGATCCTGCGGAAGCTGGGCCATGAGTGGGAGGTGAAGGCGTCCCATCTCGTACAGGTGCCGGTGGCAGCGGATGTGAAAGCCTTTCTCGGCTTTTTGCAGTTCCCGGCGGTGGAACACTTCGGCAATCCGCTCGTCTTTAAAGCCGCTGTGACCATCGCCCTCGTCGCCACGCTGGAGACGCTGCTCAACCTGGAAGCGGTCGAGAAGATTGACCCCGATCAGCGCCAGGCTCCGCCGAACCGTGAACTCGTGGCGCAAGGCGTCGGCAACATGCTCGCGGGCCTCATCGGCGGCCTGCCGATGACGAGCGTGATCGTGCGCTCATCGGTCAACATCAACTCCGGTGGCAGAACGAAGCTCAGCGCCATCCTGCATGGCATCCTGCTCATCGTGTGCGTGATGACGATGCCGCACTGGCTCAATGAGATTCCGCTTTCGGCCCTCGCGGCCATTTTGATCGTCACGGGCTTCAAATTGGCCAGCCCGAAGCTCTTCAAACAAATGTGGCGCGAAGGGAGAAGCCAGTTCCTGCCCTTTGCGATCACCATCGCTGCCATCGTCTTCACCGATCTGCTCACCGGCGTGCTCATTGGCCTTGGCATCAGCGTTCTTTTCATCCTGCACAGCAACCTGCGCCGCCCGCTGCGCAAAATCATCGAGAAACACACCTCTGGCGAGGTGCTGCGCATTGAGCTGGCGAACCAAGTGAGCTTTCTCAACCGCGCCACCATCGAGAAGACGCTGCATGACGTGCCGCGCGGCGGCCATGTGCTGCTCGACGCGCGCAACACGGATTACATAGACCCTGACATCCGCGACCTTATTTCCGATTTCCAGGACACTACATCGAAGGCGCATGGCGTCGAGGTCAGCCTTGTCGGCTTCAAGGACCACTACGACTTTAACGACCGCATCCAGTTCGTGGATTACATCAGCCGCGAGGTACAGAGCAGCCTCACTCCCGCCGCTGTACTGGGCATTTTGCAGGAGGGAAACAAGCGCTTCCTCGCCGGCGAGCGCATCGAGCGTGATTTCAGCCGCCAGGTGACTGCCACCGCATCGGGACAGTTCCCGATGGCTGCTGTGCTAAGCTGCATTGACTCCCGCACGCCCGCCGAAGTGATTTTTGACCTCGGCCTGGGCGACATTTTTAGCGTGCGTGTGGCAGGGAACATTGCCACCAATGAGCTGCTCGGCAGCATCGAATACGCCTGCGTGGTCGCGGGATCAAAGCTCGTGCTCGTCATGGGACATACGAGCTGCGGCGCGGTCAATGCGGCCGTGGACTTGCTCGCCGCTGCGAAAATGGCCAGCGAGGCCACGGGCTGTGGCAATCTCGATGGCCTTGTCATTGAGATTCAGCAGGCCATAGACCCAAGTACGCTCAAGAGGCCGAGTCAATGGCTCCCTGGCGAGAAAGCTGCCTATGCCAACGAAGTCGCCCGCCGCAATGTCATGCGCACCATCCAGGTCATCCGCGGGCGCAGCACCGCGCTGGACAAGCTGGTGCGCGAGGGAAAGGTCGCCATCGTGGGCGGTTTGTATGATGTGGGCAGCGGTGAGGTGACTTTTTTCCATGCACTGGAGTCCGGTCATGCGCAGCTCAATGTGCCGGGGGTGGCGCTGGTGCAGTAGTCGCTACGCTTGCCTGGAGAGGGTTCCTGGTGCAAGCATCCCACACCATGCCCGCCCCGAAGAAATCCGTCACCACTGGCCAGGTCCACGTCGTCCTGGGCACGGACGATGCGCGGGTGAAGGAGGCAGCGATGCAGATCGTCCAGCGGATCACCCCGCCAGACGCAGGGGACTTTGCCAACGAGACCATTGAGGGCAATGCCGACAACGCGGAGCACGCTGGGCAGATCTGCTCCAATGTCATCCAGGCGTTGCAGACGATGCCCTTCTTTGGCGGGGCAAAGATCGTCTGGTTGAAGGGTGCCAACTTCCTCGGCGATACGCAGACGGGCAAGGCCCAGGCGGCCGTGCAGGGCTTTGAGAACATCCTCGACGTGATCGAGGCGGGCCTGGGGCCGGACGTGAAGTTTGTGCTCAGTGCAAACGTGATAGATAAGCGCCGAACGGCCTACAAACGCCTGTCAAAGTTGGCTACCTTCGATGTCTATGACAAGCCGGACACCAGCAAGGCGGGCTGGGAGCAACCGGTGCTAGCACATGCCACAGCAAGGGCGCACGCGCTGGGTCTGACCTTTGAGAGCGGCGCGCTGGACCTCCTAGTGCAGATGGCCGGGGATGACACCCGCCAACTGGAGAATGAGATCGAGAAAATAGACATCTATCTCGGCGAGCGCCGCCGCTGCGGCATCAGCACGGTGCGTGCCCTGGTGTCCATGAGCCGCGCGGGCGTGGTGTGGGAGATCGGCAACGCCATCGGCACGCGCGACCTCCAGCGCTCGCTGGAGCTGCTGGGTGTGCTGATGCACCAGGGACAGAACGCTATCGGCATCCTCATGGCCTCCATCGTGCCACGGGTACGCAGCCTGCTCATCGTGAAGGAGTTGGCCGCGAAGCACAAGGTGAACCGCGCGAACTACAACGGCTTCACTACCAGCCTGGAGGCTTTGCCGGACTCCGCTACGGCGCATCTGCCGCGCAAAAAGGACGGCACCGGCTTCAATGCGTACCCGCTTTTCCTGGCCCTGAATGAGGCGGGAAAATTTACGCTGGAGGAGCTGCACGCCGCGTTGGTCGCTTGCCTAGAGGCGAATGTGAAACTGGTGACGACGCAACTGGACGCGAAGGTGGTGCTGGAACGGCTGCTGGTGGGGATGCTGACGCCGAAGGTGCGCAGGTAGCTGAGTTCACACCGTCTCCGCCACCATATCGAGAAAGATTTCCTCCAGGCGCAGCCCCTGCTTTTCCTGCGCGGCGCGTAATTCATCCAGCGTGCCGACAAAAAGGAGACGCCCGCGGTGTAGGATGCCGATGCGGTCTGCCACCTCCTCGGCGATGTTCAGAAGGTGTGTGCTCATCAGCACCGTGGCACCGGCGCGGCTCTGGCGCTTCAGCTCCTCCTTTACCACGCGGGCGTGGACGGGGTCCAGGCCGACCATTGGCTCATCAATGATGAAGACCCTGGGCTCGTGCAGCAGAGCGCTGGCGATGGCGAGGCGCTGGCGGGTGCCGTGGCTGAGGTTCTCGATGCGCTGGCCACAGTGCTCATGCAGGGCGAACTGGGTGAAGAGAGCGTCCGTGCGCGCGGCGGCATGGGCGGGGTCCATCTCGAACAGTTCAGCGATGAAGTGCATGAACTCCGGCGCGCTGAGCTTCTCATAAAACACCGCCACGTCCGGAACGTAGCCGAGGAGGGACTTGGCCTGGAGCGGCTCCTTTTGAATGTCCAGGCCGCAGAGCCGGACACTGCCGCTCATGGGCTTCATGAGGCCGGTCAGCAGCTTGAGGGCGGTGGTCTTCCCCGCGCCATTGGGGCCGAGAAAGGCAAACAACTCGCCGGGGCGGATTTCGAGGGAGAGGCCATCGAGCGCCTTCAGCTCGCCGTAATGCATGGTCAGGTTTTCGATCTGGATCATTCGCCGGTAGGGAGTGTGGCTTTTTTTGGGGCAGGCGCGCATTTGCGTCAAGGCAAGAGATGCGATCCACCCTACCCGTGCAAGCCTGAGGTTGACCACCTCTTGGAGCACGGGTCACTTTCGCGTGGTCTGGAAGATCATCCACACTGCTCCGGCGGTCAGCACCGCCAGGGTTGTGCCGATCCAGATCATAGGGCTGGACGCAGCCTGTTGCTGACTGTTCTTGGTGGTCGCCGGTGCTGCTGACACGGGCGCGTCTGATTTGGAGACGGGTGCCGGTGCCGCAGGTCTGGGTGTTTCCTTTCCGGAGGTTTTTTTATCGCCTTGTGATCAGTCGTGTTTTTCCGCGCCTTGTGGTCAGCGGGTATCTTTTCCAGCGGCTGGTCCCAGATGGCAGCGTTCAACATCTGGTTCCCAGGTCGGAAGACTTTGCCATCCTTCAAGATCACACGGGTGATGGACTCGGGCAGCGACGGCTGCAGGCCGATGAATCGCAACCAGAGTTATGAGGCCGTTCCGGTGGACAAGAGGACATCACGGGATAATCATGGAAGCGAATGGATGTATTCTTACTTTCATTCTTACTTCGTCATTATCCAGCGATGTAATCATCATAAAACGCTGATAATCAAGCGTCCCCGTAGTTCAATGGATAGAACGAGGGTTTCCTAAACTCTAAATACAGGTTCGATTCCTGTCGGGGATACTTTCTTGTAAAATCAAGGGTTCCAGAGCATTTGAGGTCATGGCTAAGAATACAGCTAAGAATAGCTCAACGTTGATGATCTCGCTCTTAATGATGAAAAATTCTGTGGCCAAAACCCATTCATAGGGAGAGTTGACGGTCCGGCTCGTCACCCCCTCCCCCCCGGTGCCTTTTTGCGTTACCACTGCTCCACAAAACGCAGACGCCTGCCGCTGCTACTTCGTGAACTGTCGTATGGCTTGCAGCGGCTCCTTATGTGCTGCCGCAGAGTTCCTTTTTCATTCCTTTGTCTCCCATTCCCCTGTCCCTCATTCCCGGATATAGAATGAATATCCAGCCATCGGATTTTGTTTCCTTTGCTTCAAACAGTGCGAGCGGGAAGCGCCAAAAGCTTTCCCCTTCTATATAGGGCGACAGCCGCCAGACTGGTGAAATAGCGGTGCTTGAGGGCCACCCGACCGCGAATCGTTCAACAACCGTTATCATCGCGGCTTCGCGCAATGATAACCATGTCAGTTGTCGCCTTTGGTTGTTCGTGGATGGTCGCTGCTCGTGCTCTGGATAGTCTGGCGCTGATATCCTTCACGGTAGAAACCCATGTGTCGAAATCATCAGTATCCTCCCAGCAACCCTTCAAGTTCGAGGACTCCAAAACCGAATCAACAGCCTTGATCGCAAGTGCTAAAACCTCATCCGAAACCTTGATGTCTGGCAAATCCGCTAAGTCCTCAATGGACTCTGCTTTCGGCTGTCCGCGAAGTGTAGCGACGATCTCTGCGGCAGCCAATACATCCTCACCGTCGAGTTCGGGTGGTGAAGCACTCGATCTGCCGCCAAATAGCTTGGAGTGGAACCCCTTCGGAGCAGCCTGAGGTGAGAAGGTCAGGCGAAACTTCGTTTCGGAAGGGGCATCTCGAAAGTCTCCAAGCCAATCCAAAGCACCGTCGTTCTCAAAAGTCTTTATGCCCCATGCTCCCATATCTGAGTATCAGGATAGATTGGTTTCGTTGACAGTGAGTGACGCTGTTGGTTGGGAGAACGTTTGAAGTGTGGCACGGCGGAAAATAGACGTCCAGAGCGAAGCGAACTAGGGGCGTTATCCGCCGTTGCCACCACTGACTTGTGTGTGCCCAGCATGGGCACAGTCCTGATGGGGTTAAAGTCCCCTGTAGATAAACCAGACATGACGAAAACATACTCATGAAACTACCAGCCGAAGTCAAGGCTCGCCGAGTGATCGGCGGGCTGAAAGAAGACTACGCAAGACCTGCGAGCCGATGAACAAGAACCTGATAGAAGGCCGTCGC
>Ga0247833_1007846_pt1 | contig 11079 bp, 6 predicted proteins | sample LaCruzMarch2015__7_FD_187117 | JGI IMG/M metagenome (GOLD analysis project Ga0247833, IMG submission 187117) | Freshwater microbial communities from meromictic Lake La Cruz, Castile-La Mancha, Spain - LaCruzMarch2015_8m | ecosystem: Environmental > Aquatic > Freshwater > Lake | place: Spain...
AGAAGACTAGCGGATGTCTTTGCTACCATTTCGGGATATCGAAGACAGAGCTGACGATTCGAGCGAGATGGGGACCGTCATCCGGGAACGCTTGCGAATAAGATAATACTTGGAGGAAGCGGCTTGTCGGAAGCTAGGATTGTTCATAATCCACGCCAACGACTCCAACTTGGGTGTCTGCCAATCCATCACTCCGACGATAATGTCCCCCGCAGCCAGCCGAGCTCGGTCTGCTGGACTTCCCTGCCGGATCTCCGTAATACGTAGTCCGCCCTTGTAATCTTCCCCGAGACCGGCCACCGCGGACGCCGAAACGCTGGCCAAACGGATCCCTAATTGTTCCCAAGCGGTTTCCGATGTGTCCTGATCCAAATCGGCTTTGCCACCCTCCAGCGTCACGGAATGTGCCAATCGGACACCATCTCGTTGAATTCCGATTTCCACTTGCTCTCCATCCCGTTTATCGAGCAATGCGAATTCCAGTTCCAATCTGTTTCGGACCGCCTTGCCCTCAATCGAATCCACCAAATCGCCCGATCGGAGTTGGCTGTCTTGTAAGTCCGATGCAGCCGCCTCGCGAACCACCAACTGACTTCCTGTTTCATGAGCCAAGCGTGCGAACTTCAAGCCAAGTCCACCGGATTGTCGGTAATCTGCGACCAAATCTGCCATCACTTCCAGAGCGGTATCGATGGGAATCGCAAACCCAATCCCTTGCGCTCCGACTCGGACAGCTACATTGATTCCGATGACTTCCCCATCGATATTCAAGAGAGGACCACCTGAATTCCCTGGATTAATGTCCGCATTCGTTTGAATTAAGTCGTGATACTGCTGAGAACCATTGACAGGAATATCTCGATGCAGGGCGCTAATGATCCCTACGGTCACCGTGTTTTGATATCCGAATGGATTACCAATCGCGATGACACTTTCGCCTCGAAGCAGATCTTCGCTTCGGCCAAGGTCAATCACTGGGAGGTCGCGGTTGGTTGGGATCTTGATCAGAGCAAGGTCGGTTTCGTTATCGTGCTTAAGTAGTTTCGCGATCGACGTTGTCCCGTCAGCCAAAGTCACTTCAATTCGATTGACTTCATCAACAACGTGGTAGTTTGTGATGATGAATCCGCGTCGATCAATGATGACGCCCGTCCCCATACCGTTGACTTCTTGTTTCGACGGCCCGCCCGAACCGGACGCGTTGGAGATGGTTTTGTTGCCTTGAATGTTGACAACCGCAGGTTCCGCCCGCTTGATAGCCTGAACAACAGGTGTGTTTCTAGAAGAATCGAATCCGAAGACGTCTGCTCCAAGAAGGGAGAAATACGCAATGGTTACCAGCAAGCTCTTGCAAGCAAATCGAAGCTGATTTTGAAAAAGACGAATTCTCATGCTGAGCTGGGTCTAGTACTCGGAATGTTCGTAGCAATCCAACGCTCGGCGACAAACCCGCCGTGGCGGCGTCCATCGCATCGGACGAGGGGTAGCATCGGATGTTCCTTTCGTGCTGCATGATCAGGTTGTGACGACCTATTCATACCTCACCCATGCGGAGAAATTTATCTATTTATCCTAGATTACGACTCTTCTCCCCAAACCGCGCATTTGCTTGGGTTTCCCGCGTGGGGCATCCGCCTGGACTACTTTGCTATCTTGCCATCCAGCGGATATCTGATAAACAATCCGTCTGATGGAATTTTTTGGATGGAGCCGGATGCGAAGACCGCACCACGGTTTTTTAATAAGGTTTTCCAACCAAAGTTGTTTGTCGCGGCTACCGAACGCGAATCTTATTCTGACTCTAAATTTTTTCTCTGGAGAAATCGATGGACATGCACACTTTGACCCGCGAATTACAACTGAGCAACGACAGCAAGATCGTCATGCTGGTTGCAGATGGGTTGGGTGGTTTGCCCATGAAGGCCGGCGGCAAAACGGAACTTGAATCCGCCTCCACTCCCAATCTTGATGCGTTGGCTCGCATTGGTGTTCAAGGAGCTAGCATTCCGGTTAAACCTGGGATAGCGCCAGGGAGCGGCCCAGGCCATTTGGGCTTATTCGGCTACGATCCGCTGCATTACCAAATCGGCCGTGGAGCGTTGGAAGCAACTGGCATCGGATTCGAGCTAAAGGATGGCGACGTTGCCATTCGATGCAACTTTTGCACCTTGGATGCCAATGGATGCATTTCGGACCGTCGGGCCGGTCGGATCAGCAGCGAAGAAAGCGCCCCTCTAGCGATTTCCCTTCGACAAATCAAAATCCCAGGAATCGAAATTTTTGTTGAACCCGTGAAGGAGCACCGATTTGTCGTGGTATTCCGAGGCCCAGGGCTGGGAGGAAACGTTGCCGACACCGATCCCCAAAAGACGGGCGTCCCGCCTCTCGATCCACGAGCCAATGACTCCGCCAGCGAAAAGACCGTTCAAGTTGCGAAGGAGTTTCTTTCTCAAGCCAAAAAAATCTTGGCAGGCCATCCCAAAGCCAATTTTCACACGATGCGAGGGTTTGCAAACAAACCAAACCTACCTTCTTACCAAGAAGTCTACGGTTTACGAGCCGCCGCGATCGCTGTTTACCCGATGTACAAGGGGCTTGCTCGGTTGGTGGGCATGGATATCGTTGGTTCAGCCCAGACGCTCGCCGAACAAATCGATACGCTGGAGAAGTTATGGTCACAGTACGACTTTTTTTTCCTGCATTTCAAGTACACGGACAGCACGGGGGAAGACGGGAATTTTGATGAAAAGGTGAAACGCATCGAGGAACTGGACAGTTTGATTCCTCGCATCTCCAAACTCAATCCGACCGTGACGATTGTAACCGGGGATCACAGTACACCTAGCTTCTTGCAAGGGCATTCATGGCATCCAGTACCAACCTTGTTGGTATCCGATTGCTGTCGGCCGGATCCGCACACCGCGTTCAACGAATCAACGTGCATCACAGGTGGTCTTGGGCATTTTGAGGCTCAGTATTTGATGACTCTTGCGTTAGCAAACGCGGGCCGGCTTGGAAAATACGGCGCCTAAAGGCTAGAGGTAGGGACATGCCAACTAACCACCGCTGCCATAACGCCAGCGTGAATAGGCGGCCGGGCCAAGCAAATTGGCTACTATTTTTTTGCGATAATCGGGGGCATGGGACAGCCCAAGGCGTCGGAAATAATCCGGAACAAATCGGATTCCCCCAGAGTCACATGCCCATCTGCCGCGATGCACTCTCCGAAGCTTTCCAGCATCTGCCGCTTCAATCCCGGCGAAACATTCTCCAGCTGATTTAACGCCCTATCGAGCTCCTTGAGCGAACACATCTCCAAAGGCAACAAGCTGATCCATGCTGCGATCTTGCCACCAAGCTTGCAAGCTTGCTGGAAGGCTTTTTTGGGATCGCTATTCTTCCCGCCAGCATGCGCCAATGCAGAAAGCACGATTTGAAACGCCCTCGGTACATCCGGAGCGTTGAGTGAATCCGTAGCGGAAACAACCGGGGAGCTTAGCCGATCGACAAGTCTCTTTTGAATGAAACGATGGACAGCGAACTCAAACAAGGACCATTTACGATCGGCTTGAATCAATCTTCGAACGGTCAGTCGAAACGCATTCACTTGAGTGGGTGACATTTGATGCAAGGCTGGCAGAGCTAGACAAACAACGGGCAGTCGTTGCTCCAAAACCAAACGATCCACCGAAGGCAGAACTCGCTTTAGTTCAGCGAGTGAACGTTGATCGCAGGCCGATTGCAATTCGTTCATTTGTGCGCTGCGTACAACGGCATCGGTGCTGGGGGCCAGCAACAAAGCGTAGATAACCGCAACCGCCCCAAGGGGGTCGCGTACATCCTCTGACAGAATTCGCTCCAGCTGGTCCACAAGGCCATGAACATGTTCGATATGTTCCGTTGTTGGTTCGCCAATTTGTTCGATGAACGCGGATGGTTTCGACTCCAACGCATTCGCCCCTGACAAAGCCGACTGATGCGACGCCGCAAACGAAGCCCTTTGCATTGACAAGGATCTCGGATCTACCAATTCGGAATCGGAATGGACAATCGTGTTGGTTTCGGCAAATGGGCCAGAAAACCGAGGCTCGATTCGCATGACTCGCTTCAGCAATGGCGGGTGGGTGGCGAACATCAGCGACATAACACTACTACCAAAAAACATATGACTTGCCTCCATGGCCCTAGCGGACTTCAGGCTGGAATGAGTTGGCCAGCCGCCAATCTTCTTCAGGGCATCCGCGATTCCAGCAGGGTTGCGAGTGAACTGGACGGCCGATGCATCCGCCAGGAATTCTCGCTGCCGAGAAACGGCGGCCTTGATCCAATTGGCAAAGAAGACTCCGACGTAGCCAACCGCCACGAGAGCTGCACCCACCAAAGCCAGCCCTATTACAATGCCGATCGCTCCTTTGTTGTCGTTGGAGTCGCGCCGGGAACTATTGACCGATAGGTGCGGTAGCAGCCGCAACAAAAAGTAGCCCAAAAGTGCAATGATAAGGATGCCATGGAGCAATCCTATGAGCCGCAGATTGAGCTTCATGTCCCCGTTGAGAATATGGCTAAATTCATGTGCGATTACACCTTGGAGCTCGTCGCGATTCAACGTATTAATCGCTCCGCGAGTTATTCCAATCACGGCATTTTGAGGTGTCGTTCCTGCCGCGAACGCATTGATTCCAAGCTCGTTCTCTAAAAGATAAACCGGCGGAACAGGAGTTCCAGAGGCCAACGCCATTTCCTCAACGACATTCAAAAGGATTCGCTCTTCCAGCACACGCGTATTGGCTGGAACCTTCACACCCCCCAAAGACACCGCCACATGCTCTCCGCCAGATCCAAGCATCCAAATTTTGTAGATGCTTCCGGTCGCAATCAGCAACAAAACTCCCCCGGTAACGCTCAACAGAAGCAACGGATTCCATTCCAGAATCGCATGGGGATTTTCTGTGTTTTGGCTGGCGAAGCTTAGGATACCTGCAAACGCGAAGTAAACCGCTGCGACAATGCAAACGACCGTTAGCAAAAAGGAAACCAGCAGAAACGCGCTATTGCGGCGTGCTCTGTCTTGGTGTTGAAAGAAATCCACGTTCTCGAGCTCCGCTTAAAACTGGACCTTAACTGCCTCTCGCTCCGTTGGGGCGGTAATCTCAAACAAGGCAGCTGGAGTGAACCGACCGAAACCGGCCACGAGATTGCTTGGAAAACTTTCGCAAGCGATGTTGTATGCGGTCACCGCGTCATTAAAAGCTTGGCGAGCGAACGACACCTTGTTCTCCGTGCTCGTTAATTCTTCTTGAAGAGCCAGCATGTTCTGGTTAGCCTTCAAATCAGGATAAGCTTCCGAGAGGCCGATAAACTTGGTTAAAGAACCTGCCAGAGCGACTTCTGCGGTAGATAGATTCTGCATCGCTTGTGAATCTGCAGGATTGGCTGCTGCCGCTTGGCCAGCCGTCTGAGCCGCATTTCGGGCACGGATCACCGCATCCAGCGTTTCCTTCTCGTGCTTCATGTAGCCTTTGGCCACCTCCACCAAGTTTGGAATCAGTTCGTACCGACGCTTTAACTGGACATCAATCTGAGCAAAAGCGTTTTTGAATCTGTTTTTCAAGGACACCAAATTGTTGTACAGCGATACTAGATAAAACCCAAACAGCAGGACAATCACCCCCATGATGACCAAGCCGACGACAAAACCCATCATTTTGCTTCTCCCAAAAACCACAACAAGGAAATAATCGATCCATCGATAGTCTACACGTTTTCAATGCTGTTACCATCCGACGAGCCAACATGGCGAAACTGCAAAATTTCAGTTGCAAGCCTTGAAAATGCCTCAATTCAAAATCCAGCTGTTTTCCTGAGTACTAGCTGCCGACTTGAAAACCTTACACGGAATGGTCACCAAGCCTCTAGGTAAGCTAGACTTGCATTATGATCAGACTACGGCTCCGCGATGCCCGTTCTGGCTAGTTACTGCTTGGAAAGAACCGCAATTTCTGGCATAATAAGGTGGGCGATTTGATTCCACGACTTGGAAAGACGAGCGAATATGAACGTTTTGAATGTCAACGTGAGCAGACAATCCATGATGGTTGCTTTTCTGTTTGCCGCCGTGAGTGGCTTCAGCCATCTTCAAGTGGACGCTTTTCAAGGAGCAGCCCCGCCGGCAGTGAAGGAAAAGGACCCGAAGCAAGTTCAGATTGAGACGATTCTGAAAAATGCGGAGCAGCTCTTAGAAAACCGCGCTTGGGATCAGGCGAATGCTCTTTGTGAATCGATTTTAGCGATTAACGACAAAGCTGTTGATGCCAACGTGCTTCGCGGTCGCGTGCTTCTGGGAAAAGGCGAATTCGAAGCTGCGATTGCTGAATTCGATACCGGATTGGCTCTGCCCGCTCGCGATGAATACTCTATCCAGGCCCGAGCCGATGCGTATGCCTTCCGATCGAAGGCGTTGTTCGAGCTTGGAAAATTCCTGAAAGCAATCGACAGCGCCTATCTGGGGACTTTGGAACGATCCGACCACGTTGGGTGCCATTTCCATCGAGCGAAAGCGTACATTGCTCGGGCGGAATACGATCGATCGATCAACAGTCTGAATCGTATCCTACAGATCGATCCGAAGCATTCGGAGGCGTACAGTTTAAGAGGGCATGTTTATACGCTCAAGCAAAACTATGACCAGTCGATTGCAGACCAGACCAAAGCCATCGAACTGAACGGTACCAATGCGCTCGCTTACGAACGTCGGGCCGTCGCGCAACTTGCGAAGAAAGACCCAGTCAAGTCCAAGCAGGACTTGGAGCAAGCGCTCCAAATTAACCCGAATCTACCAGAGGCGTTGTGCGACCGTGCGGCCGTTTATGCCATGGGCAAGGATTACGTTCGGGCGAACACCGATCTCGATGCCGCTTTGGCTGTGAACCCTCGAAATGCTCAAGCTCATTTTGTTCGAAGCAAGATCTACCGTGCTCAGGGAAATTCCGATGCTGCGTTGAGTTCCTTGGACCAAGCGATTGCTGCGGGAGCCGATGCAATCATCTACTGCGAACGTGGAAACGCACTGCTAGACGAAAAAGATGCCGAAAAAGCCATCTTGGACTTCAATCGTGCGATCGAAATCAACCCCAAGATGCTGGCCGCTTATCAAGGGCGATACAAGTGCAACAAAAGACTCGGAAACACGGATGAGATGCAAGCCGACTTGGTCAAAGTGAAGGAACTGACACCAGCTAAGCCGGAAGAAAAGAAAAAGGGGGAGAAAAAAGCAGAGCCTCCGATCCCCAAGTTCGTCGTCAAGCCGAAACCGGTCGACCCTGCAAAGCTTCCTCAAGTTCTAGCTTCCGCAAGAAAGATCGATAGCTACATCACCTCGAACTATGCGAAGTATTCGGTGAAGCCGAACGAACCACTGAACGACTATCAATTCCTGCGACGCGTATACTTGGATCTGAACGGCACGATTCCAAACCTGAAGGAAATCAACCGCTTCATGATTTCTACTGACACGGACAAACGTTCCAAGCTGATCGACGAGTTGTTGAACAGCGAGGGATACGCTAGCCACGTCTTCAATTACTGGGTGGACATTCTGCGATACCGCGATTCACTGAACTTTGGCGTACGAGGTGAACCGTACCGCCAGTGGATCAAGCAGTCACTTGCCGAGAACAAGCCTTGGAACAGAATGACCTACGAGATGATGACAGCTCAAGGATTGATTTGGAACAATCCTGCGGCTGGCTATTTGCAACGCGATCCGGGCATGCCCCTAGACGTGATGAACAATACGATTCGAATTTTTCTTGGCACACGCATCGGCTGCGCCCAGTGCCACAACCACCCGTTTGATCGTTGGACTCAGAAAGAGTTTTACGAAATGGCAGCCTTCACGGTCGGAACTCAGACAAGTACCTACGGCGGAGACAAACGCTTCTTCAGTGTCGATCCAGCGATTCGTCTTCGAGCCGAATACGAGAAGATCGAACAGGAGGAAGAAGATCGAAGAAACAATGGCTATGTTTTTGATCGCATGATCAACAACAACATGACGATCTTGAACGACAAAGTCGATGCAAAGATCAGGCTGCCCAAGGATTATGCGTACGACGATGCGAAACCAGAATCGATCGTGGAGCCGAAAACGCTATTCGGGAAGCCTGCGGACATTAAGCCGGGCGAGCCACCTCGTAAGGCATTCGCCCGTTGGCTTGTCTCGAAAGACAATCCCCGTTTTGCCAAAACCATTGCGAACCGTTTGTGGAAGCAGATCTTTGGTGCTGGGCAAATAGAGCCAGTCGATGACATGATGGACACCACCGTCGCTGAAAATCCAGAGCTGATGAATTTTCTAGAATCGGAAATGAAGCGGCTCAATTTTGATATGAAAGAATACATTCGCATCTTGATGCACACCGAAGTCTACCAGCGCGAAGCGAGTGGTGTGGAGCTGGTTTCCGAAGAGCCCTATCACTTTCCTGGCCCCGTTTTGCGTCGCATGTCTGCAGAACAAGTTTGGGATTCTTTCTTAACACTGACCGCAGATTCGATCGAATATCGTGAGCCACCCGCCACGTTACGAACTCAAGTGGTGAGTTTGGATTTGACGAAAGCATCGGCCATGGAAGTGGTACAAGCCGAGCGTGAGGGCGGTAAAGTGGACTATCAGGCCGCTGTCAATCAAGGCAAGTTTCAATTTAAAGGGCAGTTTATGGCGAGAGCTTCCGAAATGCCTTCCCCGCTGCCACCGGATCACTTCCTTCGCCTGTTTGGACAGTCAGATCGCGAACTGATATCCAGTTCGTCGTATGCAGGTTCTGTTCCTCAGATTCTGATGATGTTCAATGGGCCCATGTCGCACAAACTCTTGGAGAAAGACTCCACCATTTACAACAACATCATTCGTAAGAAAACCATTCATGAAGGCATTCGAACGGTGTTTCTAACCATCTTGTCTCGGCCACCCGATGCAGACGAAATGGCACTTGCTGTCGGTGAAGTCAAAGAAGATGGGCCCGTTGGCTATGGAAACGTAGTCTGGTCGTTGCTAAATACCCGCGAATTTCTTTTCATTCAATAATCAGGAAACCATGATGAAAGACGAATCTGTTCGACTGTTGGACTCGCAAGATCGACGTCGATTTTTGTCGTACGCGGCTAGCGCTTCACTCGGTGTTAGCTTGTTTCCTGGCATGGATCAAGCGGTTCAGGCGGCCGAAGAATCCTCACCCGGTAAAGCCAAACGCATCATTTATTTGTTCATGGCAGGCGGGATGAGCCATATCGACACGTTCGACCTGAAGCCAGGGCACGAAAACCAGGGCTCCACCAAGGGCATAGCCACGTCCGTACCTGGCTGCCAAATTAGCCAACACCTGCCGACCCTTGCATCGCAGTTTGACAAAATGGCCGTAATTCGTTCGATGAACACTCAGACGGGCGACCATGAAGCGGGCGAGTATTTGATGCGAACCAGCTATGAATCGATCGCCACCGAGCGACATCCTTCGATTGGGCCCTGGATGCAACGATTGTTAGGGCGCAAAAGCAAGTCGCTGCCAGACACGGTCATGATTAGCCCATCGGGCCGACATCCAGGACCGGGCTTCTTCGATCCATCACTGAGTCCATTGCCAATCGCCGATCCAAACCGTGGCTTGGAAAATACAAAAGCGCCATCCTATTTGACGGATAAGTCATTCGACAAGCGAATCGAACTGATCAACAAATTCGATCGCAAGTTTCAGAAGCGGTTCAAGGACCACGGTGTCAAAACGTACACGGATCTATACGCGGAAGCAACCAGTTTGCTCGCCAGCGAAGAACTGGTAGCTTTTGATTTGAATAAAGAGAAAAATGAAGATCGCGATCGTTACGGCCGAGACGCTTTTGGGCAAGGTTGTTTGCTGGCGCGTCGTTTGATCGAAAACAACGTTCGATGCGTGGAAGTCACCTGCGGCGGCTGGGACATGCACACCGCCATTTTTGATGGCAACGCTTTGCCTGCCCGAGCGGCCATCATGGACCGAGCGGTCGGAAATCTTATGAAAGATTTGTCCGCTCGAGGGCTGTTGGATGACACCTTGATCGTGCTGACCACAGAATTTGGTCGATCGCCGGGGATTAACTACAATGTTGGTCGCGATCACCATCCTGCGGTTTTTTCGTCCATGCTGGCAGGAGCCGGCATCAAGGGTGGGCAATTCTACGGAACATCGGATGCAGCAGCTTTTTCCGTCGACAAAGACGGGGTTTCGCCAGCCGATTTGAACGCGACAATCGCAAAAACCCTTGGCTTATCGTTGGAAGAGATCGTCATTTCCCCAACGGGCCGGCCGTTCAAGGTTGCCAACGACGGAAAGCCAATTACCGCTTTGCTTAGCTAAAGATGGCTCCAAGGTGATCGCACGAGCTATTTTAATAGATTTTCGAAACTTGCGTTGTTCGGGGAAGTGAAACATAATTTCCCAAGTGTCTGAAATCAATTGTGTTTCCTTCGAGCAACCTTTTTTCCCGGTTGCGCCTTCCGAAAAGAGTGTCCGATGATCGCGCTTCGAGCTGGACTTTTAGTTGCTGTAGCAAGCGTAATGTTTCCTTGGGGTGTCTCAGCCCAAGAAGCTTCCATGAGCAGCGTGTTAGCTTCTAGCCCCAATCGAGCGAACTGCTTTTTGTACATGGATGCACCTTCCATCAAGTCTTTTGTCGCCGGCACTCCTGTTGCCGATGACATTCCAGACGGGCTTCGCGAAGTGCGTTTCGCGGGTGAATTTGAGCTAAAGTCACTCAACATGGTTTGGCAAGTTGGAAGTGTCAGCTTGAAGCAGTCCCTTGATGCAAACAAACTTGCGAAGATGATGAAGGGATATGTTGAAACCATTGCGAACAAGTCGGTTGTTTGGTCCCCTCGCCAATCGTATCTGGTTCCAATGTCCAACAATCAAATGGGATTGGTCCGCCCCGCCGACAGAAAGCTCGCAAGCCGCTGGCTTCGAAATGAAAAGACCAACGATGTTTCTTCGTATTTGCGAAACCGAGCGACGCAAAGCACCAACTTCGTTGCCCTGCTGCTCGCAATTG
>Ga0247833_1007849_pt1 | contig 11073 bp, 10 predicted proteins | sample LaCruzMarch2015__7_FD_187117 | JGI IMG/M metagenome (GOLD analysis project Ga0247833, IMG submission 187117) | Freshwater microbial communities from meromictic Lake La Cruz, Castile-La Mancha, Spain - LaCruzMarch2015_8m | ecosystem: Environmental > Aquatic > Freshwater > Lake | place: Spain...
AAAACTTTCTGACCATCTAAAACCCTTAGAATATATTTCCCTTCCCTTAATGCACTTACATCAACCGCTATGGTTTCAACCGTAACACCCTGTTTTTCAATACTTTGCAAAGCATTTCCTTGATAATCAAGTAGTTCAATTTTTATTGATCTTTGTTTCGTTTGAAGTGGAAACGCAACGTTCACTATATCTTCAACTGGATTTGGAAAAACCAGCACCTCAAAAGTTTGTTCGGGTATACTCTCAACATCAGTCACTAAATAGCCATTCAATCCATTGATTTGCCACCCAATTTCGTTGAGACAATTTAACAACAAATCGCCTGGAGTGTGATTTACTTCGGCAGCTCTAAAACTCGGAGACATCAACGAATTGGCTGAACCAACCGTATACGTACTTTCATCAAAATGTGAAAAACTTGAACCACTCTTAAATGTAGAAGGAGCATAAAGACGTGGTAAATTGTTAGCAAATGATGGATTTTTAAGGCCAAAATATAAGGCATTGCTTAAAAGCGAAGTTTTTAAATCAGTTGAAGGGTTTCCGTAAACGCCAGTATTGGTTAATTTTACTTGCTTGGAGTCCTGCATAAAAACATCAAATACATACGCACTACCTGACTGTCCATATAAACCTTGTGTATCACTAATGCTCATCGACGAAGAAAAACCAAGTCCGTGAGCTATTTCATGAAGCAAAACTGTAACAATATCATATTTACCTGCCTGGGTTTTTGCATCAGTGCCAAAATACCAATTGATGTTGGCATTGAGCGAGACTGTCATTTCAAAATCGGACGAGTTTAGGTCTTTGCCCGAAAGAGCTTCAGCTAATGGAGTTGGATACCAAACATTAGCATAAGGTAGATTGGGAATAATTGAACTATTTCTGTAAACACGAGTAGCCCCCGTTTCAGCTAAAACCGTATTCGTCAAGGTCTTTGACCAAGTAGCTTTAATACGTATGGTCTGGGTTGAAATCAAATACTTCTCCCATATCGCAACTGCATACTCGAAAGAAGTTTTTACTTGCTCGGGAAAATCAATATATGTAACTTCAAAATTTGATGTAGCAGCCAAACGCCCACTAGCCAAGATAAATTCTTGGGCTGGGATTTCGGTAAAACTATTTTTTTCAGATAAATAACAAATAACAGGTAAATTAGGCATTGAATCTTGCGAAAAACTCACTTGCTGAAAACACAAAAACAGAATAATTGTTACAAAATATGGCATTGAAGAATATTTTTTGACCTAAATCTATTTTTTTAGACGAAATAATGATTCAAAAGATTGCATTAAAAACAAAAAAAACCAAATTCGATAGAAGTTAAAGCATTTTTTAGCGATTGATAGTTTTTCTAAAAGACCTCATTTATCAATTCACATTAACAAAAGAAGATATTGTAAAATTTGTCTTTCCTGATAAATTTAGAGTAGAAACCTTTTCACAAGTGAATTATAGCCCAGATTATCCATTTTCTTGATAACCGCCATCAAATAGCAATCAGTTTTACTTTAGGGCATAAAAAAATTCACGATTTTTTGAATCCTGAATTTTGGTTGATTGTATTTACTACCCTATAATTCTTATCTGAATTCTTTTACAAACGGTGAGTATCCGAGCGAAAGAAAAGTCCTTTGTTTCTCACGTGCCGAATCATCAGTTTTAAATAAGCCAAAATACACTTTATAATATGTTTTCTCAGAGAAATTAACAGTGTAGATAAACAATTGACGCTTTTCAGCATCTCCTTTTTGAGCAATTTTAAGAGCATATTCTTTGGCTAAAGTAAGGTTTGAGAATGATGCAAGTTGCAAAGCATAACCAATCAAATCACGTTTTTCCTTCACATATTTGAAATTATCATCGTTGAATTTCGTGCTTGAAACTTCTACCTCCTTGATATTTGAAGCAATTTCTTGTCCTAATTCATCGTTTTTAAACTCTTGTACCACCATAAGAGCTTTACCAACTAAAATGTTATTTAATTGCTTGTTCGAATTTTTTGAGATAATTATACTTTTATCAGAATTATCTGGTGGAATAATTATCAAATTATTTCCATTATAATTGTGTGCGAAAGTAAAACTTAAGCTAAAAACTGTAATAATCGAAGATAACAAAACTTTTTTCATAGTATTTTTTATTTTAATTTGATAAATTAAAAGCAAACTCCGTGCTAAAATTTTTTCTTAGAAGAAAAAAAAAGAAATTTTAATAATATTTCTATGATTTAATGATAAAAAAATAAGTTACAATAATTTGTTATATATTTTGCTGATAATTAATCTTTTGTCGCTGAGGCGTGCCATATCTAATCCTAAATATCGTTTTTTGTATCTCATTACCTTATTAAAAAGCAAAATTTTGCTAATGAAAAACATTTGTTACTTTTACTAAAAAAGTAGCAAAAGCCTATGCAATTCTTGTCCTTGCTTGAAAAACTTACCGAAAAAAATATAATTTCGGACGAACAGGCCACCCAAATTAAAGTTTCTGATTTGAATCAGCCATTTTCTATTCATTGGGAGCTCCGTTTAATACTCTATCCAGGTATTATGCTTTTGGTTACTGGTTTGGGTATACTGGTATACAAAAACATTGATACCATTGGGCATAATATTATTATTGGTCTCTTGGCTTTGGCTTGCGTGGCTTGCTTTTATTTCGCTTTTAAGAATCAAAAGCCTTTTTCTTGGGGCAAGACAGAAGAAAATACAAACTTTGCTGATTTTATATTGCTCGGTGGTTGTTTGGCATTTCTGACGCTCGAAGGATACCTACAATATCAATATAACTTATTTGGTACTCAATACAGCCTTGCGGTAATTCTACCAGCTATTTTATTCTTTTTTTGTGCTTATTATCTTGACCATCGAGGAGTTTTATCAATGGCAATTACTGCATTGGGTTCTTGGATTGGAATAACAATTACACCACTCCAATTACTAAAAAATAATGATTTCAATAGCCAAGACATGATAATTACGGCAATTTTATTAGGTATATTTCTAATTATAATTACTTGGGTTTCGTTTCAAAAAGAATTAAAAAAACACTTTAGTTTTACTTACTTTCTTTTTGGTGGAAATCTAACATTTATTGCGTCTCTTTCAGGCCTTTTTGCCTTTGATTTGAAATTTATTTACGGAATAATCATCGTAGTTTTATCCTATCTGAGCATTACTTATGCTCGCACCAAACACTCTTATTTGTTTCTGTTAATGGGTGTAATTTATGGCTATATTGCATTTACCTATACTGCACTAAAAATTCTTCCTAGCGACTCGTTTTTGTATCTACTTTATTTTATACTTTCAGCAGCGGGAATTGTCATGTTTTTAATCAAAATTAAAGAAATTGTAGGTCTAAAGAAATGAAAAAAGCATATAACGAAACTTGGGTCGAAAACATCAATAATCAAGAAATAATTGATGATTGGTTTTTGAAAAAATCAATCAGTGACGAACAACGCAATGAAGCGTATACAGCATTTCCTGTGGGTTTCCACCAATCAAATGATTTCGTAAAAATTGGATTATTTCTATTTACTTGTATTGTGGTAGCGGCAGGATTATTTTTTGTTTACCTCATTCTCGGGTCGATTTTTTCTGAATCTCGTTTTGGATTTTCAATAATAAGTTTGATTTACTCTGCCATTTTTCTATATTTTCTTGAGTATTTTATCAAAAAAAATAATTTCTATCGGTCTGGCGTTGATAATGCTCTACTCTATGCCTTTCTGATTTCGGCTTTCGTTGCCGTTTTCCAATTTACTAACATCGAATTTACTAACTTTGAATTACCTAATTGGATATATTGTATAATTGCATTAGCTATTCTTTTGCCCGCACTGCTTCGATATGCTGACCCTATCGTGGCTTTTGTGACATATATCACTTGGATTGCTTTTTGGTTTATTCTAATTACTAAATATCCAATTGGCAAGGTTATTATTCCGTTTGTGATTATGATTATATCTGCTATTACCTATTTTTTTATTTGCTTTTGGAAGAAAAAAGAAGTAGGAATATACTACCAAGGAGCTCAGAATATCATCACAATTCTGACTTTAGCTACTTTTTATTATGCAGGTAATTATATGGTGGTCAGAGAGGGAAATGCTTTACTGAATGGTTTAACGTATTCAATTCAAATTGATTTTGCACCACTCTTTTATCTATTTAGTACAATCATACCACTGTGCTATGTAGTTTATGGACTGAGAAAGCACGACCGAAAATTTTTAATCGTCGGTATCGGTGCAGCCACATTTTCGATGTACACTTACTATAATTATTTTTCAGTAGTACCCCTCGAATGGGCTTTAACCATAGCAGGATTATTATTGATTGGAGTCTGCGTTTGGGCTATTCGTACCCTTAGAATACCAAAATTCAGTCTTACCTCTAAAGCTATTGGTACTAATGAATATAAAAATTTAGAAGCTTTTATTTTCAATCAAGCCATACAACAGCCTCAGCAGACCAGTAATACCGATTATGGCAAAGGTGATTTTGGCGGTGGTGGGGCTGGGAGTAATTATTAATGTAATACAAAAGGTTTTTTATTCATCAGTCGTAATCGCACGGGCGACCCCGTTTAAATTCGTCATTACACTTAATGAACACTCCATCTGAGATAAAAATCGAAATAGTCAATGCCATTTCACACGGCTTTGGAATCTTGTGGGCGGTTGTGGCTTCGCCCGTTTTGATTGCGAGAGTAGTGCAAACCAATAATCTAATTCTTACTTTTGGGGTTGTTTTTTATTGCTTTACAATCTTGTTAATGTTTACTTTTTCAACACTTTATCATACTTTTTCTAATCCTCTAGTAAAAAAAACACTCCGAATTTTCGACCATATTAGCATTTTCTTTCTCATTGGCGGAACTTACGTTCCGTTTATAATTCTATATACTTCTTCTCAAACTGCATTTTGGTTTCTCATCATTCAATGGACTTTAATTGCCTTCGGTGTCTTGAAAAAAATCTTTTTTACTGGCCAGTTTCGATTACTTTCTACGCTAATTTATATTTTTATTGGATGTTTGGTGTTTTTCTTAGGTTCAAGCTTTTGGAACTTAATGCCCAATAATTCAATTTATTTATTAGCGGCTGGTGGAATGCTATATTTGATAGGCACAATTTTCTACCAAAATCAGAAGATTCCTTATAATCATTTCATTTGGCATTTATTTGTACTCTCTGCCGCTTTTTGCCATTATTTTGCAGTTTTGTTGGTAGTTTGACTTTGACAATTCTTTAAGGCTTCGCTCATTTACCGTTTGCATCTACGCTCTGTTTTCATTATTAAATAGAAGTATTCAAATTCGGTAAGTTCAGACTCTACCAACAACTTTAGAAATAACAAAACTCAATTTTTAGCATGGAAATCAATTTTTCACCAAAGGAAATTCCTAGCAACGTCAAAGGATTCATTCTTAGTCAATACTTCGGTGATGGACTCAGAATAACGTTTGGAGTTGTAATTCCGAGCTTAGTTCTTGCTCAATTTGATTTACTGAAAATAGGCATTTCATTTTCGTTGGGTGCAGTTTGTGCAAGTATTGCTGATGCACCAGGCCCTATTTCTCATCGCCGAAATAGCATGTTTCTGACCATTGGCTTGGTGACAATTATTTCGCTACTTACCAGTTTTGTTGGGCTTTCAGTGTACTCACTCGGTGCGTTTGTAATTGGGTTAAGCTTCTTATGCTCAATGCTTTATGTTTTTGGCCCACGGGCAGCCTCTATTGGCGTGGCCGCATTGTTGGTTATGATTATTGGCATTGATGATGTTCGCCCAATAAACGAAATTTTACTTTATTCGCTCCATATTTTTTTTGGTGGAATTTGGTACGCTTTATTCAGTTTATCTATTTACCAAATTATGCCCTATCGTTTGGCAAGGCTTTCTTTGGCCGAATCTATCTCCGAAATCGCCGCTTTTTTGCGAATCAAAGCAGGATTTTATAAAGAAGAAATGGACTACGACGAAAACTATACAAAACTAATAGAAGCTCAAATATCAGTCAACGAAAAACTTGATACTGTAAGGGAGCAACTTTTGAAAAACCCTAAAATTATACAGGAAAACTCGCAAGAAGGGCGACTCCTACTAGCAATTTTTGTTGATATAGTCGATTTATACGAACAAATTATGTCAACTTTTTATAATTATCAAAAACTACACAAACAATTTGACCATACAGGAGTTTTGGTTGATTTTGAACATATTCTAAACCTTTTGTCAGAACAAATTGAAGAAATCAGCGAATCTTTGAAAGATGGCAGTAAACCCGAATTCAATCAACTTTTAACCCGAAAACTACACGCCCTAAAAGCAAAAATTGAAACATTTAATACCAAAGATGAATCAATCTCAATAATTGGGCTGCAAGCTTTGAAAAACATTGAGGTAAATATTGAGAATATTTTCAATCGAATTAAGAAAATAAAAGGCTATTTTAGTGCAAAAGAGCAGAAAAAACTATCAAGAAATGATGTTCAAACTACGGCTTTCACCACAAGTCAAGTATATAACATCAATATTTTTCTGGATAATCTTAACTTAAAATCAGAAAACTTTAGGCATGCACTTAGAGTTTCGGGCATGATGCTCGTTGGTTTTATTATTTCTCAATCAACGCAACTTTTACACAGCAATTGGATTCTCCTGACTATCATGGTGATTATGAAACCTTCCTACAGCCTCACCAAAGAACGAAATCTTGATAGGCTTTTCGGTACAATTGGTGGTGCTTTGATTGGAATGCTCATTTTAAATTATGTAACTGATAAATACTGGCTTTTCGGAATTTTATTGATTTGTATGCTCGGCACTTATAGTTTTCAACGAAAAACCTATCTCGTCAGCGTAGTTTTTATGACTCCTTTTATATTGATTTTGTTTGATTTTTTGGGAATGGGAGGCCATGCTTTACTTATTGAGAGAGTTTATGATACAGTAATTGGTGGCGGACTGGCGTTTTTTGGAAGTTATGTTTTATTACCACATTGGGAACACAAAAAGCTAAAAAATACCTTAATTGAAATGCTAGAAGCCAATTTGGCTTATTATCATCAAGTTTCGCAAATATATTTTGGCAGAGATTACCAACGAGTGCCATATAAGATTGTGAGAAAAGAGGTTTTTGTGCGAAGTGCCAACTTAGCTTCTGGGATTCAAAGGATGGTTTCTGAACCAAAGCATAAACAGATAAGTATCAAAGAGCTACATAAGTTTTCGGTATTAAACCACCTTCTTTCATCCTACGTTGCTACGCTTGCATTATATTCGAGAGAGCATTTTGATACACTTCCAAACTTCGATGCTACAGAAGAAATCTCTCAAAATACAGAGGTTTTGCTGAAGGAAGCCATAAAAATCATCGAAAAAAGTGAGTATGTGGTAAAAGAAAATATTCAACTTTTAAAAGTAAAAAACCATCCGCTTGAAGAATCAGATGAAAGCATGATTTTGATTACTGAACAATTTATAAATATTCAGAAAGTGGCCTACGATATTTGTAAAATTTCGCAGCAAATTGAACTCTAAACATCTATAATAGCAGGACACTTGATATAAAAAGTTGTTCCATGCCCAAATTTACTTTCAACGCTTAATTTTCCACCATTCAGTTCAACTAATTCTTTTACCAATAGCAAGCCCAAACCAGTACCTTGCTCTTTTGATGTCCCTAAAGTTGTGTCATTTTTTCCTAACTCAAACAGAGTTTTAAGTTTATCTTCGGCTATTCCTACTCCATCGTCTGAAATTGAGACGATAACTAAATTATTTTCATTTATTAAATTAAACACAATATTTCCACCAAAATTAGTAAATTTCAAAGCGTTTTGTAATAAATTATTAATGACAATTTGAAAATTATTTTTATCAAAGATTACCTCTGCAATTGGCGAAACTTGGTTTTGAATTTTGATTTGCTTTGCTCGTTGCGTTGGCAGTAACGTTACAATTTTTTCTTCGATAATTTCAGACACATTCAGTTTTATGACTTTAGGCTTTAAACCTTCCATCTGTGACATTGCCCAATTTATGGCATTATCTAAAATATTGCTTACGTTTATAAGCTGAATATTTAATCGATTCGTTAACTCGGCAAATTCGCTTTGACTCAAGGCTCCCCATTTAATCAACATTAAGCTGTTTTTTAAGATTGCTACGGGTGAACGCAAATCATGAGAAAGTATGGCAAAAAGCCTATCTTTAGTAGAATTCAATTCGCTCAAGGCTTCTTTTTGAAGTTGAATTTTTTGTTTATTTTTTTGCAAAAAAAACAAAAAAGCAGAAAGCATTATTACTATAATACCAATTGCTATCAGTAAAGCTCGCTGTTGTTTTTGTTTTGTTTCTAAAAGTGCAATTTCACTTTCTTTTTTCTCAATATCAAAATTGGCTTTCAATTTTGTCATTTGTAATTTACTATCTTGGGTCTGGGTTTTGTTTTTCAGCCAAAGGGTAACTTCCAAAAAATCTTTACTGGCTTGATAGGCTTTTTTGTAATCTCCTTGCTGCCTGTATAATCCTTCTAAGTTTCTGAAAATAAAATACAAATGACAAGTATCAACTTTGGGTTTGGCTTTTTCTATTGAAAGACTTAGTAAATAGGATTTTTCAGCTTCTGAGTAATTTTTCAGAATAGTTTCTAATCTGCCTATATCATTTAAGTAAACAAACTCCCCAATATTTTTTTTTAATCTTTGCTTTTCAGTTTGCATTTTTTTTGCAAAAGCAATGGCTTGAGCGTCTTTTTTCTGAAAAAGTAATAAATTACAATAATCCAAGCCATTAGAAAACCACACATCCAAATCGTTTTTTTGACTTTCCTCCATTGCTAATATAATATACCTCTCAGCTTCATTATATTTACGTAATTTAAAGAAATATATACTTAAAATTGAAAAAACATCATTTTTGGCACCCCAATTTTTTGCTTTTTTAGCAAAAAACAAGGCCTTGTTGTAAAGTTCTAAGGAATTTCCAATTCGCTGATTATCTGAAATTATACCAATAATAAAGTAGCTTTTAGAGAGATAAAGATAGATGTTATTTTTTTTGAGATTGCAATTGACTTATTAAACCACGCTAAGGCCTTGGTTTCATCTTTTGCATAATACATATTAATATAACCCAGCCCATACATCGCTCTTGCAACGCCAAATGTATTATTAGTACTATTTGAAAGTTGCAAAGATTGGTTGATAAAATAAAATGAAGAATCAGGATAAGTTCGTTCGTAGGCCATTCCCAATTCATATAAAAGCCTACTTCGAGTTGAATCTACTTTTATTGAAGACAAACTTGCCTTTAATGAAGGAATATCTTGTGCAGTCACAATTTCAGGGACATAACAAAAAAATATCCATAAACTCAGCTTAAATTTTAACCAAAATTTTAAACAATTATTCAACATAAAAAAAATCATTTAGGTATTTCTAGTTACTAAATTTCCGTCCAAATGTTTTCGATTAATTTGTGTGCGATACTGATCGCCAATAGGAATAGATAGCCCATTTGAAAGTATAATTTCATTTTTCCCAATCAAACTTATTTCAGAGCGATTTACCAAAAAAGAGCGGTGTACCCTTAGAAATCTATCACCTTTGATTTGCTCTTCCATTTTGGAGATAGACAATATTGGAAGAAAACTTTTAATGGATGTTACGATTTGTAAAAAATTCTCTTGAGCTTTCATATAAATTACATCCTTGTATGGTATTTGAACATGATTTAAATTTTCTCTTATAAAAAAGTAGGGCTCAATTTCAGCAATTTCATTTTGATTAAGATAACGAAGTCGTACTTTTTCTATACTTTTTAGAAAACGGTTAAGGTCAAGTGGCTTCAATAGAAAATCGACAGGAGAAACTTCATAGCAGTCCAGAGCATAGTCGCGATGAGCCGAAACAAATATTACCATTGGTGCTATTCGCAGGCTATTTACAAATTGAAGCCCTGACATTTCAGGCATCTCAATATCACAAATCAATAAGTCAATATCGCCATCAACCAACTTTGCATATGCTTCCATTGCAGAGCCGCAAACTCCAACCAAATTAAGTATTGGATTCAGCTGTACAAACTTGCTGATAATTTTTTGCCAAACTAAGTTGTCATCAACAATCAATGTATTTATACTCATTTCAAGAGCGTTTTAATCTTATTTAAAATTTTTCATGTACAATTAAAAGAGCTTCACTTACAAAATACTACGATTCATTAATTTCTTTTTTTTTACTTGTGTTTACTTACAATCAAGATTACTTTTGAATTACTAAATAATTGAATTTATTGTAAAAAAACAAGAAAAAATAAGATTTCTTTATTAATACCAACATTCATTTTTAGTTTTTAGTATAAACTTTTGCTTTAAAATTTAAAACAATCAATGACCCGAGCAGACCTTACTCTACAAATTAGTCGCGTCAATAAAATAGATACGACAGAAGTTTCGGTGATTACCGAAGCACTTTTTGCATTAATCAAAGATGAAATAGCCAACGGAAACAAAATTACCTTCAAAGGTTTTGGTACTTTCACAACTAAAAGAAGAGCAGCTAAAAAAGTACAGCTTATAAAGCAAAAACAAACCGTTGATTTAGCAGAACATTTTATACCTTCTTTCAAACCATCAAAGTATTTTCTTAGTAAATGACAATTTAAAGCTACTGATCTAAAGCTTTGAAACCTCAAAATAATTACCGTTGAACCCAAAATAAAATTTGCTGTTACCCTAAAAACGAAGAAACTCAGGTTATTTTTTAACTTGAGTTTCTTCGTTTACATTTCAATCTTCGCCGTTTGACCACTTTCAGCCGAATGCTTGATAGCATTAATAATCTTAATATCAATCATTCCTTTTTCATCTTTCCCACTTGTAATCAGATAACCAAAGTTACCTTCTATCATTTTCACCTCTCCAAACACTTTTTCTGTGCCCAAACGCATCAATTCTAGTTGATGTGGTTTAAAATTTAAACAAAACACTAATTTCACAAAACGACCAAAGCGAGGATGAGTTTTTTAGTTTCTTCAATAAAAG
>Ga0247833_1007860_pt1 | contig 11067 bp, 7 predicted proteins | sample LaCruzMarch2015__7_FD_187117 | JGI IMG/M metagenome (GOLD analysis project Ga0247833, IMG submission 187117) | Freshwater microbial communities from meromictic Lake La Cruz, Castile-La Mancha, Spain - LaCruzMarch2015_8m | ecosystem: Environmental > Aquatic > Freshwater > Lake | place: Spain...
AGAAGCTCGAATTATTTGAAAAGGCAGACTGGTTGGAAGTTAAACGAACAATAGATGTAGCGGTCAAAAAAAGTTTATAAGGATTTGGTAAGAAATTCGAGTTGGAATAAATAAAATCCAGCGAACAATGATAAAACCAAATCCATCGAAATTCACCCAAACCTCAAAAAAAACACCCCAACCGAATCCGATTGAGGCATTTTTAAAGAAAATCCGATTCGCATAGCCGCACCTACCTTTTCAATAAAACTGATTGTAAAAACACCTTCGATTAAAGATCCCCACAATGCCCATTTCGAAATTCGGTGTTCGGTGTTCGATATTTCCTTTACAGCACAAACGCTTCCGCCGGCTCCGAAAACGGGCTCTTCAACTGAAACGCCCCCAGCGAACAAACCCGAAACTGCACCACCTGGCGGGAAGGCAAACCCGACATCGTCACCGTGGTGCGCGAAGCATAGGTGCCATTGTGCCAGGTTTCACCATTGTCCAGCGAGTATTCCACCCCATTGCTGCGTACCCGCGTCGGTTCCGGCAGCCGGAATTGCAGCGAAATTTCCCCTTTCACGCCCTTGCTCATAGCCCGCAATTGATACGGCGCTTCCAGCTTGTTTTGGTTTTTACGGCGTTCGCGGATCATTTCCATGCCCGCATTGATCACCCAAACATCCTGACCCGTAAAATTGAAGTCGAGGAGAAACGCAATGCGGTCCAGGGCGCCGATTACATTGTTTTTGGCCAATTCTTTGAGCGCAACCGCATCCGTACCACGGTTCGATGCCTCCACCAATGCCTGCGCGTAGGCCTCCGTTTTTTCGGCCAGGTTGGTGATGTCCGCAGCAAAAACCTAGTATTCCGGACGGGAAGCCATGCGTTGGTGCACATTGGCAGCAAAAGTGGCCAATTCAGACTGGGTGAGTTTTTTGTACGACACTTTGCGTACGACAGATTTTAACATGTTGTAAAAATTTAAAAAGTGAAAAATGAGATAATCATTGCGCCAAGTACCCTTGACTTGCCACAAATATGATCGCACCCTCCCCTCAAAAAAAATTACATTTTTGGCGAAGTTTTCCACGGTTTAGGGGCTGATTTGGGCCATTTTGCCCCCTTCAATTTTTTAAAAACCTGCAAAAACGCCTTTTTGGGCCCATTTTAGGCTATTTATGAGGCTTTTTGCCTTCCAAAAAAGTTACAAATTGGGAGAAGTTTTCCACCAAAAACAGGCCGATGCATTCAAAAGCAGTCAAACTAATTTTTAGTTAGACTGGAAAAATCAAATTGTTCAGAGAAAATGCCGCGTTTCCTGGAGCGAAAACGAAATGATCCATAGATCATCCGCGTCTGCTTGGAGCGAAAGCCGCGTTTCCTCCAATCAGCAGGTAGCAGTTTCCAGGTCTGTTCGAACACTTCCGCGCGGACTGCTCCCAATTCATGGATAAGAAGCCGGAGATGGGCGATTTTCAGGCGAAATCGGATAAAAAAGTCCGTTCGGCTCCTTGCGCAACATGGCAAGCACCGAAAAGCAATGTGCGTTTCGATGTTTTTTTGACTTTGTCTCTGGATAATTAGTCAGGATTCATCAACAATTTTGCTACGTCTCTAGATCATCGGTTGGGGTCTAGGGATCATTTTGCGACCGCTCTAGATCATTGGTTGGGCTCTAGCGATCATTTTGCTACCGCTCCGGATCATTGGTCGGGCTCTAGCGATCATTTTGCTAGCGCTCCAGATCATTGGTCGGGATCTAGGGATCATTTTGCGACCGCTCCAGATCGTTGGTTGGGGTCTAGCGATCATTTTGATAAATCTCCCGAAAATTGGTCGGAATCACCGGACAATTGATTGGCATATCCTGGAAATTTTGCTTGGACGCTGAATAATGACCCATTTGGGTTGTGGGAGACTACATCGACCGTGGATTGGCGTTACCGAAGTACGGTTGACACAACCAAGACAAAAAAATACAATAGAATAAAACAAACTTGCGACTTTTGCGTTCCGAAAGAGTCATGCAACAAATTCGACGACATCTACTAACACGTTTCCTATGCGGTTTGGTCGCGGTGGTCATCCTCAACTTGAGTGTGGACGCACCAGACTTGTACGATAACGCCGTGCCGGAAGATTTGTCCTATAATGATGTCGAATCCGTAATTGAATGGGCGTTGGAGGATGTTTTAAATATTGAAAATGCCATTCCCGAACACGATGATGACGACCAAAATAACCCGCTGAAAGTAGAAAAGCACTTTGAGTTGTTTAATGAACCGCTTCATGCAGCACTCGTTCATCTCCTTGTAGAATCTCCTTTTAAACCACTGCGAAATTTTGTAGACCCCGCTTTTCATCCGCAGTCCATTTCTGACGAGTTGGTTGAGCCACCCGACGCCTGATTTTTCCCTTCTTTTTTGCCGTCCGTTTTTAGTCGAATCTGCCGTTTCCGGCGGGCTTGATTCTGCGTTTTTGAACCTGTTATCGGGGTTTTTAATTTACCCCCCACAGGCTTCGGCGGCTTTACCTTTTCCTAAAAAATTTTCAAAAAAATGACTGCCTGCACAGCCGTAAAACGCCCATGCGCGCGCATTCAAAAACCCATTTGCGAATCTTCCGCGTGTGGACATAAAACTGTTTGTAAACTTCTCAAATTCAATAAATAATGTCGACTTTTTATTTCAAAAACTTCCTTTTATTGGCAGCTTTTGTTAGCATATTTTCCAACTGCCAACGTGACCAAAATGCAGAAACCGTAGTCGCGCCCGACACTTTTCCCATCACCCAGCCAATCGTGATGGATACGGTGTTTGCCCGAGCGTTCGTCGCCGACATCCAATCTATGCAGTACGTCGAAATTCGCGCACAAGTCAAAGGCTTTTTGGAAAAAATTCATGTAGATGAAGGGCAAGAAGTCCGTGCCGGACAATTGCTTTTCACGTTGAGTGATAAAATTTTCCGCGAGGAATTGCGGCAGGCACAGGCAGCCTTGAACAGTGCAATGGCCGAAGTCAAAGTCGCCGAAGTCGAAACGGCAAACACCCGTACCCTCGTTGAAAAAAACATTGTCGGCAAACCCGAACTCAACATCGCAGAAGCCAAAATTGAAGCCTTACAAGCACAGGTCGAACAAGCACGGGCTGCCCTCTCTGCCGCCAAACTGAACCTTTCGTTCACCGAGGTCCGCGCGCCATTTGCAGGCATGCTGAACCGAGAACCACTAAAAATGGGTAGTTTGGTCAACGAAGGAGACCTTTTGACCACCATTTCGAGCAACCGCGACGTATTCGTTTATTTCAACGTTTCGGAAAAAGAATACTTCGAACTGCAAAAACGAAAGGATAACGGCTGGAAGAAAAATCTCGAACTGCAACTCGCCAATGGAGAACGCCACCCGTATCAAGGCACTGTAGAAACCGCCGAAACCGCCGTGGACAAAAACACGGGCAACATCGCTTTCCGTGCCCGTTTTTCAAATCCAGGGCATGTGCTGAAACACGGTGCAAGCGGGAAAATTTTGATTTTTGACAAATTGAAAAATGCACTCGTCATCCCGCAAAAATCTACTTTCGACGTGCAAGACAAAACCTATGTTTTTGTATTAAATGCCGAAAATAAGGTCGAACGCCGTGCCATCGTACCCAAACTCAGGCTGGGACATCTTTATGTCATCGAATCTGGCTTGACAACCAACGACCGCGTGATGTACGAGGGTATCCAAAAAGTGCGTGAAGGAGATAAAATCGAAAGTAAACTCATCCCGATGCAGCAAATTGTTCCATCGCTGGCAACGCAATAATTCCGGCTTGTATGGATTTTTCCAGCAAAAAAAATTTCAAAAAATAAGGCACCAGGCAACACCCATGTGCCTACACATTGAATCAAATAAAAATGACAAGCAGATTTATACATCGCCCTGTGTTGAGCATTGTGATTTCCACACTCATCACGCTTTTGGGCATCCTTGCATTGACCCAACTGCCGATGACGCAATTTCCCAGTGTCGCGCCGCCGGAGGTCAACGTCTCGGTCGAGTACACCGGCGCAAACGCGGAGACCGTCACCAAAGCCGCACTCGTACCGCTCGAACGCGCCATCAACGGCGTGCCGGGCATGAAATACATGTCGTCGGATGCCGGAAACGACGGCGTGGGCGTGATTCAAATCATTTTTGAGGTCGGAACCAACCCCGATCTGGCAGCAGTCAACGTGCAGACCCGCGTTTCTGACGTGGTCGGCGAACTACCCGAAGAGGTCATCAAGGCAGGCGTGGCGATTGCCAAAGAAGAAAATGCAATGCTGATGTACCTCAATATCTTCAGCCGGGACTCGACGCTCGACGAAAAATTCCTTTACAATTTTACCGATATCAACGTGCTGGCGGAGTTGAAACGTGTGAAAGGCGTGGGCTTCGCCGACATCCTCGGCGCAAAGGAATACGCCATGCGCATCTGGCTCAAACCCGACAAAATGTTGGCCTACAACCTTTCAACCGACGACGTTTTGGAAGCCCTGCAAACCCAAAACATCGAAGCCGCACCAGGCAAAGTGGGCGAAAGTTCGGACAAAGCCGCCCAGTCCTTGCAGTACGTCATTAAGTACACGGGCAAGTTCAACTCGGAGCAACAGTATGCCGACATTCCACTCAAATCCACCCCCGACGGACAGATTTTAAGGATAAAAGACGTGGCAGATGTGGAATTTGGCACGACCTATTTTGACGTAGAAGCCAAACTCAACGGTCGCCCCGCTGCTGCTTTGATGCTCAAGCAATTGCCCGGATCCAATGCCAGCGAGGTCATCGCCGCCGTCAAACAGCGCATGGCAGAAATCAAGGAAACTGCCTTTCTCGACGGTATGGACTACGAAATCAGTTACGACGTATCGCGCTTCCTGGATGCCTCCGTACACGAAGTTGTCAAAACTTTGATCGAGGCGTTTTTGCTCGTTTCGCTCGTAGTTTTTGTCTTTTTACAAGACTGGCGCGCTACTTTGATACCGGCCATCGCCGTACCCGTTTCGCTTGTCGGGACGTTCCTTTTCATGCAGTTATTTGGTTTTTCCTTGAACTTGGTGACGCTTTTTGCCCTCGTTTTGGCAATCGGCATCGTGGTGGACAACGCCATTGTAGTGGTGGAAGCGGTCCATTTGAAAATGCAAAAAGACCACAGCTCGCCCATGAAAGCCACTGAAAAAGCCATGAAAGAAATTAGCGGCGCCATCATCGCCATCACATTGGTTATGTCGGCAGTGTTTGTTCCGGTGGCGTTCATGTCCGGTCCAGTGGGTATTTTTTACCGACAATTTTCGGTGACCATGGCTATTTCCATCGTGCTTTCCGGTGTGGTCGCACTGACGCTCACACCCGCGCTTTGCGCCATTTTGTTAAAAAACACACATGGCGATACAGCGGGCAAAAAGTCTTTTTTGGGAAGGTTTTTTGATGGCTTCAACCGCTGGTATGAAGGCCTGGAATTTCGGTACAAATCCTTGTTGGAAAAAATAACGGGCCGCCGCGTGGTGACTTTTATCGCGCTTGCGGCTTTCTGTTTCGGCACGTTTGTGCTCGGAAAAAACTTACCAACGGGCTTCATCCCGAACGAAGACCAGGGCACTTTTTACGCCAGCATTACCACGCCAGCCGGCGCCACGCTCGAACGCACGAAAGCAGTGGCGAACGAAATAGCAAGCATCGCACAGACCCTCGGATCCGTGGAGTCTGCCTCCTCGCTTGCCGGGACGAACATCCTTTCCGATGGCACGGGCGCAACTTACGGCACGTGCCTCATCAACTTGAAACCCTGGGAATCGCGCAGCGAATCGGTGGATGATGTGATCGCAGTGCTGGAAGAAAAAACCAACCACATTAAAGACGCGAACATCGAATATTTCCCGCCACCTGCCGTGCCGGGCTACGGCAACGCCAGCGGTTTTGAACTGCGTCTGCTCGACAAAACGGGGGAGGGCGATTTCAAAAAAATGGAAACGGTGGTGCGGCAATTTGTAGAAGACTTGAAAGCGCGACCCGAAATCGCCTCCGCTTTCACCATTTTTGATGCCTCCTACCCGCAATATTTGGTCTCGATTGACTACGACAAAGCCGCACAAAAGGGCGTGACGGTAAACAATGCTATGTCCTCGCTGCAAACGTTGCTCGGCTCCGAGTACGCCACCAACTTCATCCGTTTCGGGCAGATGTATAAAGTCATGGTGCAGGCCGCGCCCGAGTACCGCGCCAAACCGGAGGACATTCTGAAAATTTATGTAAAAAACGACCTGGGTGAAATGGTGCCGCTTTCGGCGTTTATGAAAGTGGAGCGCACCTATGGTGTTGACCAAGTGACCCGCTACAACATGTATCCCTCCGCCGAAATCAACGGCGAGGCCGCACCGGACAGGAGTTCGGGCGATGCCATTGCCGCCGTGCAGGAAGTTGCCAAAACCAAACTTCCCAAAGGCTACGACATTGACTGGGCTGGCATCACCCGCGACGAGGTGGCGACGGGCAACCAGGCCGTGTACATTTTTCTGGTTTGTTTGGTGTTCGTATATCTGCTGTTGGCGGCGCAGTACGAAAGTTTTTTGCTGCCGCTTCCGGTCATTTTATCGCTGCCGACGGGCATTTTCGGGTCGTTCCTTTTTTTGCAATTGATGGGTTTGGAAAACAACATCTACGCTCAAATTGCCATGGTCATGCTCATCGGTTTGTTGGGCAAAAACGCCATCCTCATTATCGAATTTGCGGCGATGAAGCACAAACAAGGCATGTCCGCGCTCGAAGCCGCCATCGAAGGCGCGGCATTGCGCTTGCGCCCGATTTTGATGACTTCATTTGCATTCATTGCGGGTTTGCTGCCGCTGATGTTCGCCTCCGGCGCGGGCGCGGTGGGCAACCGCACCATCGGTTCGGCTGCTGCAGGCGGGATGCTTTTAGGGACGATTTTTGGCGTTTTGCTGATTCCAGGGCTGTATTTCGTATTTGCCCGTTGGTCGGAGTTTTTTGTGAAAAAGGCGAAACGTGAAAGGATCTCAATTACGGAGGAAATGCCGGTGACGGAGAAATTTTAAAACACATGAACATCTCAATGAAACATAAAACTTTCGATTTTAAATTTTTGATGATCGCCATCGTCATCTCAACGGTCGCGGGTTGCAAACCTGTACAAGTTTTGCGGGAAGAAAAGCCCATGGCTTTACCCCAAAATTTTGACGCAAAAATCGCGGCCGCTCCAGACTCCGCAAGCCTAGGCATGATGAACTGGCGCGCGATTTTCACAGACCCAAACCTCCAAGCATTGATTGACACCGCGCTGGTCGCCAATTTTGATTTAAAAATCGCCGTCCAGCGCATCCAGCAAATGCAGGCGGGTGTGTTGGCTGCCGAAGCCACACTCCGCCCGAGCGTCGAGGCGGTTGGCGCAACGAGCCTCCGCAAATTTGGGTTATACACCATGGACGGCGCCGGCAACGCCACCACCGACATCACTGCCGGAAAATTGGTTCCCGTACACCTGCCCGATTTCTTCATCGGCGCACAAGCAAGTTGGGAAATAGACCTCTGGGGCAAACTGAAAAACCAAAAACGGTCGGCCATGGCCCGTTTTATGGCGAGTTTGGAGGGTAAAAATTTGGTGCAAACCAACCTGGTGGCACGTATTGCCGAGGCGTATCTCAATTTGCAATCAAAGGATGAGCAAGTCCTAATTTTAGACGAATACATTGCCTTGCAACAGAATGCCCTCGACCTCGTTCGCATCCAAAAAGAAGCAGGCGCAGCGAACGAACTGGCGGTCAAACAATTTGAAAACCAGTTACTCGACCTTCGTGGTATTCGCCTCGATTTAAAGCAGCAAATTATTGAAAATGAATCAATTATTAATTTTTTGACGGGAAGGTTTCCGCAGCCAGTCGCGCGTTCGCCCTTGTTTTTAAATCGAAATTTGCCAGCCGTCGTTGCGACGGGTGTGCCGCCGCAAATGCTGGAAAACCGCCCCGACATCCGTGCCGCCGCACTGGAAGTGGAAGCTTCAAAAGCCGATTTGAACGCCGCCCGCGCCCTGTTTTATCCCGCACTGAACCTCGGAACGATGCTGGGCACACAGGCATTCCGTCCCGATTTTTTGGTGACAAAACCCGCTTCCTTCGCGTACAATTTAACGGGCGGCATGATGGCTCCTTTGGTGAACAGACGCGCCATTCGTGCCGAGTTCAACCGCGCCGATGCCTATCAACTCGAAGCCCTTTCAACTTATCAGCAAACCATCCTCAATGCCTTCACCGAAGCATACAACCAAGTGGCTTTTTTGAAAAACATAGAACAGCAATTTACACTGAAAACCGAACAAGTCACCACCATCGAAAACGCGGTGCGCATCTCCAGTGAACTTTTCCGCTCCGGGAGAGCAAATTACTTGGAAGTACTCACGGCACAGCAAAACGCCTTGGATACCCGGCTGGAATTAGTAGCTTTGCGGCTGCGGCAATGGGCTGCATTGGTGGGTTTGTACCGGGCTTTGGGTGGTGGTTGGCGATGATATAACAAAATAGGTCGAACACCGCATGGTCGCACATGGCAGCGAATGCCCAACCCGCAAATCCAACGCGCGCTGCCCTGTCGACCATGCCATCGTTCGACCTAACTAAATTAAAAAATATGAAAAAAAATGTTGCAATTTTACTGTTAGCGCTCCTTGCAAACCTTTGTACAGCGCAAGAAAAAGATTGTATACTACCGGGAAACGCCGATTTTTTGAAAGGCATCTGGATTGGCACGTTTACACAATATGCTTGCAATGTGAACGAAACTTATCCAATGACGATTGAAATTGATCGCGTGGAAGGGAAAAAAATCAGTGGAACATTTATCTGGAAAAGTCTTCCCAATACGCCCGACAGTAAAACAAAATTAGAAGGGGAAATCATTGGCAGCAAAATATTTTTATATGAAAAAGAGTTGATCTCCGGAGGCGATATTGTGCTTGACGGCGTTTATGAAATCTCCGTGTATGATTGCGAAGCGCTAAATGGAAACTGGAAAATTAATAAATTGCAAAACAACTGCAACGACCCGAAGGCGCTGACGGACGGGGGGCGATTCACGATTAGAAAATTGTCTCCTCCTAAGCAGAAGGAGCCCATGAACAAAAAACGCGCCGTGAAAATTGTAAATAACCTGGAAGTAACAACAAAATATATAACAATAAGTCTATGGGATGATAAAGAAGAAGACGGAGACATCATTGATCTGAGAATAAATGGTGAAATTGCCATCAAAGATTTTACCGTTAAAAAGAAACCCATTGAGGTCATTATTCCATTATTGGAAGCCGAAAATATCCTTGAATTATACGCGGTCAATCTTGGAAGTATTCCACCTAATACGGCTTCGCTCTCTATTTCAAGTGGCGGGAATGTCATCGCTACGATCACGCTAAAATCCGACATGCTTAAAAGTGAAGCAATAAAAATAACAAAAAAATAAATTTTACACCATGTCTTGGAACGATAAAATAGGCGATACCCCAGAAGAAAGAGCCGAAAGAAACACTTCTTCGATGGGAAGAAGATCCGGTGAAACCAATGCAGAAGCAGATGCACGGTTGAGAAGTCAAATAGGAGATGATGAACAGGATGACCGTAGGAGGCCTGTTTCAGATCCCTTTGGTGGGATCCGAGAACTGTTTTCTGCCAAGAATCGTAGGTTTGAAGCCGGAAAAACAGGAAAGACCATTCAGTGGATTGGCGGAATATTGATGGTGTTATCCGCCATCTTTCTGTTCACGGGCTTCGATACGGTAAAATGGTTGGGATCAACCAGCCCTGCGCCAGTTTTTACCCTGGGACTGCTTGTCTTTATCGTCGGTTATTTCCCAAGAGGCGTTAAATATTGCCTTTGGGCTTATGCCATCTATATCGTTGTTCAATTGCTTAGGGGGAATATCGTAGAATCAAATATACTCAATCAATCACTTTTGGCGGTTGGACTTTTCTTGGTAGGCTATTTGGTCGGACGCATAAGCCATAAAGAACGAAAAAATGCTTACGAAAACGAAAAAAAACAAAGAAATACCATGCGCAACTATAAAACCCGCCTATTTTTCCTATTATGCTCCTGCAGCCTGATATACAACCTTAACGCTCAAAATTTAGCAAATGCTGCATCCAGCATCGTTGGAGGACAAACGTACTTACAAAACAGTACGGTAACTTTCGTTACGCAAGGTGGCATTTTATTTTCGCCGCTTTCAAATCAAAACTATGTAGTTATTTCATTTAATTTTTCTGTAAACAATGCCGGTAGCGGAACCGAGGAGCTACGATTGATCAAATCGGATGTGATTCGCATCTATTCTAAACAATTGAACCAGTTTGGCATTGCAACCATAAAAAATAGCAGCATGGAGGTTGCCTGGGAGCCTGGGGGAAGCGGAGCACTGAATACACGCTATGATCTTAAAGATGCCATCAATTTAGTAGATATATCGAATCGAATCATTGGAGGGAAAACGGATTATGCTGCTGCTTTTGCAATATTCCAGAGAACCGGAAGTATTACCCAACTGCCTGCGTCGAATCCAGACAATGCCGTATTTTCTTTCGACTTTAAAGTGAACGGTGGAAGTAGTGGTGCCGAAGAAATCAGACTCATGAAAAACGCGTCGGTAATACGAATCTATTCCAAAGTGTTAAACCAGTTTGGAACAGCAACGATCAATGGCAATTTTTTGGATGTTGTGTGGGAAAGTGGAGGATTGCAAGCATTGAAGACACGCTATAACCTCAATTGAAAGCATCTTGAGCGGGGACCAAAAATCAGGGAAACCCTCGAAATCGTGAAAGCCATGGTGGACAGTTCAAACGCCTTAGCCTAAATGGGCAACCACGAATACAATGCCTTTGAATTGTATTAAAAATCGCCTATATTTGCACTAAAATGCTTTAAAATGACGATTCAGCGGCTTGATAACCAAATAATTATCACGCTTCCAGCATCAATTGACCTGGATGGGGTGCAACGCCTGATCAACTTCCTGCTTTACAAAGAGGCCACCAAAGACAGCAAGGCCAAACAGG
>Ga0247833_1007865_pt1 | contig 11063 bp, 5 predicted proteins | sample LaCruzMarch2015__7_FD_187117 | JGI IMG/M metagenome (GOLD analysis project Ga0247833, IMG submission 187117) | Freshwater microbial communities from meromictic Lake La Cruz, Castile-La Mancha, Spain - LaCruzMarch2015_8m | ecosystem: Environmental > Aquatic > Freshwater > Lake | place: Spain...
TCAGGGGCGGCGGTGCCGCCCTGTCATGCCTCCGCGGCCGCCGCCCTTCCGCTACTCCCGGTCGCTCGCGCCGCCACAATCACCTCGGCCGGCTTCGCTGCCCCAGCCGTCCGTTCGTCATCCGTTCATGCAGGTGCTCCATGCGGCTGTTCACCGCTCGTGTCTTCCGCTGGCTGGTCATCGGCGGGGTGATCGCCGCCGTGATCGCCGCTGCTGCGGCGCTTCGTGAACGGTGGATGCCGCTGGTCACGACCGCACCACCACCCCTTGCCGGGAGCGCGGCCGATCACGGCAGCGCCGCCCCCGCCCGCGACGTGCTCGAACTGAGCCCCCAGGCCCGCAAGAACCTCGGAATCGTGTCACGGCCGGCTGTGCTCACCGACTACCGGCGCACGATCCTCGTGCCGGGCGAGATCGCGGATCGGCCAGGTGTCTCCGATCGCGGCGTCACGTCACCGGCGGTCGGGATCGTGACGCAGGTGCATGCCTTCCCTGGCGACATCGTCCGTCCGGGCGCGCAGCTGTTTACGCTCCGGCTCCTCAGTGAATATGTGCAGAACGCGCAGGCGGAGCTGTTTCAGGCCGTCCGGGAAACGGAACTCGAGCGGGAGAAGCGGGTCCGGCTCGCCCAGATCGGCGAGGGGGCGATCGCCGGTGCCCGGCTGATCGAGATCGACCAGCAACTGCGGCGGCTCGCCGCTGAGATCGCAAGCCGGCGACAGGAGCTGCTTGCCCGGGGACTGCTTCCCGAGCAGATCCAAGAGGTCGAAGCGGGCCGGTTCGTCACGAGCGTGGAGATCGTGGCCCCGCCCCCGCTCGCCACTGCAGCGCCGGAGGCGAATCCCGGGTACGAAGTCCAAGAGCTGAAGGCGGAGCTCGGCGCGCAAGTGCAGGCCGGGCAGCTGCTCGCGGTGCTCTCCGATCACCGCCTGTTGTACGCCGTGGGCCACGCCTTCAAGCGGGAAGCGCCGGCGCTCGAGCGGGCGACCCAGCACGGCTGGCCGGTGGAGATCGAGTTTGCCGAGGACGATCCCGCCGCCTGGCCGCCGCTGGGGCAGTCCTTCGAGATCAGGTACCTCGCCAACATGGTTGATCGCGAGAGCCGCACCTTTGACTTCTTCGTGCCGCTCGAGAACCAGTCCCGCAGCTACGAACAGGACGGCCGGTCGCTCACGGTCTGGCGGTTCCGGCCGGGCCAGCGGGTGCGGCTCCACGTGCCCGTCGAGGAACTCCGCGGCGTGATCGTCCTGCCGGCCGCGGCGGTCGTGCGGGATCCGGGCGAGGCCTACGTGTTTCGGCAGAACGGCGACCTCTTCGACCGGCTCCCCGTGCATGTCCTCCACGAGGACCGCCGCAGCGTCGTGATCGCCAACGACGGCAGCGTGGCCCCGGGCTGGTACCTCGCCCAGGGTTCGGCCGCCTCGCTGAACCGCGTGCTCGAGGCCCAGGCGGCCTCGGGCGCGGCCGTCGGCGTGCACGTGCATGCCGACGGCACCGTGCACGGCGCTCACTGAGGATTCCCCGCATGCTCGACGCCGTGATCCGCTTCGCGCTCCGCTCCCGGCTGCTGGTGCTGGTCGTCAGCCTGGCGCTGCTGGTCTACGGCGGCTACCTGGCGACCCTGATGCCGATCGACGTCTTTCCCGACCTCGACCGGCCGCGGGTCGTGATCATCACCGAGTGCCCGGGCCTGGCCACGGAAGAGGTCGAGACGCTCGTCACCCAGCCGATCGAAGTCGCCCTGCTCGGGGCCAGCGGCGTGGAGGCCGTCCGCAGCCAGTCCACTGCGGGGCTGACCGTGATCTACGTCGAGTTCAACTGGGATGTCGAAGTCCGGGCCGCCCGCCAGACGGTGCAGGAGCGGCTCACCACCGTCGCCGGTGTGCTCCCGCAGGGCATCCGGCCGCAGATGACGCCCACCGCGTCGATCATGGGCCAGATCGTGATCGCCGGCATGTTCCGCCAGCGGGGACCGCGGGGCGGGGTGCTCGCGGCGGTCCCGGGCACGACCTCTCTGGCGGAATGCACCACGGACGCCGCTGCCGCTGACGCCATCCGCGTGTGGCGGGTGCGGGATCGGCACCGACCGGCGACCTGGGAGGAGGTCGCCTGCGAGGCCGTCGCCTGGAGCCCCGCCCCGGCCCGCCCCGATGCCGCGGGCGAGTCGCCCCGCGTCGCCCGGATCTCGATCGCCGGCCGCGATTACGAGGTGACATTCCCCACGTCGCTCGAGCGATCGATGAGCCTGCGGACGATCGCCGACTGGGTGGCCCGGCCGCGGCTGCTCAAGATTCCCGGCGTCGCCGAGGTGTTTGTGCAGGGAGGCGACCGCAAGCAATACCAGGTGCTCGTCGATCCGGCGGCGATGCTCGAGTACGGCGTCACGCTGCCGGCCATCGAGGACGCCCTGCGGGCGAGCAACATCAACACCAGCGGCGGCTTCGCCGTGACGGGGGAGCAGGAGCGGCCGATCCGCGTGCTCGGCCGGCTCGGGCCCGAGCCGGCCGGTGTGGTGCGGGAGCTCGGGCAGGTGCCGATCGCCACGCACCCCGAGCGGACGGTGCTCTTGGAGCAGGTGGCGAGCGTCGGGGAGGGGCCGCAGTTCAAGCGGGGCGACGCCGCCATCGACGGCATTCCCGGCGTGGTGTTCACGATCGCCAAGCAGCCGCACGTGGACACGCGGGCCCTCACCGAGCGGATCACCAGGGCGCTTTTGGAAGTGGAGGCGGCGCTGCCGCCCGACGTGGTCGTCAATCCGGCGCTTTTCCGGCTCGCGAGCTTCATCGACCGCGGGGTGTTCAACGTCGGTGAGGCCCTGGTGATCGGCGCGGTGCTCGTGGTGATCGTGCTGTTTCTGTTCCTGCTCAACCTGCGGACGACCTTCATCACGCTGACGGCGATTCCGCTCTCGCTGGTGATCACGACGCTCGTCTTCCGCCTGGCCGGGATGGTCACCGGCACGACTCTCTCGATCAACGTCATGACCCTGGGCGGGATCGCCGTGGCGATGGGGGAGCTCGTGGACGACGCCATCGTGGACGTCGAGAACATCTTCCGGCGGCTGAAGGAGAACAACGCCCGCCCCGTGCCGCGGCCGGCCCTGCGGGTGGTCTACGAGGCCAGCCGCGAGATCCGCGGGGCGATCGTGTTCGGCACGGCGGTCGTGATCCTGGTGTTTTTGCCGCTGTTTGCCCTGTCGGGCATCGAGGGCCGGCTGTTCGCCCCGCTGGCCATGGCCTACATCGTCTCGATCCTGGCGTCGCTGGTGGTGTCGCTGACGGTGACGCCGGTGCTCTCCTTCTATCTTCTGCCGCAGTCGCCCGCCACGCACCGCGAACATGACGGGGTCCTGCTGGCCAGCCTCAAAGCCCTCGCCGCGCCGCTCGTCCGCCTGAGCATGGCGGCGCCGGGCTTGTTGCTCGTATTGACCTGGCTCGGCGTGGCCCTGGCGGGCTGGCAACTCGCCGGGCTGGGCCGCGATTTTCTTCCGGCCTTCGACGAGGGGAGCGTGCTCGTGAACGTCACCCTGCCGCCGGGCTCGTCGCTGGAGGCCTCGAACACCGTCTGCGGGCTGATCGACGCCAAGCTCCGGGGCCTGCAGCGGACCGAGGCACAGCCGGCGGGAGAGATTCTCTCGTTCGTGCGTCGGACGGGTCGGGCGGAACTCGACGAGCATGCGGCGCCGGTGAATGCGAGCGAATACATCATCGCCATCAATCCCGACTCGGGCCGGCAGCGTGAGGAGCTGATCACACAACTGCTCGCCGAACTGGCGAGCGAGGTCCCGGGCGTGGCGATCGAGGTGGAGCAGCCGCTGGCCCACCTCATCAGCCACATGGTGTCGGGCGTGTATGCCCAGATCGCGATCAAGGTGTATGGGGATGATCTGGATGCGCTCGTGCGGACGGCCGAGCGGATCAAGCGGGCGATCCAGTCGGTGCCCGGGCTCACGCCGCCGGTCGTCGAGCCGTTGCAAAAAACAGCGGAGCTGCACATCCGACTTCGGGCCGAGGACCTGGCCTGGTACGGCCTGACCCGCGAGACGGTGGCCCGCGTCGTCCAGACCGCGCTCCAGGGGGAGGTGGTGTCGCAGGTGCTCGAGGGGCAGCGACGGTTCGACCTGCTCGTGCGGCTCGAGGAGGAATACCGCGCCGACTATGCCAACCTCGGCCGGCTCCGGCTCGATCTGCCCGACGGTCAGGGGCAGGTGGAGCTCCGGGAACTGGCCGACATCGGCCCGGGCGCCGGACCCAACTCCGTGAATCGGGAGAACGCCCGCCGCCGGATCGTCGTCCGCTGCAACACGCAGGGCCGGGACCTGGCCGGCGCGGTGGCGGAGATCCGCCGCCGGGTCGCCGCCGAGGTGCCGCTGCCCGAGGGGGCATTCGTGGAATACGGCGGCCAGTTTGAGAGCCAGGAGCGGGCCACCACGCTGATCCTGGCGCTCGCCGGCGTGTCGGTCGTGGGGATGTTCGTCGTGCTCCTGCTCCTCTACCCGTCGGTGCGGATCGTACTGCAGCTGCTCAATGCCCTTCCCACGGCCTTCATCGGCGGGGTGATCGCGCTGGCCGTCACTCGGCAGCCGCTCACGGTCGCGAGCCTCGTGGGCTTCATCTCGCTGGGCGGGATCGCCGTCCGCAACGGGATCCTGCTGGTCACCCACTACTTCCACCTCATGAAGGAGGAAGGGGAAGAGTTTTCGCAGGCGATGATCCTGCGGGGCAGCCTCGAGCGGCTCGCCCCCGTCCTGATGACGGCGCTCACGGCGGGCATCGGCCTGGTGCCTCTGGTACTCGGCGGCCAGGAGCCGGGCCGCGAGATCCTCTATCCGGTCGCCACGGTGATCCTCGGCGGCCTGATCACATCGACCTTGTGCGAGTTCCTGATCCATCCGGGACTGTTCTGGAAGTTCAGCGGCCAGGACGCCGCGCGGCTCGCAGGTGCCGACGACACGGAGAACGATCTTTCCTCAGGAGACTGACCCATGCCGATGCCCATCGCCCGGTCCTTTCCCCGTCCCGTGCTCGGCTGGGCCGCCTGCGCCTGCCTGGCCGCGCTGTCGCCAGGTTTCAGCGGCTGTAGTCAGCCTGCGTCACCGCGGCAGGAGCCCGCCGGCACGTCGGCGGCGGATGATCATGATCACGACGCGGATCACGGCCATGACCACGCCGCCGCCGGCCACGACCACGGCGCGGGACCGCATGGCGGCACGCTCGCCGACTGGGGCGGCGGGAAATACCACGTCGAGTTCACGGTCGACCACGACATGAAGGAGGCCGTGGTCTACGTCTTGGGGGCCGACGAGAAGACACCGGCCCCCGTGGCACTCACAGACGGAAAACTGCTGCTCACGATCCGTGAGCCGGCCTTCCAGGTCGAACTCGTCGCCCGGCCGCAGGCCGGGGAAACCGCTGGTACGTCGTCATGCTATGCCGGCACCCACGACAGCCTCGGTATCGTCCGCGAGTTTGCCGGCACGATCAGCGGCGCGGTGGACGGCACTCCCTTTGCCGGCGACTTCGAAGAACATGCCCACGAGCACAAGTGACGGGGAGCCTGGCTGACCCCTGAGCCGGCGGCAGGTTTACAACACCGTCCGGCCGCACAAAAATAGTCTATCTGAGGGTATCACCGGGGTAGACCTGCCACGGGATCGTCCCTGTTCAGTTGGAGCAGGACCGTGCCACCGGGTTGTCATCGTGCGGCCACGAAATGAAGATAGGAGCATGGCCACGCTGCTCCCCAAGCCGCCCGGTAATCTCCATCCGCTCTCCCGCGAATTGCTCGAGAGCCTCGCCGGCCATGTAGAGGCCGCCGAGATCGTGATTGGCGGCGGCGTGGCACTCAGCCACTACCTGGAGTATCGCCCCACCGTGGACCTCGATGCCTGGTGGCATGGCGAACCTCGGGCTGATGTGGTGGCCTTTCTCGAGGCCGCCATGCAGGCGCTCGCCTCGCGACATGGCTTTGAATATCACCGCCGGTCGTGGGGTGAAACCGAGAGCCTCGAACTGCTGCAAGGCACCCAGAAGCAGTTCTCCTTTCAGATCAGCAGGCGGACTCTTTCCCTCGACGAAGCGCTTCCCTCACAGTGGAAGCCGGTCGGCATCGAAACACTGCGAGACAACGTGGCATCCAAGATGACGGCCCTGATGCAACGGGGAGCACCGCGGGATTTTCTCGATATCTATCACCTCTGCACCCGGGACGTGATGACTATGGCTGACTGCTGGCGAGCGTTCACGGACAAAGATCTCGGCATCGGCATCGACGAGGCCAAGCGAAAAATCATCGCTCGCCTGGCGATGATTGAAGCCAGCCGGCCGCTCGAGACGATTGAGCCCGTAGAAGCTCGAGAACAGGCCGCGCGAGTCCGTGAGTGGTATTACCGCGTCTTTGCCGTGCCCACACCATGATCATCGACCGATCCGTCTATCCCGATGTCGAGCCCCCCGCAGTGCTCCAGAGCCTGGCGGACCGGGCCGATTACATGCAGCGAATCTGCGCGGCCTTCGATTTCGGTGTGTTCCCGGAAGAGACCGACTGGGTGACGTTTGCCGGATGGCGGGATATCTTCGATCGCTTCCCGCTCCCGGATTCACCCGGCTACCATGCCTTTCGCCATTGGTATGGCTGGGATCCCGTGCCTGTCGAGCGGCGGCTGGGCATCCCCGCGTGGAAAGTCGCCGACCTGCACGAGGGCCGGTCGGATCCGTGCGAGGAGATGGTGTAGGGTATCGCTCAGGCCGGCAGGCTCACTGACACGGGCGATGTGGTGCGTTCCTCGATCGAGGCGGCGGGGATGTCGTGCTCGGCACCGGTCGCGTCGCTATGCTCTTTCAGCCTCACGCTGACGATGTCACCGCCGAGGCCAACTTCAGGGGCGGGCCAACCGACGACCGGGACGCCGACGGGCCAGCCGACGTCTGAGCATGATCGTCAGCCGGTGGCGGTGATCGAGACTTGACACGTGTCGAGCGACCGGAGGCCGCCGTCGGACACACGGACGGCGAAGGCGGGAATCGTGCCCGTCGCCCCCACCGGCGGCACCCAGCGGATCCGCTCGCCCGGGCCGAGCGTCGGTGGCAGTGATGCCCGGTTACTCCGGGAGAGCGGCTGGCCCGCGTTGACCTGGACCGCCACCCAGCGGCTGCCGTTCCACTTCTCGATCCGCCCGGCCGTAAGCGACTCGATTCGGAACCGCAGCGAGTCACCGTCAACGTCGCGGGCGGTCGAGGCCGCAAGCAGCCGTGAGTAGGTGATCACGACCGGCTGGCCGGCCGCGGCTAGAAATGTCGCGCTGGTGGCGATGGTGGGCCGGTCGTTGACGGGTGTGACCCGAATTTGGGTCCGGGCGGTGGCTGTGAGAGCCCCATCGGAAACGGTGGTCGTGAGCCGCTGGGAGGCTGTCGCGTCGGGAGCGGTCGTATAGGTGATCCGGCCGAGCGACTTGAAGTAGGCATTGAGCGCGGTAGTCGAGCCCGCAAACGTCCGGGCCGTGTCTGTGCCCCCGACCGTCACCCCGTGACCCGTCTGGGCATCGATCACGCCGCTGGCCACGCCGAGCGTAACGGTCAGATTCGGCGAATCGACGTCGGCGAATGGGGTGGCCACGGCGGCCCACGAGATCCGCCCCGGGGTGTCTTCGAGGACGCGGAACACCGCCGGAGCGAGCACGAGGGGCGCGTCATTGACCGTGGCGATCTCGATCGCGGATGTCGCCCTCTGCCGTAGAACGCCTTTCAGCGTCGCCTCGGCAACGGTCACCGTGAGCCGTGGCGAGCCGTGGTCATCGGCAGCGGGGCGGTAGCGGACGCGGCCCGCCGGATCGGTGAAGAACCGGTTCAGGGCGGCGATCGTGCCGCTGAACGTGCGGGCCTGGCCGGTGCCGCCCACGGTCACACCCACGGCTCTGTCTGCCATGATCGTGCCGCTCTCGACCCGTAACACGACCGTCACATTCTTGGTCGGCCGGGCGTCGGAGGTGCCGAAGGGCTGCCCGGTGAACACCAGCGGGCCGCTGGTGTCTTCGACCACATGGAAGCCCGCGGAGGGCAGCGTGATCGTCGGGGCTTCCTTGACGTTGGTGACGGCGAGGAGAAAGGATGCCGCGGCGGGGACCGCCGCAGGGATCACAGTGTCGACAACTCCCACCGTCACGATGAACGACGACTTCGACTCGAAGTCGAGCGTGCCCCCCGCCTTGAGATAGAGCGCCAGCCCGTCGATCTCGAACCGGGCCGCATCCGCCCCGCCGAGCGAGATCAAATTGGTGCCAAACCCATCGTCGGTCACGACGATGTCCGCCACCTTGATTCGGAAGGTTGTCGCCGTGTTCTCGGGTAGCGAGGCCACGATATTGGTGAAGCCCACGCCCGTGGGCGATTGGTTGATGAAGTCGCCATGCGCCTCCTTGAGCCGCTGGGAGACCGTCCGCACGAGCTCGTCGGGGTCCGTGATCCGATACAGCCCCTCGCTGATGCCGTCGAGCGCCTCGCGATAGAGGCTAAAGGCCTGCGTCTTGAGGTTGTTGATCGCCACGAGCAGTTCCGCGGGGCTCGCCCCGCTTTGCAGGGCGTCGTCGCGAATCCTATCGAGCCGGGTGGTCAGCTCGAGGCCCGCTGCGGCGGCCAGTTCGGTGGCCCGGGCAGCGAGCTCGCCCACCCGTGGATCGCTGTCGGGATTGACGCGACCCCAGAGGTCGGCGATCGCCCGGCCCAGGCTCTCCTTGAAGACCTCAGGAGTCGGCCGCTCACGGAAGCTGGCGGCAAACCCCCGCAGGAGTTCCAGCTTGTCTGCGATCCCGTCGGGCACGGCGTCGGGCATGAGCTTCTGCAGGCCCCCGGCTATCAGATCCCAGGCGAAGTGGAGCTTGATGTGCGCGAGATACGCATTCACCGCCTGCAGCGTTGAAGCCTGGTCAAACGAGTCTGCCTCCGCGAGGAGCTTGAGGGGATCCCGCGTGAGGTAATCGAAGTCGCCAAGTGCGAACACCTCGCTGATGAAGGACCGCACCTCCTCCGCCGGCACGCCGGCCGACACGGCCAGGTGGTGGAGGGTGGTCAGCGGGGTGATCATCGAGCCGAGCGGCCCCACGAACGGCATCGCCAGCGGCTGATCGGTGGTCGTGTCGGTCCCGCCGAAGACCACGAGCTGCCCTTCCTCGGCGTCGATCTGGCCGTTGTGGTTTTTGTCGAAGGTGCGGAGGTCCACCTCCAGGGAATAGTGGCCATTTGCATCGGTGATGGCGAAGGGCTCGAGCGAGTCGATCCGGCCGTTGAAGTTGGCGTCGAAAAACGCCGTCGCGCCCTCCAGAGGGCCGTTCGACGCCGTGCCGCTGCCGTAGCGGCCGCCGATTCCAAACTTGAAGATGGGGATTTCGGCGAGCTGCTTTTGCCAGACGGTTTTCCAGATCGAGAAGAGGCCCACGTCGATGCCGATCCTCACCCGCGCCTTCAGGTAGGCGGTCAGTTCGCCCGAGAGTTCGAACAGGCTGAGGGGGTTCGAGATGCGGCTGACGATCTCGTGGCCCCGGATCTTTCCGTCGCTGGTGCCGGCGATCTCCCCCTCGTCGAGCAGGTCCATGCGGGCGGCCGCCCCCAATCCGCCGGTGATGTCGGCCCTGACGACCCGGGCGTTGTATCCCAGGCCCGCCCCCATCGAAGCGTCCATCGTGAACTCAGGAATGTCCCGGCCGTTTTCGTCGAGGTCGGCGACGTAGAAGCCGTTGAACACCTTCCAGTGGGAATCCGCGACAAATCCATCCCGGCGCCATTGACTGAGGCCATACGTATCGAAGCCGAAGCCGAGGTGGGCCTCGCCCTCGAAGGCCCCCTCGATGACGCCCTCGATCCCAGCGTAGATCGGAAAGTATGCGTCGATTTCCGCCGACATGCCCATGTTCGGCATGCGCCATTCGAACAGGCTCACATCCCAGCCCAGGAGGAGCTTGACGGCATTCGCGGGATCCTCGATCAGCGGGAAGACGAAGCCCTGCTCGTTCGCCTTGCTCATGATCGTCTGGACGATCTGGCTGGAACTGCCGTTCCACTGATTCTTGCCTCCGGTTTCGGCCTTCCGTTTGGTGTCGGCCCGGAGGTTTCTCGTCGATTGTTCATCCAGCTCGACGGTGGTCGGACTCGCCCCCTGCAGGCCCGCGGGAAAAGCCGCGAGCTCGTAGCTGCCGAAGTCGACGTAGTAGCCCTCCTCGGGATCGAGCCGTTCCAGTTCCCGCACCAGATCCATCACGCCCTTGAGGAGGTCGAGAAAGAAGACGGTGTCGTCGACTTTCTCTTTGAGCTTCTCCCCCCGCACGACGTCGATCTTCGAGTAGAAGTCGGCAAACCATTGGGCCAGGTCGATGGTCGAGGTCTTCCCGTCGCGGTCGACGTCGAAGGTCCGACCCAGGCCGATGGTGGCGAACACCTTGGTGTCGCTGTAAAGCGCGTCGACGAGCGGATAGAGCGGCATCAAGACGGTGTCGAGCCCGGCCACGATCGGCTCGACCAGGTCGGTGATGAAGCTGCCGAGATCGAGTCGAATGTTGTCGAAGTAGACCGAGGTCGCATGCTGCGGTGCGGCAGCCGCCGTCTGATTGGAGTAGTCGAACAGCGGCAGCATGGCCGAGAGGTCGAACACAAAGCTGGGGATCGTGGCAATCCCGGCCACGCTCGTGGTCACGCCGAGCGACATCGCGGCATTGCCGCTGAGGCCATACTGGAAGACCTGCTCGTAATCCGTGGCGGCGCTGGTCAGCTCGGTGAACGTCAGCCGCCGATCGCCGCCGGCGTCGCCGCCGAGGGTCAGGACGATCCCGACATCGAGTTCCGTGTCGGCCGGCCTGCCTGAGATCGTGACGGCAGAATTGACGCTGGGCTGGTTGCGGGCTTCGAGCTGCATCAGGCCGAGGCCGCCGGAGAGGCGGAACTCCTCTGTCAGGCTGGCGTTGAAACCGGCCCGGACGAACGTCTGCTCGCTGCCGGTGTCGAGGTACACCTCGCCGGTCCGCGGGAACACGAGCTCGAGGCCCGCCTCATAGTCGAAGGCGGCGTCGAAGCTGCCCT
>Ga0247833_1007867_pt1 | contig 11062 bp, 4 predicted proteins | sample LaCruzMarch2015__7_FD_187117 | JGI IMG/M metagenome (GOLD analysis project Ga0247833, IMG submission 187117) | Freshwater microbial communities from meromictic Lake La Cruz, Castile-La Mancha, Spain - LaCruzMarch2015_8m | ecosystem: Environmental > Aquatic > Freshwater > Lake | place: Spain...
AATTTAAAACACTCTGCGTGGGCCTCCAACAACCAATATGAGAAGTTTGTATGGAAAGAGAATAGGAGTAGAGATACCCTGGAGGTTAATTATTAGCGATTATTATTATTAATGCACTCTCTTTAATTTCAAAAGTCTTTCAACGCGATTGCCACTTGTTGCATATGCATTGGGCTGCACCCGCAACATCCGCCAATGATTCGTGCGCCTAACCTAGCCCACTCACAGGCATATCTTGAATAGGCATCGACCGTTAATATTCCTTTGTCATCATAATCATCATCATTGACACAGGTATTATAATCCATTATTTCGGCACGCCTCGTTTCTGAAGTGCATGCATTACCATCAGTGACTGCATTCTCATTTTTTAAGCCAGTAATCCATTCCGAAGTTGTAGTCTTGAAACAATTGCCATATGCAATAACTTTAATATCCATTCCCTCAACTAATTTAACAAGAATTGGTACAGACTCTGTTATTGCACTTGGCGTTGAACAATTAATTCCAATTGCCCTGAGTGTAATATGAAGTTCAGCAGCCTCTTGGATGATAGATTGACATGTCAAAACTAATGATTCATCTGAACGAAGTTTGGTTGGTTGATCATCATGTACAGTAAACGATATCCAAAGTGGTGGTATTCGATGCTTAGTATTATTTCGTATGATAGCCAACGAACGTAATATAGCTTGTGCTTCACGAGTTGTTGATAATGTCTCTGCCAATAGTACATCCACTTGACACACGGACTCTTGACAGTCAATTATTAGTGTTGATAGAATTACTTTGTATTCGTTTATGAGAAGATCAATAGTTGTTGGGACTTTATCGGACATGTAACACTCGGTAAGTGGTGGAATACACCCTGCAATCATTTTCTTCTGTTTGTTTTTGTTGTCATCTTCTTCACCATCAAACGTTGCATTGTGCTTTGTTATGGCAGTCTTTGCACGATAAACAGCAGCTATTATTAATTGTGCCGCACGTTGATTGGAATTAGGATACGATTCCTCTGCACTTGAACTTACTAAACCAGATTCAATCATCCTTTGAGGAACTGCAACGAAGCTATTTGTTGTTATAACATCGCAATGCGCAAGGTAGTCCGCATGAATCGATTCTACAACATTGATTTTGTTGGTTAGAGAATCATTAATTTCATTTTGCAAAACTCCAGCCACAAAGGTGCCGTCTGATGATAGTACACCCCTGCGCTTTAGCTCATGCCCGATGCCGCCGTCAAGGATAGTGATTCTGTTAGCCATTGTATCGCAGCTCCCGCCGGCGGGAAACTTCCGTCACCTCGTTTGTTGTTGTCGGTATTATCGTCGCATGAATTGGCTCAATAAAGTAGACGATGCATTAGATTGGGTGCTGGGGCCGTCGTCGTCATCAAATGATGATGGTGGTAACGATGATGGGAGGAACAGTAGCGATCGTCAAGGCGACGAGGATGCAATCGCGGCGGCAGCGGCAGCGTCAATTCTTCGAGAGGTGGAAGGTATGACGAATAACCCTCCTCATTTACGACAATCACAGCCACAGCCATATCATCCCACTACTCCACATATTAGAACCAAGCCGAATGCGTCAGCCCCACCTGCCACGCCACTAATGGCAATGGCGGATGAATATTTAGTGTTGGACGAATCGCCGTATCCATCGTATAAGAATTCAGCTACAACAGAAACAACAACGATGAACAATGCAGACGGGTTGTCACGAATGCAATATTCTCCTAATAATTCTTTAGAACCGACGAAGATGACTGTTCATAATGCTGCTGCTGCTACGAATTTCAGTGATGTGGAATTGCACACACAAACACAACAACATTATGAAAATGATAATATTGATGATGCAAATAAAGGTCCATCAACGCCATCGACGTTTGTCATACAAGTACCCTCAACTAACCAAATATTATTACACCAAATTGTACCACCTCCACCACTGATGAATGAAGGACAATCTAACTTGTCGTCTACCGTGATAGATCGTTCTTCAGCAATAGCAGCAACAACAGCAAAAACGCGAACACTATCACAGCGTCGAACGACACCGGGTGTTATTCGACGTAGGTTGCGTGAACCATCACTCTCACCTCCAGTAAGTCCAACAATTTCCTTGTCAGACAACATTGACATTGATGCAAATAATGATGACGTGAAAAATAATGATTTGGGTACTAATACCGGGGCAAAAGTATTGGCCCCATCATTTCCCTCGGGATCATCAACTGCTGCCACGACTGCTACTGCTAGTGTAACTCGACCAGTAGCAACGGCAACGACAGCAATGACAATGCGAACAACACGACCACATCGACCAACTCCGGGTGTTATTCGACGGAGGTTGCGTGAACCATCACCATCACCGTCCTTGTCAGACAACAGTGACATGGCTGCCGCAAATAATGACAATGATGAAGAATCGGCAACAAGAGTTTTAGCAGCAGCAAAAGCAGCAATACGAACAAATCAACAACGTAGTCCAACGCCGAGTGTTATTCGACGGAGGTTGCGTAAACCATCGCCATCACGTTCAGAAAGTCCTACAATATCCTTGCCAGAGGCAACAATATCAGTAGCAGTAGCAGCAGCCGCAACAACAGTTGCAGCAGATGAAAAACCATCAACAACAATAGCAGCAACTGTATCAACAACACCACGAACTCAACCACAGCGTCCAACACCTGGGATTATTCGACGGAGATTACGCGAACCATCACAATCACCTCCCGAAAGTCCTACCATGTCTTTGTCAGACAATAGTGATATTGCTGCTGACACTATGGGTAATATTTCAGTTTCACGAATAGAGACTGATACGGCTGCTGCTCAACCAATAACATCAACTGTACCAACAACGACTCGGGTACCAAATCGATCAACGCCTGGTATTATTCGACGACGATTGCGTGAACCATCACCTCCAGAAAGTCCTACATCATCAATGTCAGACAATAGTATTAATTCCGGTGCAAAAGTAGTAGTTGCCCGACCTACTTCAGTGGGATTATCAACTGCTACTACTGCAATTTCAGCTCGACCGAAAGCACCTGGTATTATACGACGTAGATTACGTGAACCATCACCCTCACCTCCAGAAAGCCCCTCATCTTCGATGTCAAGCAGTGGTGACGCTGTAGTGCCATCACTATTATCATCCACCGCTGAACCCGGTGCTGTTCTCGAGGAGATATCAGTTGGAAAAGAGATGGAACAGGTCGATGAGAATAACGTCGCCAGTAATAATGATGATAATTCAATTTCCGACGATGGCTCATTCCATTCTGAAAGTAGCAACGATAGTGAGCTTACTGACTCCAATTTGGCTGATGACTTTGCCGTTCCAACATCATCTGAGATACAAAGTCAACAGCAAGATGAAAAGATTTGGGATCCATCACTTAATCGATATGGTTTCTTCCATGTTAGATTACTCCGTGCACAACGTCTTTCTTGTTCGTCTGGGTCGTTTATCAATGCGACGTTGACTCTGCATCCATGGAATGGACGGATACGCATCCCAGCACGTACTTCTATCGTTGGGCCCGAGGGAGCAGGAGTGTGCTTGAGATGGGACAAGCCATTAGCAGATCAAAAACAATCCCCTCGTAGCAAATTAGGTAGTGGTAGTAAGGATCACGGACCTGTTGATGAGAAAGAAGCGTCTTCTCATTCGATGGTTCATGCCTACAACAATCCAGATACGCCTATTCCTGCCATATATCTAGAATTGCGATCGTCGTCACTTGGTGGGTTAATTGATAGATTCATATGCTCAATAACAGTCCCATGTCAGGAGCATTTGCGAAATCCACGTAATTGGCAGCGTAAATGGTATAGTGCAATTGATATTGATGGTTCAGCAATTGATTCTTTGGTTTTACTTGAAGCATGCTTTGAGCCAGAGGTAACAAGACTCACTGCATCAGCAATATCAAACCAAATCATTTTAGAGGAAGAAGTCGATATCAATACCTCAGATCATCTCATCAATTTATCAGGGGATTCAGAGAATTCTGGTTCTGTACCACTGATCATCCGTCCGAATCGTCGTGGTGTGTTGGATGATGATAGCATATCCAAGTCGTCATCCACATTGACACCGGCACTTTTCCATCGTAGCAATACAGTAACAAAATCACATCTTTTACGTGTCCGATCTTTCTGGACACCTACATGGTGCTCTGTGTGTGCTAGTTCGATCATATCCGGTTGGATTCAGGGATTTGAATGCGAGGCATGTCACATATTTTGCTGCCGTGACTGTCAGCTACAGGTGGATGTTCGCATTCCATGTGGTTCGGAACTCTCTACGATTGCTGTGAAGAAGGCTCAGCAGTATCAGGTACCATCATTGGGCCAAATCATGACGACGTTGGCGCCGAAGCTTGATGTTGAACATACCGCTAATCTATTTGGAAGTAATACCAATCCTAATCAACAGAATGGTCAACCTTCTTTCAATCTAATGCACGAGGGAAAATCGATGGACGGGATTGGAATAATGAATGTTCGTATTTTAAGGGCTTGCCTTTTTGACAAAACATTTCCACCCGAGACAGAGCCGAACGAAGTATTTGATTCAGACTTTAATTTACGCAACGGTGATCATTACGTACGCATTTCGTGGCTCGGAAGTAAGGAGTCGAAGAGAACCAAAACAGTATTACAAACTTCAAAGCCACTCTTTGACTCGGAAGAAATGATATTTGATGTTCCTCACTACGGAATGGAGTATAAGCTCGAGGTGATTGACTCGAATACAGACAAACCCATTGGGTCGTATCTATTATCAGCGCAAAGCTTACTTCAATGGCAACGGGATGACATGTTTGCAAGTATGGACAAGATATTGCTCTCATTCTTCCATTTGCGGAATTTTTCTGAACCTCGTCGGGTCAAGCTGGAGTTACGGACAGGAGTCAAAGACGGGTACGGCTTGAATTACTACAATTCCTCCACGTCTACAGGAGATAATACTCGTACGGGTAAAGAAACGACTCAACGACCAGGTGAGATATCTGGCTGGTTGGAGATCGATGTTCATCTGGAAGAAGACAGACGATTGTTTTATTCATCCAATCCTCGACGAATTAGTAGACCGGAAGAAGAATTTGATACCAACATGATTCAGCTCCACATTGCTAGAATTAGTGCAATAGTAGAGTGCCTTCAACAGATCCTTTCGTCATACTTCTATGTTGTTAGCTGGGAGAACCAAGAACTTACTGGTGCATCAATGGTGAGTATATTACTTAATCTCATGTTTTATCACATGTCAAACTAAAGAAAGACACCAACCCCTCTTTTTAATCCACGTCGACTTCACATTGCTTAGATTCTTTTTGTTATTCTTACCCTTAGATTCAACGTTGAATACCTAGGAGCTTTTCCCGTTGGTTGTTTAGCACTATACATGATATATCTTGGCTACTTACGTGTGGACGGTCATTTCAAAGATAGATGGTGCTGTCAAGAAAAGGAGGCCTTGATTAAGTCGGAATCAAAGATTGAGACAAATAAATCAATATTTAGACCGTTGGGTATACTTCAGATTGGCCAATTGCAAGGCAAACATCTCAGATCAAATGACCTGGGACTACCGGGAAGTTTCTACGCAACAATAATGTATGATCCACTACGTTATGCAGACGAAAAAACGAAATCCTCTATCATTAAGCTAGATTCATCAAGCGGTTGTATTCATCAAGTTGGTGCCACAATCAGTCCTGGTATTACATCTAGTCCAGTTTGGAGTCAGCTGCATGAAAGTCCAGAGCTCATGCGGCTAAAATACTTATTACCGAATGATCGGCTCTTCGCTTGTGACACGGAAGCCTCTCTCGCCTATCCAATTCTTCAGCCAATCACAGATGGTAGATCTATCGATGAGATGATCGATGGTGACCGTAACACTGGCATCTCATTGATGCCATGGGAACAATCGTACGGTGCAATAGTAATTCAAGTTCGCTTCAGTGATGTGTTGGGGTCGTTTCATATGTTTGATAACAATTTGGGAGAAGTTGTTATACCTCTAGCAAAGCTCGCAGGGAGTGGACGGCCAGTAGAGGGATGGTTTCGCCTCCTCGATGTTGGTACGACTGACACTCTCCCAGGAGAGGAATCATATGATATTCCTGGTAACTCTCAAACAGGGAATGAATCATTTTTGGATGACATATACGAAGATGGATTGAGGCCTGCTGCTGCTACTATTGAGTATCCTGAGTTGTATCTGAATGCCAAATTTACTTCAAAGTTATTTCCTACTTTTGACAAGTATGGTGATAAGGAGTCGTTCAAGGTTGTTTGCGAGGAGATGAGTCGCACAGCATCAATGGCAAAAGAAAATAGAATCGGTGTCATAGGATCATCACTCAGCACAATCAACACCATACGAACCTTGGGCGGTACCCTACAAAACCAATTGAGTTACTTAGTTGACATGCTCGAACGGGCACGTAATGCATTCAATTTTTCGAATCCACGAATTTCGTGCTTCATTCTACTATGCCTGTCGATTCTTTGGATTGTGTTAGCATGGATACCAACCCGACTTGTCGTATTGATTTGTGGAATGGCACAATTCGGTGCTACTTTCTATGCCTCAAAAATGTCACCACACTCATCAAATAATCCCAGTAAGGGAATGAGTGAAGAAGTTGTGGATTTGGCAAATGGTGGTAATCCGTTCGAGAACCTCTTCTTATCCATCCCCACTGACGAAGATCTTCGTCGGACATACTTTTGGGAAGCACGGCGTGTAGGAGAGAAAGAACGTAACAAATTTGCTAATGCAAAGCGTCTAAGTCGTCTCGAAAAATTGTGGAAGGCTAAATGGTATGGTACTCTTGCACTAAAGGTGAATAAAGCTGAACAATCTACAACTGCAACTACTACAACAAGCTCATCAAGAAGTTGGAATTGGGAACACGCGTTTGGTCTACTTGAGGGTCATCGTTTCATTTGGTGGGCCTCCGAACGACATTTTGATACCGGTGAATCCTCACTTGGACAAATATTCTTTGCAGGACATTCCGGTCTGGCGGGATTATCACCACTTGATTTGCGTGAATTGTCTACAGAGGAAGTTCCATTAGTTGTTAGTATATTTGGGCGAGGTCCTCAGGGACAACATAAATTAACAATCTTGACACCGGATATTGACGCAAAGGAATGGTTAGAGAATGCCGTCTTGGGTGCAAGTATGGATGCCAAGGCTGATTGACTAATATTGACCAATGTGCATTAGAGAAAAATTACTCAAGTCGTAAAAGATGAATTACTTAATACAACTTCTCAGTACTGTCAGCATAATCTTGACGCAAACCCTCAAAGAACACTGTAACGCCCTCCCCCCCCTACAGATCGAGCACCAACACGGAGAGTTTCCTCATTTAGCAGTCTCTTAATCTCCAGAATACAATTCTGCAAGATCTGGCTAGTTTGTGCTTGTAAATGTAGATACAACTTCCTTTCACCTTCGGCAGGAGTTTTTCCAGATTCAATGTATTGTCCCTTGAGCGTGACCGCCGTTTGGAATTCATCCTGCAGTCGTGACGTTGTCTCCTTTTGTGTAACCTTCCACCTTGCCTGTTGTGGGTAGTCATTGATTTCCATTTCTTCTACGTAGTGATTTTCACCTAACGCAGTCGGTCCGTCGTCGACGGGGACTATACCCGCCTTCTTCATTAGAGCCTCACGCATGCCCGGAATTGCAAGTACACTGGACGATACGTTGGATAGTATGCCAACCGCATCATTTCTTCCGATGGTGGTGGTTTTTGATTTACCTTTGACATCCACGTCACCACCACTATCGACAGTATCATCTTGAATTTGATCATCCTTAACAGTCTCTTCGTCATCGGGGTCGAGAAGTCCTGCCTCGATAAGGGCCTGTCGTTTCTCCATCTGAGCCAATTTCTGGACATCACTAAGCTCCGAGGAATCGTATGAGTAGCCCTTGCCTTGATAGCCACTACTCGCCCATCTTTCCTCACCTTTGGCAACCTTGTCCTTAAATGAATCCGACAAGTCCTTCAGCTCTCTGCTAACATTCTTTGAGTGTCCTGCCTCAACGAGAGCCTTTAATACGGTGGGTGCAAACTTGGCTTCATCTGTGGAATTAAGGAAGGTATATGCAACACCACGATTGTTTGCCCTACCTGTCCTACCAACACGATGGACATAGTCCTCTAAATGATTCGGAGTTGCGTAGTTTACTACGCACCCACACGATGGTACATCTAACCCTCGACCAGCCACAGACGTTGCAACCAGTACCTGTGGTCCATCTGCACGTTTAAAGTCACTCATGTTCGAGTCTCTGTCTTCCTGGTCCATCCCTCCATGTATGGATAGTGACGAATATCCACATCGCGTAAGCTGTTCGAAAAGTGAATCGGCCTGCTCCTGCCGTCCCACGAAGATGATCACCTTCTTCTCATCATTCGCATGCTCACCAAGTATTTGGAGCAGACGTAAAAACTTATCCTCTTCCTCAACCACCTCCGCAAACTGATCGACCGAGTCAGACGCCACTGACCGACCACCCACTATAATCTCGAGAGGTGATCGTAATGCTTTCTTTGCTAAATTCTCAACAGCCTTGGGAAATGTGGCACTAAACATGACCATTTGTCGATCCGGACGTACTGCCGATAGGATAGCAGAAATTTGAGGCTCAAATCCCATATCAAATGCACGATCACTTTCATCAAGACAGACCATACTCACACGTTGGAGTGAGATTAATTTACCAGATTGCATGGTTAATATATCAATTAATCGTCCTGGTGTGGCACATAGGATATGTGTACCACGTTTCAGGTCGCCAATTTGTTCTGCCACACCAGCACCACCGTAAACAGCCGTGGATTTAAGACCAAGAAACTTTGATAATCCCTTACATACAACGTGGATTTGATATGCCAGCTCACGTGCTGGAGCTAAAATCAGACCAATTGGGCCAGTCTCATTCGATGCAAGGGGAGGCTGATCAAGTATATGCCGTAACATAGGCAGTACAAATGCCAATGTCTTACCACTTCCAGTTTTGGCAATACCAATAACATCCCGTCCAGCCATTATGCAGGGTAAGCACTGTGCCTGGACTGGGAATGGAGTGCTAATCCCCTTCTTCTCAAGAACTGATAATATACGTTCTGACAATCCCGCCTCACTGAACTTCGACACCGGAGCTGGTGCACCCTTCCCACGAACCTTAACGCCCAGTCGTGCACGACGCTCGGTAACCTCCATTGGTGTTAATGACGCCAATGATCGTGGGACAATGTACAAATTCTTACGTATGGGGAGATAATCTACTAATTCATGATCAACTGATCGTAATTCCTTTTTCTTATTCATCTCTGCCAATACCTCTAGTGCATCTGGAGCAGCCGTCAATGCCGCGAGTGTACGTTCAGCTTCCTCCATTACACCCCCCTCATCATCATTATACATCCGTCCAGTATCAATGGCAACATGTGCCTGTTTACGCAGCCGATCAGTCTCGAGTGATAGCTGACGTACTGCATCCTCTCGACGTTCTTTTTCAGATTTAACTGCCGACTTGGTCTCATATTCATCATCTCCATCATCATCATCATCACCATCATATAGATTAATACTGCTACCTTCGCCGGCGGAAATGGTGGCAAGGTCTGGAGCCGTCTGTTTTAAGGCATCAATGAATATACGACGTGCCCGTTCCTCATCCTCATCGTCATCATCGTCTTCGGTCTCCTGATAGTTTTCGTTATAGGGTGTTGCTGGTGCATCCGATTCCCAATCACTATAAGTATAATTCGTTGAATTGTCTGCTGTTTTCCGCACAACCGACGATGACGACGACGATGATGCGATTGATGAAGGGACATTATTATTAGTCGAAAAAGCAGCACGAATATTATCAGCTTTGATCGAGGTCCGTGCCATTCTTACCATAGACCCCGAAGAATCTATCCCTTTCGTCTTGTTACCAACAAAATTAATGTCGTCGTCGTTGTCAATATTGTTGTTGTTGGCCACAGCATCCCCCCCGTCGAGACGCATCATGAAAGCATCTAATTCATCATTCACTTCCTCCTCCTGCTGCTGTTGATGAGATTGGTTGTCTTGATTCTTCTTCTCTACAACTCCCCTCTTCTTCTCTTGATTAATATTGCTGCTACTGCCCTCCTCCTTTACATCATCCCATCGTCCACGTCGTCTACGTTTCGTCGGTGGCCCGACCACGTTGTCATCGCCCCCTTCTCCTTGCTGTTTGTCCTCGATACTACTACCGGCGATAGTTGTTACTGCGGCGATGGTGGGGACAGCAGTCTCATTGAAACTCTTCAATTCCTCTACATCCAATAGACCGGCACGAGATTTTCCAGCAACTTGCTCTTTTTCGACATCGTCATCGTTGTTGTCATCATCATCATCATCTTCTTGAATCTTGATCAGCACCCTCTCATTCGTCTTCTTCTTCTGTTTCTTCGTAATGTTGTTCGACAGCAGCCCTAGTCCAATCTTCAACTTCGGCTTATTCGTCACCGCCGCGGTTGCCGTCAACGTAGTTTTTGTTGTCTGGAATCCGCCCACAGCCGTCGTCGTCGTCCTGCCGTCCTCCCCACCACCCTCCTGCTGCTGCTGCTTCTGTTGTTCTTCTTGACGCTTGCGCCATGCTTCGAGGCGCTTGGCCTTCCGCTCCGCGGCCGCCGCCGAATCCGTCATGGAGTTTGTTTGGAGATCCGCGACATATTTTTTTGCGCCACAGTTCCCGCTACTCTCCGCCGTACCTAGGTACGTCCCTACACTGCTGTTGTCAATGCCCACTGTTCATTTCATTCCCCAGTCTCCGTTAGGCTATCCATTGGCAGCAGCGACAGTTGACAATGCTGACGTCAACGTAGCAGTAGTCATCCCGCTATCGTCACTTCCGAACACGAAGGAAATAGGCGAGGTGGGGTATAAATTTCGCAAATGGTTCGGCACGATGGGATGGGGACAGTTGTTGAAATTATCCCCAATGCAGAATCGGGATATGATAGACG
>Ga0247833_1007871_pt1 | contig 11055 bp, 9 predicted proteins | sample LaCruzMarch2015__7_FD_187117 | JGI IMG/M metagenome (GOLD analysis project Ga0247833, IMG submission 187117) | Freshwater microbial communities from meromictic Lake La Cruz, Castile-La Mancha, Spain - LaCruzMarch2015_8m | ecosystem: Environmental > Aquatic > Freshwater > Lake | place: Spain...
ACCGCTCTGACTTGCTTGAAGGCACGGCCTTTTTGGGTGTGGCTTTGACCGTTTGTGGCATGTCCAAAAACAAGAGCGTGTCCACATAACCCATGAAGCGGTTAAGGTAGTCGGGCGAGAGGTCGCGCATCAGGCCCAGCGAGCGCAGCACCAGCATGTGGGAGTTGATGGGCCCAGCGTTTTGCGGGGCTTGGGCGATGGCTTGGGTGACTTTTTTTTGCACGCTCATCTTGCCCAGCTGCTGGCGAAACTGCACGATGTGCGGCTTGTCCATGCGCCCATGGCCGCCGGGGCTCAAGGGGCGTTCGGCCGAGGGCGCTGCCATGTCCTGCAGCAATGCCGACAAGGGCGATGGCGTGTGGCGGGTGGGTTGTATATGCTGGGTGTGCTGCTTTTTTTGCGCTGCCAGCCGCGCCTGCAACTGCGCAAGAGCCGAGTTCAGCTTGGCCTGCAGCAGCACTTGCGCCAGGCCTGTTTGGGTGCGGGTGCGTTCTGTCAGTACCTGGATGTGGTGCCAGCCCACGGGGTCCAGCTGGGCAGCTTCGGCGGCCTGTGCCGGCTGTAAAAGAGCCTGCGCATCCGAAGGGCTGGGTGAGGCTTCGGTCATGGCGCTGTTCGGGCCGTGTTGTTGGCCTTGGGCACCGGGGCCATTTCCACGCGGCGGTTTTGAGCGCGGGCTTGTTCGCTGGTGTTGGGCACCAGGGCTTGTTCCTGGCCAAAGGCGGCGGCGAACAGCATGGACGCGGGCATGCCTTCTTCGATCAGGGTACGCGTGACGGTGAGGGCGCGCTGGGCCGAGAGCTCCCAGTTGTCAGTGAATTCACGGTTGCGGCTGGTGACCGCCTTGTCGTCGGTGAAGCCGCTGACCATGAGCATCTCGTCACGCGTTTGCAGGTAGCTGCGCAGCGGCAGCACCAGGCTTTTGAGCAGTTGGCGGCCTTCGGGTTCGAGCTGGTCGGAGTTGAGCTTGAACAGCAGTTTGCCGCTGATGCCAATGCGACCGTTGTTCAGGGTGATGCGGCCGCTGGCCAGCGGGATGGCCAGGGCGTTTTCGAGCGAGAGGCGTTTTTGCTCTTCGATCTGGCGTTTTTGCACCTCCACCTCCAGCTGCGAGGCCATGTCCAGTTGCGCGGCCATCACACCCACCAGCAGCAGAACAAACGCGCCCAGCAGGCCGGTCATCAGGTCGGCAAACGAGATCCAGGTGGCCGATGTGGCGTCGACGTCGGCGTCGTGCTCCAGCATCAGACGGCCCCTTCAGTGACCAAGTCAGTGCGGCGTTGCAGGGCGTCGAGGACGTCTTTTTGGCTGCCGATGCTCAGGTCAATGATTTCACGGGCTTGGGCCACGTAATAGGCCAGTTGCTCGTCGCTGCGCGTCATCGATTGGCCCAGCGCCTGCTCGATGCGCTGCAGCTGGGCCATGAGTTGCTCGTTGGTCTGGCTGAAGGCGTGCACGGCAAAGCCCAGGCTCTCGCCCAGGCTGGCCACGTCCACCGCGCTGGCGGTGACTTGCGCGGCGATACCGCCCAGTTTGTCAGTCTCTTGCGCAACGTGTTGCTGGAACTGCTCGCTGGTTTGCGCCAATGAGGCCTGGCTGCTCACCAGCAGGGCGTCGATCACGCCGCGTTGCTCGGTCGACGCGTGGTTGATCGCGTCCAGCAAGGTGCTGAGCGTGCCCAGAATGCGGGTGCGCTCTTCGAGCAAGGCGTTGTCGCGCGCCACGCTCACCGAAATTTCCTGACGCAGCTGGCCAATGACTTCGGCCGCGGCTTTGGGCGCTTCGGAGGCGGTTTCGATCAGGCGAGTAATGGGCGCTTCCAGGGCGGTGCCCAGGGTGCTCAGGTGGGCCGTCACGGTGCTTTGCAGTTCGGCCAGGCGGGCCACAGCGGCTTGGCCGCGTTCTTCTTCGGCTTGGCGCAGGGCCGACAGTTCATTGCGCAGCAGGGACGAGAGTTCTTCGGCGCGCTGGCTGTGTTGGGCGGTCCACTGCGCCTCGGCGGCGATGCGCGTTTGCACCAGCGCTTCGCTGCTGGCCAGCAAGCGGGTGATTTCGGCCAGGGTCTGCGTGGCCTGGGTTTGGCTGTGGGTGCTGATGTCTTGCGCGGTGTGGGCCAAGGCGTCACAAATGGCTTGTTGTTGTGCCAGGGTGTGTGTGCCCGAAGCCTGCCACTGCTGGTGAAGCGCATCGGCCATGCTGTGCAGAGCGGTTTGCCAGTGGTCCAGTCGCTGCTGGTCGGCGCTGCTTTGCAGGGCGTGCTGCTGGGTTTGTGCGCTGCCCACTTGCGCGACCAAGGCCTGGGCGCTGCGTTCGAAGTTCTGGCCGAAGACCTCCAGGGTCTGGCCTACACGCTCGCTCATGCGGGTGCTGCTTTGTTCGTGCAGGCTCAGTGTTTGGGCGCTGGTGTGTGCCAGCGTGGCGGCGGTGGCCGTGAGCTGCGTGTGCACTTCGGCCAGTTGCTGCTGGGTGTTGTGCAGCAGGCGGTCGTTCAGGCTCTGGGCCTGTTCGGCCAGCTGCGTCATGGAGGCTTGCACCACGGGGCGAATGCTATCGCTGGCCAGTTGCAAGCTTTGGCCGAGGCTGGTGCGCAGCGACTGGTCCACCGATTGCGCCAGACCCGTATAGGCGCTGTGCACTTCACGCTGCACCTGTTGCTGAAAGTTGTGTTGGCTGGCCAGCAGTTGGGTGTGGGTTTGCTCGGTGATGCTGGCCATCTGGGTCATCAAGGCCTGCAGTTGCTGCAACACTTGTGGCAGCGCTTGGGCTTGCTGCTGCAAGGCCAAGTAGCTGGTTTGCCGCTGGTGCGCGAGCGAAAAACGCTGCAGCTGGGTGTGGGCCAGAGTGTCAAGCTGCTGCGAAGACAGGCCGCGTTCACGCCGGGCCAGGCTGCTCATCAGGCCCAGCATGGCCGAGGTGGCCACGCCCGCGACCGAGGTGCCAAAGGCCAGACCCAGGCCTTTGATGGGCTCGGAAAACGCGGCCCGCACGCCCGCAATGGAGTTGGAGCCTTCGAGCGCAAACACCGCGCCATTGAGTGTGACCACCATGCCCAAAAAAGTGCCCAGCATGCCCAGCATGACCAGCAGGCCCACCAAATAAGGCGTGAACACCGGGCCGGGCAGGGCCACGCGCTCGCCTTGCACCCGATGGCGCACCGGGTTTTGCAAAGCCGCAGGCAAGGTGATGAGCCAGTCGCTCAGCTGGGCCAGGTCGGCGGGGACTTGGCCCAGGCCCTGGTTCAGCGCGTTCGTGGTGGCGCGGTATTGGCGCAGCTCACAAGCGCCAAAACCATAAACAGCGCCAATCAACAGGGTCATGACCAGCACCAAAAAATGGCTGTTTGCCACGGCCGCCGCGACCCAAATTAGGGCCAATGCGCCCAGACTAAAGGCGATCAAAAAAGAAAAACGTTTCATGGTGTGTGTGGGGCGTGAGCGGTGAGGGCTTCGAGCAGTCCGAGGCTCGGTTGCAGTCGGGTGTCGAGTTCGGCAAGCAAAGCCTGACGAAGGGTTTGGCGAAGTGGCATCAGCCAGCGGCTCAGGTAGTCCTTGGGGGTGTCGTTTTGATTCGAGTTAATGACGTCAATATCGTCAGTGGCATCGGTGGTTTCGGTGGCCAGGGCTGCTGGCTGGGCTTGGGCCTGAAGCTGCATGTGCGCCTTGAGGGCTTGTACAAAGAGCTTTTCCAGCAACTTGGTTGTTTTGGCCAGCAGCGCCGCTTCGCGATCGACGAGGATGTTTTCATAAGCGGTGTCGAGTGCGGCCAGTTGCTGCCCTGCGCCGCCGCGTTGGCTCAGCTGCAGGCGCAACAGGGCTCGCAAGCTGCGCAGCGTGCTTTCCATTTGCCGCTGGTGTGCGGCCACAAAGCGGCGGTAGGGCTCAAACGCGGTCTTGATCTCCACCGGCTCGTCCAAAACCGGGGCAGGCATGTCGATGCGCGCCAGGCCCGAGCCCGCGGGTGCGCCTTGGGTGATGGACTCGGCCAATTGGGCGCGCACTTTGTCCACATGCTTGGCCAGTGCCTCGGGGGCGATCAGGGCCATGCGTTGCACATGGGCAGGCAGGGGGGCGGCTTGTGCAGCACGGGCTGTGTCTGGCGGCAGCACACCGTGCAGCGCAATGGCCTGCCGAAAATCCAGCCAATCGCCCAGTCTTTGCCCCACATCTTCTGCCTGACGGGCAGGAGCAAGCAGGGCGTTTTCAGTCAGAAAACGCACCAAGCTGGCGCTGTAAAGGCTGGCACGCGGCAAGGCTCGCGTCATGGGTGTGAGAGGGTGTTGAATCGGACAAGCAGAGCCGAAGGCTCTTGTGGCAACGGGCGACGAGCGCTCACGTCATGAACTGCCGCATTTGGCAGAGGGAGGATTTTACCTGTTGAGATTCTGGCGAATTCTTCGGTTTTGAATTCCAAAGAAGTCATCTGCCGCACTTTTTCAGAGGTATACACCGATGTCACTGCTCTCCAAGGGTTCAGTGGGTGCGGGAGATGAACAGGCGGGCCCATGAGCCCTGCGCCTGCGTGAGAAAGTTGTGCAGCCCTGGCTGAGCAGGTAAACCCAGCAGTTGGGCCGCCTGGCCCAGTGCCGCCAAGGGGTCAGACAGGTCCAGCGCCAGTGCCCCGTTTTGTTTGCTGAGTTTTTCGCCATCCGTGCCCAGCACCAGGGGTGTGTGCAGGTACTGGGGTGTGGGCAGCCCCAAAGCGTGTTGAAGTACGATTTGCCGTGCGGTGTTGTCGGCCAGGTCTTGGCCGCGCACAACATGGGTGATGCATTGCGCGGCGTCGTCCACCACCACCGCCAGCTGGTAGGCCCACAGGCCGTCGGCGCGGCGCAGCACAAAGTCGCCCACATCTTGACCCACGTTTTGTTGCTGTGCTCCCAAGCGGCGGTCGCGCCAGTGCGTGATGGCGGGCAGGCCGAGCGCCGCTTGCACGGCCAGCACATTCAGCCGCCAGGCGCGGGCGGGTTTGCCATTCAAGCCTTCTCGGCAGGTGCCGGGGTACACGGCGGCACTGTGCCGGGCCACGGCTTGGGCTGATTCAATCTCTTTGCGCGAGCAGCCGCAGGGGTAGGCCCAGCCTTGGTTCACCAGGCTTTGCAGGGCCGCAGCGTAGTGCTCGCCGCGCTGGCTTTGCCAAAGCACGGGACCATCGGATGTCAAGCCACAGGCGGCCAGTTGTTGCAAGATGATCTGGTCGGCCCCGGGCACGCAGCGGGGTGTGTCCACGTTTTCGATGCGCACCAGCCATTGGCCGCCGTGGGCACTGGCGTCCAACCAGCTGGCCAGCGCAGCCACCAGCGAGCCGGCATGCAAAAGGCCGGTTGGCGAGGGCGCGAACCGGCCTGTGTAGGGGATCCCCATGGGTGGTCAACGTTTTTTGAGCACCGCCAAAGCCAGCTCCAGGCCCGAGACGAAGGCGTCTTCGACCCGGTGGCCCAAGCACCAGTCGCCGCACAGGCCAATGCCCTGGTCCTTGAACCACAGGTGGCTCACGCCCAAGGGTTGGGTAGTCTTGGCATACAGCCAGCGGTGCACCTCGGCCAGGTCAGGGGTCACACGAATGCCGGTGATCTCGGCAAAGGCCTTGATGAGTTTGCCTTTGATGCGATCGGGGCTGTCGTTCACGTGCTCGGCCGACCAGGGCGCGCTGGCCTGAACGGTCCAGCGTTCGATGCGTTCACGCCCGGGCTTGGACGATTCGCGCGCCATCCAGGCGATGCGGTGGTGCGTGCTGCGTGCCGCGTTCCATTGCGGGCCGATGGTGATCACACCCGGTTGCACGGCTTGCGGATAAGCCAGCATCAGCGTCCAGCAGGGTTCTACACGCACATTTTTCAGGGGCTCGGCGAGGGCGCTTTGGCCCGAAGCTTGAAGCAAAGCCTGCGCCTGTGCGGGCGGGATGGCCAAGATCACTTGGTCAAAACCAGCGTAGATGTGCTGACCCCCATCTTCGCTTTCAGTGTGCAGTTGCCAGCCGTTTTTCTTCAGGGGGTCGGGGGAGATTTGCGTGACGCGGGTTTCTAACTGCACATTGCCGTCTTCGACCAAAGGCGCAGCCCAGGCTTTGACCAAGCCGTTCATGCCTGGGGTGGCCACCCAGTGGCGCTCGCCGCCGGGCAGGCCGGCTTCGATCACGCGGCCATTGGGGTCGAGCACGCGCACGGCGTTGGCGCTCCAGGGTTTGCATACACCAGGGGCGGTGGCAATGGCCAGCTCAAAGCGCGGGTCGCGCACGGTGAAGTATTGGGCCCCGTGGTCAAAGCCACCAAAGGCGCTGGCGCGGGTGGACATGCGGCCCCCTAAGCCGCGGCTTTTCTCGAACAAAGTGACGTTGTGGCCGGCTTGGCGCAAAGTGCGGGCGCAGGTGACGCCGGCCATGCCGACACCGATGATGGCGATGTGTGGTGTGTTCATGGGGTCACTTTAGCTGAGAAAAGGGCCTTGAAACCACCCGGGTGGGTTATTCCCGATGTCGGTGGGGCTGGTCGTTTTCACACACTGTGCACGGGCCGCAGCAGCGCTTGGCGGGTGGCGGGCCGCTCCAGTTGGCTCAACCACCAGCGCAAGGACTGTCCGGCGGGCGTTTGAGGCGTGTCGCGCCAGGCGAGGTGGCAGTTGTTGCTGCGCGGGTTGTGAACCTGCTTGGCCACCAGCAGGCCTTTGTCGATGTAAGGCCTGGCCAGCGATTCGGGCAAAAAACCGCCCCCCAGACCGCGCAATTGCGCTTCGAGTTTGCTGGGCATGTCGGGCACGGTGAACACGTCTTGCCCCCCTTGCAGCCCTATGGTCAGGCCCACGCCCCGGTTAACCGAATCGGCTACGGCCACGGCGCGGTGCTGTTGCAAGTTGGCGTCAGTCAGCGGCGCGGCAGTGTGGGCCAGCGGGTGGTGCGGGGCCACGGCATACACAAAAGCAATCTCGCCCAGCAACGCATGCCGGATATCGGTTTTCAGGCCTGGCTCCAGCACCACACCCAGCGCCAGATCGGCCTGGCCTGAAGTGAGCGCGGCCAGCGTGCCCGACAAGGTTTCATATCGCAACCGCATCCGGGTGGGCGCTCCCAGCGCCAAAAAGCTGGCACACAAGTCCATGATCACGCTGCGCGAGACGATGCTGTCCACCGCCACGGTGAACACCGCCTCCCAGCCGGTGGCCACGCGGCGCACACGGTTGGCCACGGCGTCCATGTCGTCAAGCAAGCGGGTGGCTTCGCGCAACAACTCGCGGCCTGCGGCTGTGGGCACCGCTTGGCGGGCACTGCGGTCAAACAGCAGCACATCGAGTGCGTCTTCGAGTTGGCGCACCCGGTAGGTCAGGGCGCTGGGCACCAGATTCAGGGCGCGGGCGGCTGCGGCAAAGCTGCCTTTTTGATCGATGGTCTGCAGCATGAGCAGGGCTTCGGGAGTCAGCCAATCGCGGGGTGTTTGCATGGTGGTTGGTTGATCATTCAATTGGCTTGAATGATGCCAGCAAATGAAGGCAACTTTAAAGCACGCCCGCCGAGCTAAAGTTCAAAATCTATCCAGTCACGACTTCACAAGACTCTAAAAGGACACGCGCATGCTAAAAATCCGCAAATCTGCCGAACGCGGCTACGCCGACCACGGCTGGCTGAAGTCGTTTCACAGCTTTTCTTTTGCCAACTACTTTGACCCGGCGCACATGGGGTTTGGCAATCTGCGCGTCATTAACGAAGACCGCATTGCCCCCGGCACCGGTTTTGGCACGCACGGCCACCGCGACATGGAAATCATCAGCTATGTGCTGTCTGGCAATTTGGCCCATAAGGACAGCATGGGCAATGTCAAGGGTATTCCGCCCGGTGATGTGCAGCGCATGAGTGCAGGCAGCGGCGTGCAACACAGTGAGTTCAACCACGCCCAAGGCGAGCAGACCCATTTTTTGCAAATCTGGATCGAGCCAAATGTGACGGGCATCGAACCCGGTTACGAGCAAAAGTCGGTGCCCGAGAGCGCCAAGCGTGGGCAACTGGCTTTGGTGGCTGCGCCTGCATCGGACGCCCAAGCTGCCGCGCATACAGTTGAAATTCACGCCGATGCCCGCATGTACTCAGGCCTGTTCAATGGCCCTGAAAATGCCGTTTTGCCTCTGAACCCTTCCCGCAAAGCCTATGTTTTTTTGGTGCGTGGTGCGCTGCAGGTCAACGGCCAAGCACTGATTGCGGGCGACGCGGCGATGCTGCAAGCCGAATCGTCCCTGGCTTTGAGCCAAGGCCAAGACGCCGAAGTGCTGGTGTTCGACTTGTCGGCCTGATCCTTCGCACCATTTACGCCTGTGCGGGGATCCATCACCGCTCTTATTTTTTCTTCCCACTTTTCTCAACCTCCAAGAAGTTTTTCTCATGGCTAAAACAGTTGTTGTCTACCATTCCGGCTACGGCCATACCCAGCGCGTGGCCCAATTTGTGGCCCAAGGCGCCAACGCGCAAGTGATCGCGATTGATGCCGATGGCAACATCACCAACGCTGACTGGACCGCATTGGATGCGGCCGACGCAATCATCTTCGGCTCGCCCACCTACATGGGCATGGCCTCTTGGCAATTCAAGAAGTTTGCGGATGCATCCTCCAAGCGTTGGTTCACCAGCGCCTGGAGAGACAAACTCGCAGGCGGCTTCACCATCTCGGCGAGCCCGAGCGGCGACAAGCTGTCCACCATTCAGTACTTCATCACCCTGGCCATGCAGCAAGGCATGGTGTGGGTGGGTCAGCCCGCCATGAACGACGGCACCATCAACCGCATTGGCTCTAACTCGGGCCTGATGGCGCAAGTCGGCCCGACCAGCCCCGCAGAAGATATTCCCCAAGGCGACTTGGACACCGCCAAAGCCTACGGCGAGCGCATCGCTGCGCTGGCGGCCAAGCTGCGCGGCTGAACAAACTGGCGCTGCTTTCCCGCCCTTCAAGGGATGGTCTGTGCCCAGACAGGGCCTGTATTGCCTGCCCGGTCACTGACCTTGATACACAGGTGAACAGGCGCAGTCAGCAGCAATGGCACCCTGAAATAGGGCGTGAAGTCCGAGTCGGACAAGGCGCTGCACCCGGCTTCGGTGGTCGAGGTCGCGGTCTCATAGCCCGAGACTTCGGGGGGCCTGAACAACAAGCTCACCCGGCGGGCAGCGCCATCCATTGGCGCCAATTCAACGATGGGTGCTGCGTTAGGGGCGCTGTTGTCCACCTCGATGGGGTGCACCGTCAGGCGTTGGCCTTCACGCACGCAGGCCAGGTGCACGCCTTCTTGTGTGGGCAACAACGGCAAACGGTCGGACTGGTAAGTCTGGTAGCCCGTGTCGGTGTTGCAACGGTCCTGGCCCGCCGTGATGAATTTCACCTCGGTGGCGGTGCTGCTGGAGCCCTCCAATTGCCAGCGTCTGCTGCTGCTGGGGTGTTGCATGGGGCTGAACAGGCCTTGTGGCAACAACGCCGGGCCTGATGCCAATGGCAGGGGACACACCCCGGCTTGCGGTGCCCATTGGCCTTGCACAAAGCAGGCGGCCAAGCCGTCAATGGGCACGGCGTAACTGGTTTGAGCCCGGGGCTGGGTGCCTTGGGCGGTGATCTCGCAGGGTGAGCCGAGGTAACAGTTGCGGGTCTCGGACATGCCCACGGTGGTGGTGTTGATCACGCCCACGGCTTTGCGGCTGACGGTGTCAAAAACGGGTGAGCCAGACATGCCCGGGTAAATTTCGGCGCAGTCGTTCGATTGGAGTTGTGACCAGACCCAGACAAACTCGGTCACGTCCACGCGTGGGCCTTGTTGGCAGGCCACTTTTTGCAAAAAATCGCCGCTGGGCGCGCCGATCACCTGAATCGGGCTGCCACTGACCAGCGGGCTGTTGTGAATCTGAATGGGCTCAATCCCCTGCGCCCGCAGTTGGCCCACGGTGGCGTTGAGCCTTAACACCGCCAGGTCGGTCTGGTTCATGCTGCTGTAGGTGATTTCCGAGACTTGAACGGTTTTCTGGGCCGCTTGTGAGCTGGCGGTGTAGAAAAACACCAGTCGGTCGGTGGTGGTGGCGCGGTGGCGCAACACCGCATAAGGCGTGTCGGGGTCCGAAAAGTTTTGCGCGCAGTGCCCGTTGGTCAGTGCATAGGCCGGTGCGGCGTCGTTGCGCAGGTCTAACACAAAGGCGGTGCAGTCAGACTGGCCGTGGTAGCGGGCCACACCGGTTTGGTCGGTCAGGGTGATGGGCTTGCCCGTGGTTTGATCACCGGTTTGATCTGGGGAGCCCGAGCTGCCGCCGCAAGCATTGAGAAGGGCTACAAAAGCCAATGAGACTATGAATTTCATGGTTTGTAATTTTTTGAAGATGCTTGATCGTAACTTTAAATGAACTCTTTTGAATTCAAATGAGTCGTGCGAGTTGCTCGACATGGCCTTGGCTGGACATGGTGCTCGCCGCTGTACCTTGTTACGATCAGGCGAATGAAAATCATCACCATGTTGCCCTGGGCCGATTGGCTGGCACTGTTTTCTTTTTTTACTTTATGGGTGGGCTACGCTTGGTTTGCCCGCATTCGCGGCAAGCGCGATCAAAGCCTGATCGCCACCACCAACAAGTACCGTCAGAAGTGGATGCTTCAAACCACGGCGCGCGATCCGCGCATGCTCGATGGCTTGATCACGCAGAACCTCTCTCAAACGCCAGCGTTTTTTTCATCGACCAGCATCATCATCATTGGTGGCTTGTTTGCGCTTTTGGGCACCACCAACAAAGCGGCCGAGTTGGTGGGTGAGATTCCTTTTGCGCAGCCCACGCCCTTGCTGGTGTTTGAGCTCAAAATTTTGGTGTTGGTGGGCATTTTTGTGTATGCCTTCTTTCGCTTTTCATGGTCGATGCGGCAATACACTTTTGTGGCCTTGGTCATTGGTGGCATGCCGCCGCCAGAATCTTTTACCAGCGGCGAGTCAGATCGCCAACACTATGCGCAGCGGGCGGGCAATCTGGTCAGCGCCGCCGCCGAGACTTTCAACGATGGTTTGCGGGCCTACTACTTTTCTTTTGCCGCCATGGCCTGGTTTTTCTCGCCTCTGG
>Ga0247833_1007876_pt1 | contig 11051 bp, 2 predicted proteins | sample LaCruzMarch2015__7_FD_187117 | JGI IMG/M metagenome (GOLD analysis project Ga0247833, IMG submission 187117) | Freshwater microbial communities from meromictic Lake La Cruz, Castile-La Mancha, Spain - LaCruzMarch2015_8m | ecosystem: Environmental > Aquatic > Freshwater > Lake | place: Spain...
TTTGAGTGTTACAGCGACATGTCAGTGAGGAGTCGGACGAGATTTATTGGATACATATCAGATCTCATAGCAGTGTACCTGCTTCGCGGTTCATAGGCGTTAGATGAGCAGCGGGGTTTTGTTATGCATTTATGCTGCGGGATGCAGTTATGTTGGTGGCCGCCACCACCGGGACGTAGGGAAATAAAAAGGAGCAGTAATGAGTCGTACTGCAGCTGATGGCAAGAATATTTCGATAGTCGTGCTGTCAGACTGCTTCACCAAGTCTCGACTTATTACATGGAGGCGTATCCGCTATGACGGATATTGGGCGCTGTCTCTCGGCGCAACTACCCACAGTTAATGGTATGGAATATTTTCAATTCGCATGATTATTATTTTATATCAGATAGAACGTTCGGAGCTGTCATTTTGCATGATAGTTAGAGGACGTCGAACGGTGAGGGGAGAGGAGGAAACCAGTGATCGAGACTTAGAGTCTCTCGGTTAGTGGTGGTTTAGATGTATTACCCCCTGAATAATACCCCTTGTAGTGATTCAGTTATTTGTGGGTCCATGTTTCGGCATGGACCTACCTGTAACGGCTTTACCCCTTGGCTTATTATTTTGGAGTTTGTGAGAGGTTTTTACTTGATCGCTCGAAGATCCGTTTTCGAGCGCCCTTGTGCATTCCTTTCTCAGTATAGCTTGCCAATAGTTTAATCAGTTTGTATTTGTAATCGTGTATCAAATCGTTAGTATATAGTCCATAGTAGGAATATACCCGTGCTAATTTACTGTAGTGTCACTACGTTATTAGTTTTCCTTGTAAAAGCTGCCTTTACATAGTCGACGTTTATTATTTTAAATACAACTGGTTGAATTGTTTCATAGCAATTCGGGAGGGTTTCAGCATAGTTTTGGGTTTTGTTCTTTATCTTAGTTGCTCGCTGATCACGAGTGATAGTTCCATCAATAATATTATTCGGAAAAGAGAAAAGAAAGGAGAAAGAGACATATTGAACTTTGGATTATTGGTTTGGATTTCGATTCTTCAACCTTTGAACCTTGGTGCAGTAGTAGCATCTCGAGACAAGTATTCTAGCAGCATCCTAGAGGGAAAATGGAAGCAACAGTAAAGGAAAAGGAAAAGGAGGAAGTCGTAGGTTCACCGGGACAACCGGAGAATCCCACCAAGAAACTGAATACCACTGAGACGGTAGCAGTTATGATGGGGCAATTACAAGACATGGCACAAGTCATTGCGAACCTCGGTTCGACGGTCAATGTCTTCGTAAATACCCAAGGTGGTGTGAATGCGCAATTAATTTCAACGATAGCAAAGATCGAGACCGATAGGGCCGATCAGTTTAGTAATAGCAAGAAGGCTGATGCCTTGGAGGCAGGGCGGCTCGCAGATATGCGAGTAGAAGCGCGTACGGAAGCAGACCGCCAACGTCGAGCTGCTGGAGCTGGCCAGAAGGTCGCCCAGAGCAAGATGGCCGAGGACTCTTTCATGCAGGGCGGCAACACGGCTCCCTTAGGCGCCATGCACGATCTTTTAGATCCCGATGAAGACCCACGAGAGGCTTCGGACTCTTGGGAGCGCCGGAACGATGGATGGGCAGTGAACAATAATCTGTCTGGCATGGATGCCTTCGAGGAGTCCGAGGACGACGGAGTGGATATCTCGCGGATCGAGGGAGCAGGAGAGTTTTCCCAGTCGAACCCGCAGAAGCGCAGACCGCTGACGAATGTGGAGGCGGCTAAGCGCCAGCAGAGAAAGATCGTACCTTCTCGCACTCCCCACCTACAGTTCACCAAGGGCTTGATGGCCATCTATCAAAGGCGATTGAGAGCTCTGAAGCTTGAGAGCGAGCAGATTCTCAAGCGCGATCAATCAATGAGTCAGGCAGTAGGAAGCACGTCTTTTGGTGACTTGGCAAAGAGCCCTGCGATGCGTGTATCATTGATAGCGGCCGAGACAACGAGGCAGCTCCAATACGCTAGCACTACCAATGGCGAGCAAGGGGTTGTGCGTGTCGAGACCGAGCCCGGTCCAGAACACGGGTTCAGGCGGAGATATGGCCTCAATTACTACACAGGATCGCTTTTCTGTGGTCAGTGTGTCGCATGGGACTGCCTGCCAGGACATATTCCGTCACGCCCGGGCATGTGGCAGTCAGAGGTGTCTCTTGAACTCATGGTCCAACGCTTGACGGCACTCAAGAACGAGACACAGGTCAGGATTGACCTAGGCATCGGCGAGGTTGAGGTGCCGACGGTCGAGCAGATCAAGAAAATGCTGGTCAAAGAGTGGTACAAGACGTTCTCGCTTTGTTGTGTACCGTTGAACTCCAGAGAATTGGAGTCGAGTTACAGAGACTGCGTTCGTACCCAAGAGCTGAAAATGGGCTGGAAGCCAGGAGAAGTGCCCACCGAGCTGGATAAGAACAGACTTGAGTATCTCATTGTAGAGAGGTGCAAGCTCTTCAAGGAGTTGCAGGAGGTCATGCCTCAGTATTCTCAGGAGCGAACGCCGGAAGGAAAGTTGAAGAACTGCCTCACGTGGCCAGGTTCCAAGCCGGACAAGGATATGAACACTTCTGGTGTCTGGGATTTATTTTTCTCTGGTGTACTTAGGTTGCCGAGGTCGCCAGACGGCACACCCGACCTCAACAAGCAAACCATCAAGAAGGCACTGTTCATGGACGTTAAGCAGGCTTTTGTCCCCACCGTGGAGGACAAGAGCTTAGACTCTGCTTGCTTTCTGTATCTTATTGGCATGATGTGCGCGTGCTGGGAGATTTACAACAAGCAGCGCAAGAGCATCGCTCCCTACGAGGACTCATACAGCAGCAAGGGCAGTAACCACGGATCAGTCCCCATGATGCACGAAGCCTTCGTGCACAACCGCGATCAGCCAGGCCGAATCGAAGTAGCAACGCCAGTCCAAGGGCGTCACCCAGGCCAAGCGCAGGGTGGCACCGCAAAACGCGCACCACAGCTACTCGTTCCATACAAGCCGGACGCAACGCAGCAGCGGCTGGAACGTGAGCTGTCCGACCTCAAAGCTGAAGCGGCAGGAGAGCGACCCACGCCGAATTTTTCGCCTGGTCCGTATAAGCGGCAGCGGAACGATAGCCCGTTTCGCAAGAGCACTTCGCAGCAGCACACTCTGCAGGCTATGACGCATCGGGTTGAAGAAGACTTCCAGAGAAGAGAGCAGGAATTGGAGCGGCGTGAGATGGAACGCGACGAATATGACTTCGACAACGGTCTCGGAAAATATGCGGAGCCGGAGAGTGACGAGGAGTATTATTATGATACCGCGAACTCTCCCGACCACGTACCAGAGTCGTGGCAGGACGACAGCCGCTATCGTGGCGATCGCCACGAACCGCCCCGCGATTATTATTACTCGCGCCCGCACTATGAGGATCCGCGTCATGACGTTATGGCGAGTTTGAGCCAGATGAACATTCAAGATTTGCCGCCGAATGTCGTGCATGCAGTAGACTTGTGGCAGCGCGAGAGGAACGCTCACGATGGTCCACCTCTGGCGCAGCAGCGCAACAGTGCACAGAGCAATGCGGGTCGGATCTACGACCCGGGTGGCGTCAAGAGGGTAGCATTCTCTGATAGGACCTCCACCACAAAGTCAGCTATGGCATGCAACGAGCTCGTAATCAGAGGCACTTGCAAGTGGGCAGATCGCTGCACTTTCTCACATGATCCCAAGGTCATTAGAGACGCGGTGGCCAAGGTCAATCAGCATCAACAGCTACGCGACGGAGGCGAGGGGGAGAAGAGCAGTAGTGTGGCTACGATCAGTCACGCGTTGCCACGGAGCGAGTTAAGTAATGTGCCAGTCCGGCGCACGAACTCTCACTCCGCGGACGACGAGGAGTGAGTGCGCGGCTGGTGCCGCGCACGTCTTGCCGCGCCTGGGAGTAATACCCGGGAGTGGCAAGATTATGTGGTCGACACAGTCGAAGGCCAAGTCAAGGCCCCGACCGACCGCGTCTGTGTGGAGAAAGTCTTGAATGGCTTGTATGAGTTAGGCAATCAAACGCCTGACCTGTGCAAGCCGAACAAGAACCTCTCCCGTTACATGTATACCCGTGGCCAGTTGTCTGATGCAGACGGTGTCAACTCAGTCGAAGTTGATACTGTGCTGTGGGACACTGGCAACGGTGGATCATCTTGTATTTCCGAGAAATTCTGCGCCGAAAACCAGAAAATCTTGGAGCCGATGACAGAGGAGGAGAATAGTAGTATCTTCCTGGCTGATGCGAAGACAGAACTCAAGATCACGAAGAGAGTACGAGGAGTGCTCACGGTCTTGAGTCCTGATGGAGCTTCACCGGCCACCATCGATACCGTGTATAGCGTCATCCCCATGGGATGCAATATCATTTTAGGCCTCAGGGATATCATTTTCCAAGCCCCAGACATGCTCGTCAGCATGATTCAGCGCGCCAGCAAGGAGGCAATTCTCCAGAGCGCTGTGGCAGAGGCTGGTGGACCGACACACCGACCATACGTCTTCAAGGGCGTGTTCAGAGCAGAGCAGCTCGCGCGAGGTGAAGCTCGCCGCGTACCACATCCGAAGCCGCGACCACAGCTCCCCGAGTGCCGGAAGATCGTTCTACGAGGCATGGGTTATCGGATTTTACCTCCCCGTCCGGAGCGAAACCTATATCAGCTCAACGTGACATTGGCCGAGGAAAACATCTTCGCAGAGCGCCATGATTATCCCCTTGAGGCAACTGAGAAGGGTCAGACGCTCATGCCGCCTTGGTTTCAGCGCGACGACCTTGGTCACGAAGAGTTACAATCCCCTTACCCGGGAATGTTCTCTGATTATGTTCACTTCATGGAGACAACCGTCGAGAAGGCAATTGAGGAGTACCTCCTCGAGGTGCGCACGCCGCCAACAGAGCAGCCACCAGAGCCGGACATCGCGTTACCAGTCGTGTCACCGGACGTCCCGCCAGAGCCACCAGACCCCTCAATTCAAATAGCGCCTAGACCGCCGGCTATCTCTCGTTGGGACGGACCCACGGCAGATGAGGCACCCAAGGACCCAACACAGTCCTGCCCAATTTTGCCGGATGCTCCCGACCAACAGACGCGAGTGCCAGTTGCACCACCGCCGCCGGCCAAGCCGTTCATTTACAGTGGGTGGACCGTGTACGACAAGCCGTCGCCGCCTCCCGCTGAGCCTACGCCGTTGCCGCATACCGCAACAATTCCAGTGCAGCCCGCCGTCACCGAGACCGCGGGCGACATACCGCCCGTCAAGACATCGCGGTTGAAGACCGGCTACGTCAAAGCCCGAGTCGTCCCTAAGCCGCCCATCGCAGCGGCCAAGATCGTCAAGAGGGGTCGTTTCCACCCCGGCATGTACGCCGTGCCCGGATTCCAAGAGTTCCTCGAGAAACAGGCAATTGATGTCTTCGTCCCATCCAATTGGGAAGGCATCAAGTGTCCGCCCATCGAGTTCAACTTCCGGCCCGACATGCCAGACATATATCGAGGCAAAGCACGCCCGATCAACCCTGCCCGTGCGCCAATCGTCAAGAAGGAGTTCGAGCGCCTTGAGAAGTACCATCTCGTGCCCTCGACATCGTCCATTGTCAGCCCCATAACCGATGCCGACAAGGCGACCGCACCGTTCGTCCGCCTCTGCGGCGACTACCGATATATCAACAAGCAGATCTTGCACGACCACCAGTTCATCCCGCAGGTGCGGTACGAGATTGAGAAGCTCCGAGGCTTCAAGTATTTCATCGACCTGGACATGGTGAACTCGTTTCACCAGTTCAAGCTTGCACTCAAGACGTCTGAGCGTCTCTCAGTCATCACTCCGTGGAAGACAGTGCGTCCGGTGTTTATGCCGGAAGGAGTATCGCCCGCGACAGGCGTGCTTCAAGCGCACATGAAGCGTATCTTCAAAGACTTCGAGGAGTGGGCTGTCGTCATTTTCGACAATTTCTGCATCGGAGGCCACTCCCACGAGGACCTCTTCGACAAGCTCAAGTTGTTCATCGCCCGCTGCAAAGAGTTCAACATTTTCCTCAAGTTGTCTAAGTGCTATTTCGGACACTCGTCAGTCAAGTTCTTTGGATACGAGGTGGACGGAAACGGCTGGTGCATCGACGATGAGCGCAAAGCGGCGATCCGCGCGATTCCATTCCCGACTGGCCCCAACGCCAAGGCCAAGATCACACGAATGCAGTCGTTCCTCGGATTCTCCCTGTATTTCCGTGACTTCGTGGACAATTACTCCACCAAGGCGGCTCAACTGTACGACATGACCGTGAAGACTTTCTCCTGGTCCGAGAACAACTGGACGAGAGACTATCGTGTTCTGTTCGAAGAGTTCAAGGAAGACATGTGCGACTCCTTCAAGCTTATTTTCCCGGATTATACGCTTCCGTGGATCTTACAGCCAGATGCCTCAAGCTGCGGAATTGGAGCAATTCTGTTTCAAGTCCGAACAATGACCGGAGCCGACGGGGTGAAGACCACCAGACGCGAACCCATCGCCTGTGTCTCGCAGAAGTTCAGCGATGCGGCGACGCGTTGGGCGGTCATAAAGCAGGAGATGTATGCTATCTTCAAAGCAGTGGACAAACTATCCTACTACCTCAAGCACAAGCCTTTCCAGGTACAGACCGACCATTCCAATCTCGTGCAGATGGAGAAGTCCTCTGTCGGCATCATCACTCGCTGGAGATGTTTCCTCCAGTCGTTCCCAATCACTTCGATCATCCACATCGCCGGCAAAGACAATGTCGCGGCAGACTTTCTGTCGCGCATGTATGAGCATGAACGGGATGTGTACGAGGACGGGTCAAGCACCAAGCCCAACCTGGCGACGCTGCACATGATGCACCAGGATGGACCCAGTGCCAGCGACAAATTTTTACAGGATCCTTGCCCCAATGTCTTGGCGGCAACGAACCTTACAGCCCCCATGGATCACGCGGTGGCGCCGCCCGAGGACGAGCTCGAGGGCGCTACCGCGCAAGAACGCAGGCACTTCTTAGCCGCCGTGTGCGACGCACAAGGCTGCAGCCAGCAGAGTCACTGCCATGACTCCTATTGCGCCCAATGCGGAGATGAGACGGGCGACGTGGATGGCCTGCTGGCCAGCCTGAGCGAACACGCTCCGCAGGCCCACAGGGACACATACACTCAGAGAGTCCCAGCGTTCGACGCCATCATAGAGCAGGTGCACGGCAACAAGCATTTGCACTTTGGTGCCCTCGCGACGTGGCGGCTGCTCAAGCAGGAGTGTGTAGGACACCGCATCCCAATGGAGTATGTCCGGTTTTACGTGCGAGGGTGCCCTGTCTGCCAAAAGTATCGAAAGACGCTCGACAGGGACCGCATTCCGCACGTGATACGGCATCTCAAGGCACCGGGTCCAAGGTCAACGATAGGCATCGATGGGTTTTCGGTGACCCCAGTTGACAAGCATGGTAACAGCTACATGCACGTCATCGTGAATCACTTCACGAAGCACGTGTTTCTGTATCCGAGCAAGTCCAAGGACGCCGAGTCTGCAGCGAACGCCATCATTACATACATTTCGATGTTTGGCCGTTTTACCAGACTCATCAGCGACCCGGGCAGCGACTACACGGCCAACGTGGCCCAGCTTGTCAAGACCTACTTTGGTTACGAGCACGCCTTTTCGCTTGTAGACCGCCACGAGTCTAACGGGGTCGAAACTACCAACAGGGAGCTGCTTCGACATGTGCGCACTTTGGTGCACGATGGCCGTTTCGCCGATCGTTGGAGTGAGCCCCAAGTTCTTGGCCTCATCACCTACCACATTAACAACATGCGCAACAGCGAGAGCGGCTACAGCGCATTCGATTGCACGTTCGGAACCCACCAGTCCGAATTTTTCAAGACCATGGACGTCGAGTCCGCAGTTCTGGTCAAGGACTCAGACTTCATTGCCGAGCTCACGAAAGACATCGTCGCCGTCCAAGAAGCATCGGCCATATTCCAAGCCGTGCTCGCGGACACCAGAGCGACTGATCTCTCGCTGCCGCGCAACGAGTGGATGCCGGGTGACTATGTCTTCCTCGACAATCTGTCACCAGCTCACAAGTTGCAAGCGCCCAGGCTTGGGCCGTACATCGTGGTCAGCCAGCACAGGAACGATGTCATGTTGCAAGATATCGTCATGGGCACCACCAAGGGGTTTCACGTCGACCGACTTTCAATTTTTGATGGCACTCACGCAGAGGCGTTTGATCTCGCCATGCGCGACAGGCGGCAGCACCTGGTTGAGAACATCTCTGGCTATCGCGGCGACGTGGAGAAGCGGGAGACAATGGAGTTCCTGGTCCACTTCACAGACGACGACTCCCCGACGTGGAAGAATTTCGACAAAGACCTGTCTGACACTGTGGCATTTGAGAACTATTGCAGCTCTCTGCCGCAGCTTGCACCCCTTCTTGTGTCAGCGGCCGAAGCTGCCAGAAGGAAGACAGTGCTACTGAAGACACGCACCGAGGCATCCCATCACAAAGGGGACGTCATCTACGTGGATTTACGCAACCGCACAGTATTTGAACACGAGTGGTACAACGCTCTCGTGTTGGAGGAGAAAGACATCAGGCACAGATATGTGCGCCTTGTAGTAGGCGACAATGTGCGGGTGCCAGGCGCCAAGGTTGGAACGAGAGTCGAGCTCATCGACGAGGCGTTCGGCCTGGTGCACCGAGCGAGCGCATACTTGCTCAAGTACAACGGCTCGTTGTGTTTCGAGCAGAGCCTCCCCAGAAACAGTGAGGTCGTCACCAGGGACTTCGCCGCAGCGCACCCTTTCGTTCCGCTGAACGAATACAACCACCGGGTACTCAAGGAGGAGGAGCGTGAGCCGCAGTTAAACGCCATGACCACCGCGAGCAATGGAGACACTTTCCGCATTTGCAGCCTCAATATCAACGGTTGGAAGTCGGCACGAGACAAGGGACTTTTGCAGCAACTCCAAGACATGCCGGGTGGAACCCCCGACGTGCTCTTCCTGCAGGAAACCAAGGTCGCGCAGATAGACGAGGTTCTTCTTGCAAATAGCCTCAAGACCATCGGTTACAAGCATGTTACTCTCGTGGCCAGTGAGAACTACCGTTTCGGAGGCGTGCTGACAGCGTCCAAGACTCCCTTTACACTTCTTGGCAACAGCCCGGCAGAGAAAGGTCGAGCTATGGCTGTGAGGGTGGAGGGAGTGACGGCCATCAACCTCTACGCCCCGATAGTCTGGAACAGGGACCAGCGTTTCTTGGACCGACGCGAGGCCTTTGACGACGCTGCGTCCGCATGGATCCAGGAGCTGCCTGAGCCGCACATAATCGGGGGCGATATCAACGGAGCGGCCAGTAGCTCAAGAGATCTGTGCATCCCCAACAGAATGCAGTCAGGCACCGTGGGGTTTTGCTCCATGGAGGAACGCAGGTTCTTTCGGATCTTGGAAAGCGCAGGTTACTCGGACGTCTTCCGAGACCTCAATCAAACAACCAGTGCCTTCACCACATTCCCAGAGGGCAAGTATAAAGGTTTCAAGGCGAGAGTGGACTATTTCCTTGCAAGCTCGGACATGCAGCCGAGTATCAAGGCGTGCACTATCAGGCCAAGGACAATAGTGTCCGATCATGCGGCGATAGAGATCACACTCCAGCGGCTAGGGACTAACCTGTGGTTCGATTTCGCCAATTGGAACCTGCTCCCGATGCCAAAGATCGACCCAGCCTGGTCCAAGCCGAAAATACCCATCATGCCCCAGCGCATAGTCATAGGCATGGTGCTGATGGGACCACCACCGCCGCCGCCACCACGAGGCGCTGCAGCAGAGGTGACAGGAAGCGCGGTGGACGACGTCCAGCTAGTGGCCGCCATAACGGACGCCCAACTGGAGGCAATGATGATCGCGCATGACGAGGCAGTGGCAGCTGAAGTCGCAGCAGCAGATTTCGACCGCCAGCTTGCAGCAATGGTGAATGCACATGACGCAGCCGCTGCCGCGACAACCGCAGCAGCAGCCGCTGACGACGTCCAACTAGCCGCTGACATCACTGACGCCCAACTTGAAGCGATGATGAAGGCGCACGAGGAGGCAGCAGCAGCGGAAGATGCGCATGACGCAGCCGCTGCCGCGACAGCCGCAGCAGCAGCCGCTGACGACGTCCAACTAGCCGCTGACATTACCGACGCCCAACTTGAAGCGATGATGAAGGCGCACGAAGAGGCAGAAGCAGCGGAAGCCCCTACCGCACGGCAGCGCATCGACCGCGCGAACGCCAATGAAGAGTACCGCATTAGCTCCCTGGAGGCATTTGCCAGGAGCGAGCGGCAACGGATAGCGCTCCAACGACCGCGCGACCCTCTACTCACGCCAACGCGGGAACTCAACCAGTGGATACCGCAGAGCCCGTTCTCTCCCACCCGCCCACCCATACTGCCAGTAACACCACCGCGAGCACAACGTCGGCGCATCCAACCAGCACGGGTGCCCCAGTCAGTGGCGCCCGCCCCTACCGGTCCTGCCGCACCTTTTGGCACGACCAAGGAGCAACGCGCCAGAGCTCTTCGGTGGTACGAGACTGAATACCCCACCAACCAGAAAACAGTTAGGCCGGCCCGCGCATACACGGAAGCCGAGCTGGAACTGATGTTACAGCCTACCCCGTCCCCGCCCCCGCGCGATGATTCCCAGCGCAAGCTTACGGCTGCGGAGCGCGATGAGCTGGACGAGGAGGAGCGCAAGTTAACCGCAGCGGAGCAATTGGTGCTCGCCGCGGAGGAGGCGAAGGAGGAGGAGCACGCGCAGAGCCGCCCACAGACACCAGTGCGGTCGCCGCCAAGAAGCATCCCCCACTTCAGCCCCATGACCCCAGAGGAAGGAGAGATGCCCACAACCCATGACTACTTGCAGAAATGTGACGACGTTGTGATTGACTGGTCGATCCCAGCTGTGTCGGACGCTATGCTTCGAGTTGGACCCTCTCGCTACGGATGCTACCGCGGTGGCGCAGTGGTGGACGCAG
>Ga0247833_1007878_pt1 | contig 11051 bp, 7 predicted proteins | sample LaCruzMarch2015__7_FD_187117 | JGI IMG/M metagenome (GOLD analysis project Ga0247833, IMG submission 187117) | Freshwater microbial communities from meromictic Lake La Cruz, Castile-La Mancha, Spain - LaCruzMarch2015_8m | ecosystem: Environmental > Aquatic > Freshwater > Lake | place: Spain...
AATGACGATGAAAGTGACAGTGACGACGATCCATTTGCTGACCTGTCGCCTTTCGCTGGATCAAAAAAGCGAAGAAAATTAGCCTATTCATGTGATGATGATGATGATGATGATGATGATGATGATTTGGATGGCAGCGATGTTACGTCTGGTGGGTACACTTCGACTTCGGAATATAGCAAAAATGCCAAATACGAGGGGAAACGAAATAATCCCATGGTCATAACAAACCCCAATAAAAGTGGCCATGATGAAGACGACACAGTATCCATCAATTGCGAAGGAGTAGGGCGATTTATGCCCGGTCAGCATGTATGGGTTAATTTGGGTAGTAAAGAATCACACGCCGCGGTGATTCATTCTATTGTTGATGCCACAGAGGTGATTGTCAAATGGCCAATTGCATGCACGTACGAGAAATTTCCAATAGTTGTATTAGAGCTCATGTTTGATCATTCGATAAATGGTGCTGAAGTTCCTTCAAAATATAGTAAGAGAAGTAGAAAGAAAACAGACATGTACGCACCAATCATTGATGATAGAACAAAGCTTACGGAGGAGCAAGTAGTAGTAGAAGAAGAATATCTGTCTGATGAAGGGGAGACAGGGACGGCTATGAAAGGATTCAGTGTAAATGCTAGTTCCACCAAGAAGAGTTCACAGGAACTAAAGGAATGGAATGAAGAATCTACTGAGCCTACAACAAAGCGGCACGAGACCCTGGAAGGCAGTGAACAGCAGGAGAAGAAAGGACGGGGGGGAAAGCGCAATCTAGGTCGAGGCTGGACAAAAGGCTTGCTGCCGGGTAGCAAAAGTGTATGCTGGATGTCGCCAGACGCAAAAATCAAGTTTAGCAGCTGGGAGGCAGCACGTAAATTCGAGGAGCTACGTAAACAGTTTGATTACAATGAGTCTCTGGCATGGAATGAGCACTTACGAGTGTCAGCCGGGGTTGCAGATCCCCGATTTCAATTTTCAGCTGTTCATAGTGATACACAAGTCACCAATAAGGCAAGTGCGAAAATAAGTCATGGGACATTATCATCTGACACTAACGGCGATAGTACTGATCATTCAGATAAGAATGAACGCTCTGTTGATCATCTCATTGGTGCAACTATTTACGTGTCTGATGGAAAATTCAGGGGAAAATCTGGAACACTGGAGGAACGAGGGTTCGGAGGCTGGTGTACTATCTCAGGCATACCCAAGAGAATCAAGATTAATTCATGCTCAATCGTAAATGATGGCAAGATCGATCTTAAGGCAGCTCGAGCAATGCAACGTTTTATGCCTCCTGTCATGACGCCTAGTCAAATGGCAAAGGCTCCAGCAAGCACAGATAATAGTGCGATCACCCCTATTGAACCACCCAATGACTTCCATGAGGGTCAGCATGTTCTTGTCATGGACGGAAAAACAGAATATCAAGCAGTAATTGTGTCTATCGATAGTCCTAAGAAATATAAACGACGGATGGCAACAGTCCGCTGGTCGACCTGGAAAGGGCGAACTGACGAGGTAAAAGTTACAAACATTCGCCCGATGTTTTCCTTCGAATCCTTTTTGGATCCACCAGGGCAATCAACTATCAAACGAAATCGAATACAAACAGATAGGCTGAGTATAGTGCCTGGCTCCAATACTTATGTCGGGACTACTATCGACAGCGAGCGATGCAACAGTCTTGTCTCAAAAAGAAAGTCTCACGAGGATCCTCCAGGTCAGTCAACTGTCAAACGAAAACGAATACAAACAGATAGGCTGAGTGTAGTGTCTGGCTCCAAATCTTATTTTGGGACAACTATCGACAGCAAGCAATGCAACAGACCTGTCTCAAAAAGAAAATCTCACGAGAGAGTGGACAAAATGAATATATGTAATGTGAAGAATGCAAGGAAGATTTACACGTCATCGGACGGAGCTGGCTGGAAGAAAAGACGATACAAAGATCAGTGTTTCTTTGATCAAGTTGGCAAGTTGAAGGCGTTCAAAATGAAGCATGGACACTTGAATATCAGCTCAGTGCGGGATAAACACATGTATAACTTCTGCCATTATTTTAGAACTGCAAGAAGAGAAATCATTTCTGGACAAGAAAGCGACAAAATATTGACACAAGAGCGGATTGCAGCGTTAGATGCAATTGGGTTTGACTGGAAGCTGTCGCCGGCTACATCTTCTTCTGCAGTTCGAAATACGTGTCAACCGCCTGAAGAATTTAGGCGGAAGCGGGGGCGTCCAACAAAAGCAAGGAAAGAGAGTCAATACAGAGATTTCTTTGATCGAGTTGACGACTTGAAATCGTTCAAAATGAAGCATGGCCATTTGAATATTAATCATACGAAGAATAAAAGCATGTATAAATTCTGCTATAATGTCAGAAATGCAAGAAGAGACATTATGTCTGGAAAAGGGAGCATCATGTTATTGACAAAAGATCGGATTGCAGCGTTAGATGCTATCGGGTTTGACTGGAATTTGTCACCTTCTTCTGGTCAACCACGGAAGCGGGGGCGTCCTAGTTCAGGCACTACTACAACAAAAACAATGAAGAAGATGAAAAACAATCTACGAAAATGCAAAGAAGAGGAAGTAGAGTTGGATGGTGTGAATGAAAATGAGTATAACTCTCTCTGGAATTATTACATGGAGCAAAGTGTACGTGAGAACGAGGAACTTTTGGGATGCGGCATACAGCTCCGTAGGAAAGTGGTGTGCTGTAATTTACTTCGCTCGAATAATGATGTCTTTCGTAAGGAAGTTCACAAAAAGATAATGATTCTTAAAGCGGGTGGGAGAAAAATTGATATTCTCAGGATTCTTAAACTTATGAAGGAATATGATTCTGGTGAGCTCCCCAAACCTGATCTGTACAAACTCATGGACGAAATTCTCGGTCAGCAAACTGCTATCGACGATGAATTAGAAATACTTGATCTTCTCGAATCTTCAGATGATCAGCACATGATATCTATTGCTGGAGATGGGCAACACCCGGGGTATAATTTTGAGCTTGACGATAGTGATTCTGTAGGACGTGTTATACGACCGAACATAGACTGCAAGTTAGCAGGAACAAATTACGAGGAAGAAATGGCAGAGGATCTAGCAGAAAGACTACTGGGTTCCAAGAAAGTGATAAACCCATGTCACCAATATCAACAGATGGAGTTAATCAATCTTACAGAGGATGATGATTTGGACTTAAACAAATCACATGAAAAACCAGGCAAAGAGAAGTGTACTCGGAAACATACATCCTCTGCTACAAATGCTAGTGTTGATGATAGGACTAATGGCCAGAGTCAGAGCGCCAATAATCGACACAGTAACTTTGTTGATCTCAGCCAGAATGAAGATACAGACGAAGTGCCTTTTGAGTTGGTAACTATATGTAATTAATCGGGGGAGCACAAGTTTGATGCACGTATAAATATGTCAGACACACGCAGCGCATCTAAGTAGCAAACATTTACAAAGATGCAATTGCTAATCTAATCACTTCCTCTAATACTAGATGTTTAAGCTAAATTTAAGGGCACATCATTTAGCCACTCTTCTCTTATCTGTGTTGCTCCTCGAATGTACAGTCTAGTTGTGTGGAGAAGATCTGTGTAAACTACACATTTTGGGGCTGGATTCCTTCCGAAAAGACTCGACGATGGATGGATGGATACGATCGTCCCCCCAATTTTCGTTTTGTAATGACCACGTGACGGAATCATTCCAGATCCTTTGTGTCGGTAATTCTTCTTCTCTGGCAACTGGCCAGGATTTGGCAGCCTCGTTGCCACTTGGAGGAATAATCCAGCACAGATGCATCTGTAAAATATTGTCATTTCAGAGCTACATGATGTATTGACATCCATTCCTACGCGAGAACACAATTCGGTAAGTTGAGACCGGACATCATGCGCTCGCGTCAATGCTCTGCTGTTGATAAAGTTTTGCATGCACCATTCATTGTGTGATAACTTCGCAGCTGATGTGTTCTTGCCACTACTGTGCTTTTGTTTCTTTGAATACACTGCCTCCTTCCTCCATGCATTATACACATTCAAAAGAGTCGGTAAATCTCCTTCATAACTCGCAAATCGACGATGAGCTGCAGCTCCTCTTGCAGCTAGTCCCCCTTGATCATCACCGCCACCACCTCGAGCAGGGTGATAGAATATACTCTCAGCACTCAACATAGCAACCACCGTAAGAATCTCAAAAACACATTCAAACTTTGCACTCTGCAGCAACAGATTTGCATAGATTGGATCCAGAGGAAGTTGTGCCATTTCCTTTCCGTATTTTGTGAGATTCATCGACTTGTCAATTGCGCCAAGAGCAACCAATATCTCGAATGCCTTTGATATACTCTCTGAACTTGGTGGTGTGAGAAAGCTAAAACTCCGTGGATCGTGTATACCCATACCCTTCAACTGTAATACAACTTGAGCTAAATTCACCCTTAGTATTTCAGGCACAGTCGTGTCTGCTAAATGATCGTACGAAGTTTTTGGATACAAACGTAAACAAATACCCTCGGCTACACGACCAGCACGCCCCATCCTCTGTGCTGCTTGTGCTTTGCTAATATCTGATACAACCAAGCTTTCCATACCAGTAGATGATTTATATTCCCTTGATTTGTGCTTACCGCAGTCTATGACGTAGCGTATACCATCAAGCGTCACGGATGTCTCTAAGAAGTTGTGGAAATATTGTGAAATAAGTTCAGTATACTGTTCTAGCTTCGGTCGGTGGATAACATGCAAAAGAAACCTCCGTGTGGGAATGGAACATACGCTACATAACTTACCTGCAATATTAGTTGCGAGAATGACCTTCCTCGAACACCCCTCCGGTTTAGGACGAAAAGCAAGCATTTGCTGTTCCGGTGGTAAAGACGCATACAAGACACATATCAGCACACCATTAACAATTAACGAATGTCCAGAATCAATAGATGTACCAATGCCTTTAATATTTTGCACTATATCACCCGTAGTTTTAGAGTTGTTGTTGTAATTATTATCAGTTGAGTTGTTATCATCATTCTTGAGATCTTCCAAATATCGTTTGAGAAGGGATGCAAGATTCTCAATTTCATCTTGACCAGTTAGGAATACTAATACATCACTACCATCCCCATCGGGTGTATTTTTGTATATATTAATCACAGTATTTAATGCTGCGTCTATATAGTCCTATTTGTGCGAAAAAGAGAGAGGAGGCATGTGAAGATAAGAGATTCTTTTACCACACTCAACGAAACAGTAAAAAGCAACGCATAAACTTATATACAATGCATAAAACAAAAACTTACCTCGTAGATTTGGTCAGAATGAACAACCTGTACAGGATACTGACGACCAGGGATTTTAATCATTGATGAATTAGGGAAGAATGTTCGGAATGTATCAACGTCCAACGTGGCACTCATGACACAAACTTTCAACGGTGGCAGGCCTAATGTAGCTGACATTTCCTTCATACTGATAAGTATTTCTTCATCCTTCTCGAAAGTACATGATACGTCGTCACCAACATCAACACTATTCTTTACTGTTTTTGTTTCTTGGCCACCGTCTCTTCTTGACATCCGATCCTCTTCATTATCCCCACCATCATATTGTTGTTGTTCACAGACAACTATACTCCTCGCGGTCATGGCCCTCTTCACAACACCAAACAATACATCAGTCTGTAATGATCGTTCATGTGCCTCATCTAATACAATTAATCCATACCGACATAATAATGGATCAGATATCGCCTCACGAAGTAACATTCCATCAGTTGCGTAAATTATTGATGTTGTATCAGGTCCATGTATATCCGTTGAATCATCAAATCGTACACGATGTCCGACTATTGATCCAGGTATACAGTCTAGTTCGTCACATACACGTTTGGCAAGTGTAATGGCCGCGACACGTCGAGGTTGTGTTACACATATTGTTCGTCCATACTTTCTTTGCTTCTTCTTCTTCAATGTTGTTGTTGTTTGTGTGGCAGCGATTGTTGCCTTGGCAGATTGGTTCAATAGTAAACCACTTTCATGAACATATGCTGGTATTTGTGTGGATTTACCACTTCCCGTTTCGGCCACGACTAATACAACATCATTATTGGATATCAGGTCTACAATTTCTGTACTATATTGATACACTGGCAAGCTCGTGCGTTCGTGTATAAACTTTCCTTTTAACGGCATACAGCTTAATGGATTATGCTTATTCTTCTTCGCACATCCCATGTTGACATAATTAGTAGGAACATCATCGTCGACTTCGTCAGCGCTTGGAATAATAGTGCTCGACTTTTCTCTCTTTCGTTTCTTCTTCAGCTTAGATATAACTGATGCTTCGGTTAGCCTGTTGTTGTTGCCAGCCGATATTATTGGAACGGAAGAATCATTGTTTGTTGACTTCGTCGTGGATATCGGCAACTCCTCTTCATTCACCACCACGCCAAGATCGAATGTTTCATATTCATCCATTGTACAAGGGTTTCTATACCTCGTACTACATAGTCTGCCTTGCCTTGTGTTGGTGGTCGTGGCCGTGTTTAGGCGGGAAGTCTTTCTGGTCGGGCCTGGGACTTTGGCAGATTTGAGACGATTCAAACTGCCAACTATGCTTGTCATATTGCACGTGGAATTGTTGGCAACGGATCAGCTGATATGAAAGTCAATATTCTGAATGTGGAATTGGCAAAAATGGCAATCGATGCTGGTCTAAAAGTCGTATATTTTTGTTGCTAATTTGTTAAGTAATTCGGAGACATAATGTTGACTCTAAGACCACTTCTTTACCACATAAGTTGATCAACGAGCTTGACAGGCCAAGCTGCACATGTAATACTGGAGAAAGAAATGGCATAATAAATCCTATGCATTGCAATACACGGTTTCATTTTATTACCTTAGCTACATTTATTGCATAGGTTCCTTCCTGATTGTCTGGAAACAATCTATAGGATGTAATCTTTTCACGGCACGTTTCCATTGACTTACCCACCGCTTTCTCTTATCGACACAATTACAATGGAATACCCCACCGCTTTCCTGAAAATAGTAACAAACTGTCAATAATTTCATCGGCCACAGGCAAAAACGGTTTCCTTTCCATTCTTGGATCTGGGACGGCAACCACATGACAACCAGCCGCTCTTCCAGCCTGTGTGCCCGTTAGTGCATCCTCAAATACTAGACACTCGGATGGATGCACTCCTAGTCGTTTAGCAGCCTCAAAATATATATCAGGTGCTGGCTTTCCATTTTTCACACAGGGATCATCACCACAAACAATATGTTGAAAAGAACGAAACATTTTCTCGTGCATTTGTTTCTTTTTATTTACCGAATCCATACGACTAGATGTAGCAATAGCCATGGGTATATTGAGTTTCCTCAATCCCTCAACGATCTCGGCTGCACCCGCACAGGCTTGAACTTGCGAGCAAAGTTCATTTAATCGTAGTTCCCAAGCCCTCCAGAATTTATCCACCATCACCTTTCTATTATGATCTTCGTGATCATTGTCTACATGATGTTGTCTATCGAGCCTCCAATCCACTGCCATTTTAACACCCCACTTAGCTTGCGCATAACCCAAGACTTTGGGAATCCATTCTGAATTAAGTGTCTACATATTTCTGTAAGCTGAAAAAACAATGTAATCACAACATCTACAAATTAATACAATACTAACCTGATCCACGTAAGCCGAGTATGTGGCATTTTAGTTCCCACGGCAACAATAGTCCACCATCGTTTAGCGAAGCGTATATTTCAGAAGGTATCGTAAGACCAATTAAAGCAAATGATTCAATTACTGCTCTACAACTAAGAGACTCTGTATCTAGGAGCGTTCCGTCAAGATCAAAGATTATTGCCTTGATGGTGGCGACGTCCTTGCCCATCGCGGATGAAGCAATCGGATCTCTCGTTGGTTGGTTGGTTGGTTTGCTTGGTTGTTTGACTCTGTTTGTCTCCAACAAATGGAGCGAGGCGAGGTCCTTGATGCGGGAACTCACCCACAACCGAACTAGATACAAGACAACGACAACCGTTGCTCGGGAGGTCTTTGCGTAGTAGAATACCCGACGGACGACGTCGATAATATATTATGACGAAGGCAATCGATTTCATCCGGCGTTTAAATCCGGTCATACCGGAAGTCGAGAAACCATCGACTTCTATCCCCTTTCGTGAGAAAGCACTATGGACAATATGTGCATTGCTGATTTACATGGTCTGTTCGAATTTGCCATTGTATGGTGTCCAACGTGCACGTACTTCAGATCCTTTCTATTGGATGCGTGTCATTTTGGCATCCAATCGGGGTACATTGATGGAACTGGGGGTTAGTCCATTAGTAACTACAGGCATGGTTATGCAACTCTTGGCGGCTGCGAAAATGATTGATGTGAATCTTGACATTAAGGAGGATCGAGTGTTATTCATGGCAGCCCAGAAGGTTGTGGGACTACTCGTTACATTTGCAATGGCCGTGGCATACGTCATGTCTGGGACATATGGTGATTTATCCGCGATTGGGATGGGCAATGCCATCCTTATTGTCACACAGTTATGTACCGCTGGTTGGGTGTTGCTCATGCTGGATGAGCTGTTGCAAAGAGGGTATGGAATGGGATCAGGCATCAGTCTATTTATCGCATCACATATCAGTGAAACCATCGTTTGGAAGGCATTCAGTCCGGTGACCATCAACACTGGCCGTGGTACTGAGTTTGAGGGTGCCTGTCTTGCATTCTTTCACTTGCTTGTAGTCAGGCGAAACAAATTCCAGGCACTTGGCGAGGCACTGTTACGTCAGAATCTTCCCAACCTTACATCGTTGATGGCAACGTGTCTCATCTTCGTTGCGTGCATATATATGCAGGGATGGCGGGTCAATCTAACAGTCAAACTCCAGAAAGCACGTGGGATGGAACGACCGTACCCCATCAAACTCTTTTACACATCCAACATGCCCATCATCCTACAAACTGCGTTTGTGTCAAACATCTACTTCGTATCTCAAATGTTGTACAAGAGTCAACCAAATTCACCCTTCATTAAGCTATTTGGTGAATGGGCAACAACTTCTCCAGAAAATGCCGCCACGCAGTACTCGGTGCCCGTGGGTGGACTAGCGTACTACATCTCTCCACCTGCGACGCTGTCTGTCCTTCTCAATGATCCATTCCATGCACTCTTTTATCTTGTATTCACATTGACTGCGTGTGCGGTCTTTGGTCGGACGTGGACTGAGGTAAGTGGAACCGCAGTGAGAGATGTTGCACGTCAATTCCGTGATAATCAGATTGTTATGAAAGGCCATCGTGATACTGCCACGGCGACGATCCTACGGCGATATATACCCATTGCAGCAGCGTTGGGTGGGATTTGCATAGGGCTATTGACTGTTGTGGCCGATTACCTAGGTGCGATTGGTAGTGGTACTGGCATTCTTCTCACGGTAACGATAATTTACGACTTCTACGAGGCCTTCATGAGGGAGAATGCTAATGAATTCAAGAATGTGATGGCACAAATGTAAACCATCAATGGTATTATTTGGAGTATGTTAACCAACCAATTTCTTGTAATTGATTGATTGATGAGTCTATACTATAACTTATAAATGTATAGGAGTTCAACTGATAATGGTGCAATGATGTTTGTCATCTATTAACGTATTCGACGAGTCTCTTTACAACTCCTTGTCCCGTTCCTTCCTTATGAGAACTGCGTTTCAACATGTCCGGAACTTGACCTCGTCTGGTCTTCTCATCATTGCTACGATTCACAACGTCAAGAACGTGCCTGACAACGTTGGCACTATCAATCATAGAACCGCACCGTTGTGATGCCACCACTACACTCGGTACTGGTGCATACGTTTGATGCCAGCAGTGAGCAGGAATAAGCAACAGGTCACCCTGCTGTTGAACAGCCGTGATGAACGACGGCTGTAACGAGCTACCAGCTGATGATTTGGCTATCCTATTAAATGCATTAAGTGCACCGTTACAAGGTCAGAGAGTAGCCACGTCCATTCCTGCAAGTTCCAGTTCTCTTATACACCCCTCCTCATCGTTCTCATGTTTGGTCGACCATTCGTAACCAGATGGAAAGTTGTCATCAGCTGCATCAAAGAGTGACATATCACTTTGCCAACCGGCGCTCCAAGCTAGTGGCTCACGTTCGTCGATACCACCATCCTCCTGCTCCCATGCGATGGAATCTAGTCGATAGGATGAGAATGCCCCATCAACGATGGATACGCCCCCATCCTCTAGCGAAGGAGGTAAAATGAATCTCCATATCTTGATTCCCTCAAGACAAAGGCTCGTTCCTGTCCACTCGAATGGATCACGATGCAATGTTGACGTTGCTCCACTGCCAGCCATTATTATGGCATCACTTGGTTGTACATTCGATGGAAAATAGTCAAACCAATTTTCTTGACCTACAAACGGTGCCTCACGTATCTCTCTCAATTTGTTACTTAGTCCACTAGTTAAATCATTTGAGCCGGGTAATAATCCCTCACAGAATGAAAAGTAGGCATCATCAATATTCGAGTCCATCATGTAGTCAACACAATCTTCAAGCTTTATGCTGTACATTGACGTCGAGCGCTTCGATGATTTGTTTCGCTTCTTTCTTTGCATTGACACCTCCTCTTGTCCAAGGACAGTCATTAGTGTATCTGCGAGTGATTCGATAGTCTCACGCGAAACAATGTCGCGAATAATCACGGGGGTCTGATGATACTGCGAGGGAGGAGACGCGAGGTATTCGTCGAGTGTTAGACGACGCACAATCGTGGAGGAGCTGAAGGCGGTGGCGTTATATCTACATCCAGCATCGGCGACGATCATGAGGGCCAGCGATACGAATACCTGCCTTTTCATCGTCTGTCTCCTCATTCTCATTCTCACTCCTCATTCAGGAATAGACCTGAAGAGACCTTCGGTTCTCTACCATAGTGAAGCCAAAGTAGAGAGGAAAAGAGAAAAGAAGATACGATTACGGCTTGACC
>Ga0247833_1007891_pt1 | contig 11034 bp, 9 predicted proteins | sample LaCruzMarch2015__7_FD_187117 | JGI IMG/M metagenome (GOLD analysis project Ga0247833, IMG submission 187117) | Freshwater microbial communities from meromictic Lake La Cruz, Castile-La Mancha, Spain - LaCruzMarch2015_8m | ecosystem: Environmental > Aquatic > Freshwater > Lake | place: Spain...
TTGGGTCGCTTAAGGACAGTGGTCCTTGGAGCTCATGACTCGTGACTCGTGACTCGGGATATTAGTGACGGTGTCCGATGTGACATGGAGTTTTCTGTCGACGTGGTTTCTGTTCGATCTGTTCTGGTCGCGCGTAGACTTACTCCCTTACTAAGATAGCTCACTCTTTTTCATATCATCTAGATCGTCCCATCTTGAGACTCTATCATTCTAAAGCAGTTCAGATTCACGCCACACAGTACAACGTATGTCACAGGCGAGACCATGAGCCCCGTCATCCTCATCGTCGTAGTCTTCGTCAACTACCTAGTAGGAGGTGCCGATAATGCTGCCGTGCCACCGAAATACCCCAACGGACGTGATAGATCACACAATTACAAAATATTAAATGACGAACGAGTGTATGATGGTCCATGGCGACGTGTAGTACGTCGCACTGTCCAACGTCGTCGTCATCTTCCTGATGATACTACCGACATACTGCAATTTGACATCGTTGACATGCCCCAAAAGAATGGGGCAGTAATAATATTTGCATGGAATACCACCTCCAAGACTGCCACGATCATACGTGAATATATGCCTGGTCCACACCGTACATTAAGTGGATTAGCCGCGGGTATCGTCGAAGATGAAACTAAACATTCATCGTCATTAATTGCTGCACAATATGAATTAGAAGAGGAATGTCATCTTACTAATGGTACATGGTATCGACTTACAAGTCATGAATCAGTATCCATACCAATGGATAAATATGTTAGTACGGAAATAACACCGTACCTTGTTATAAATCCAGAGCATGTGACAAATAGAGCTCCTCGTCCATTGGATCATGAAGAGGATATTACAATTGTACACGGTGTAACACCTGCGGAGATTGTCAAAATGATATATGAAGGTGATTTTAATATTGTGGGTGGATGGGCATCATTATTGGCATTGGAAAAGTTGAGAGAACTTGGTGAAATATAATTTCATTGTGAAATATTAATAGGAGTATGTATGAGAAGATATTATATTAAAGTTGGAGCAAAAGTTGGGTCTCCTTTCTTTCTATGTCAAACGAAGGCGATTATCAATGGCTGTGTGGTGACAAAGTACACAACGTGCACACACAGAGATTTGTTTTGCCAGGAAATGAATACTCAATTCAGCAGTGATTACTGCTTGATGATCATGTCAAATCGAGATTGAAACTCATTCAGTTGCTTCTCTGACACTAATTCTTGCAATGAGTTTAGAATGCAAACCTTGCCATGAACCTGAAGAGAGTTGATTTATGGCCCAAGCCCATTGTGTAAGTGTGCATCCAGGAAATCAGCAATAGCTAAATATTAGAAGAATAGTTTACTCACCGCCATGAGGGTAACAATCAAAGATTTTACAGCATCCCTTACTCCACCATCCTTATGTTCAAAGGCCTTGTTGGTTACAACAAAGTGAATAATCCTCTTCCATGACAACCCATTACCAAATTCCGCCACAAGACTTTCAAGGAAGCTTAGTCGTGCCTTGACATTCACCCGAACCTTCTCAGTCGCTGCCTTAATAATAAAGGCATCATTATCACACGACGAACTTGTTAGTGAAATCAGTGCCAACTCGGCACTTTCTGCAATCTTTCTATTAGAATCGGCAAGCTTATCCAAGAGAATGTTGGTAATTCGTGGTAAGTGTGGAGTGAGTTTGTCCTGTAGACTGAGTGACTCGAATTGTAATATTGTTTCGTCGAGTAATACAAGTGATGCAAGATAGACCTGCATGTTAATATCACAAATCCCCGTCTGAACAATTTTGAGCATGACTTCGGCACAGTCTCCGTTAGTCCTACTGCAAATGTCCGAGCTGAGGAGAGTTATCTTTGCCAACGCCGCATCCCGTAGTGCCCAATTCTTCGAGAACAAGCACCTAACCCTATACTCGCCAAATAGATCGTCACTTTTCAATAGCAGGTCAGACGATGCATTCCCTGCCACTGCACTCATTTCCTCAGGAACTGGCAAAGCTTCGGCTTTTTCAACACCAAATAAAGGATGCTCATCGTATCCAGTGCTATCGACGTAGTTGTTTGATACCTCTTCCTCACTGCCGGCATCACTATTAGTCTTGGTAATTGATGCTCTATTGCCAGTTTCAACACTCGACTTCTTGCTTCGAGATGTGGAGATGGAGATCTCGTCTCTCATGGAGCTCATGGCGGACGATGACGGTGTGGGAGGAGCGAGGATTTCATCGGTACGCTCCAATAATTTGCTATCAACATCTCGCAAAGGCGCAGCCTTTTGCTCTATCGTACGGCCACGACTTCCAGTATTCTTCATGAGATGATATGCAGCACCAGCAGTTTCAATCATTGACCTTGCCGGAGATAGCCTCGTCAAACTTTGAGGTGTTGAGGGAATTGTTGGCCGTGTTGAGGAGGGAATCGTGTGTCGTATCAAGGTCTCATCCTTAGTGCTCGCGCCGATCAATGGCTCGTTCATGAGTCGATCGCTCCCGAAGAATTGCTTCTCAACTTCTTGTAAGGCCAACGTCGCCTGCTCTCTCTTCATATTGCGTTCGGACTTGAGCTCAGAGGCCAATAAATACTCCTCACTCGCAGCTGCTTCGCGCATATTCTTTTCACATGTCTTGAATGCTATGAGTAAGGCATATACAATGCCGAGCGACTCCTTGATTTTTCCAGCCATGCTAAAGTCTTCTAACGAGGCCCTTTCCATTTTCAGTCTCTCGAGCCGAGTGATACTACTCAAAGTTTTAGCATCCAGGTCATTCTTCACATGTGGAGGTAGACTAGAAACAGGCGTAACTACTGGGACCTCGACCGTCTTGGCAATGACAGCAGCAGACACAACAGACGGAGTCTCGATTATCGTATTGGTGGGTACAGTTGCAATAGGTGTTGCAGACGGAGTCTCAATAGTCTTAGTGACGGTGGGCATATAGGTAGTCCCAATTGCCATTACCCGAATACCAACGATACCGACTTTACTGTGAATGTTATGTACATTCTTGTGACAACCCTTCAATACAAGCTGTACCAAATCAGCCCTCTTGTTAATGGGTATGTACTTTTGCTCTCTAGAAAGATATCCAGAGCGCTCGTTTGAGTCCAATGTGATATAGCCGAGGTTGCAAATGGATGTACATTGATCAAACGAGGCAGGGGATTCACCATCGTAGATACCAAGCGAAATCTCAATCTTCTCGGGGATGAATTTCTCATGTCCAACAATTTCAAGAGCGTGTACAATATGCTCCGCATCATTGTGGTTCTGAACTTTTAGCACCAGCGTTTTGGCATCGGACTTATCATTCGCGTTCGATTGCCAACCATTACCTGTCGGAGAATAAACAGCAAAAGCAGACGCTGCTTCAAATCCATTCTCTTCGCTGCTTGCTTTCACCACAGTAAACGAAAGCGGGGCGTGTAGGCTTGGGGAAGCGGTGGACATGAATTGTTATTTTTAAATTCTCTTCGTTGTGTAAATATTTCCTCTTGCGGTAAGCATTAGCCGAGCCCATTTGCGATCTCAGCACGGCTCTACTTCACGACGATTGACGGGATCCCATGACGCTCGCGTCACCATCACGACACCTAGTCCCACTTCCGGTTAGGAACCAAGATTCATCAACATCCGTCGTCGATCCGCCCAGTTGTACTTTCTCTCATAGCCTCATTCACTGTTCTCATCGTCCCTTCCCCATCGTTGATTGCTAACAAAGTCAAAGAAGCAACAATGCCAAAGGAAGAAGCAGCCGCTGTAACGCTCGAGGAGCAGGTCAAATCTCTCAAGGAGGAGTTGGCTGTCGTCAAAGAAGCAAAGACAGTGGGTGAGGCCTGTAAGGCATTGTCAGCCTTTGCGCAGCAAAAGGATGAGCCATTTACGACAGCGCATCCTGAGCCAAATCGGTGGCACAAGAAAGTAGGAGGAGGTGGTGGATGCAACATCATGTAGTTTTCAATCGACGCAGTGCTGATTCTTTTTAGAGTAGTGTGATAATATATTCATAAATAATCGCTCGTATTACTCTCGTTTTCGTTTCATCACATTCAATATAGCCTCCTTCATGTCTGTTTCGAACCATGATGAAAATCCAAGTGTTACAATTATACAAAGAAGTCCAACTCCAATGTGTTGTGCACCGGCCATCATCCAATTCGTCCCAGCTGCAATTTGAGAATTGTATGTGTGTATTGACGAAAATCTACAAATGAGAAACGATGCAGCAAATGCCATCATTACTACAATATGTGGGAACATACGAGACAAGATGCTCATGATACGACTTCTTTTCATTGATGTTTGTCCTGATGCACTATGACTTGCAAAGTAGGATCGTATGTATAGTAATGAATATAGACAACGCATAACCATTGAAATACAATTGGCTACTATAAGACCTAGTGCACCATACCTTGTCACCAGTGTGGGTGCAAATAATGCAAACACTATTCCGACAATGGCATGTACAATCCCCATAGAGGTAACATCTTTGCCGGATCGTGCTACACCATATACAAATGCTTCCGTAATGCCATTTAAGGCAAGAAAGGCGGTATATACACAGAAAGCCGAAAGTGCAGTACATGCCTCAATGTTGGTTCCCCATCGATTACCCGCTAGTAAACGTAGTAGTATGGCAGTGTAATTCGATCCAAACGCTGCAAAGATAAGTCCAATATACATGACTAGTCGTACAAAAAAGTAGTAGGATGCCTCAAGATCATTAATTAGATTCGTATTCTTCGTCTTTGTCTTCTTCTTATTGGTAGTAGAAGTATCATCATACCCTTCTTCTTCTTCTGCTGCTGCTGCCGCTGCTACAATTCTAGCACCCTGACGACTGAATAATAATCGTGCATTCTCTTCCATCGGTTGCAGTAGTAATCTTGCCGCCAATCCACCATAGGATGAGACCAGTGCATACACACCTTGATCGTACGAATCTGAGAAGCCAGAGAGGATAAATTTGTCAGCCTCTGTGAGTGCATGTTTGAATATACCCTGGAGCGTGAATATTACTATTAGATATATTGTATGATTGTAAAAGTTATTCTGTATTATATTTGATAGTAGAGAGTAGTATTTTGACGTCTTTGTATTGGTAGTAGTAACATTATTGTCTATACGATAGGGATTACTCCTCATTGTTGTTGTTGTTGTATTAATGATATATTTAGGCCAAAGTATCCCTCCTCCACCTTTGCCATATGCTGTTGCCAATGATGATGATCGTGTTCGTGCTATCATCGAATGATACATAAGAACAGTAAACAATGTAGCATACATCAATTGAGATATACCAAATGCAGTCACTGCATAGTTATGTTCATTCAAACATACTGTACAAGTAAAGCAGCAGAGTGACTTTGCTACCAATGCCACACCCTCAGCTTTGGCTTTAGTTGTAATATCCATCCGTTGTAGACATTGTATAACTAGTGGTTCAGATAAGGCTTCGATGAAGGAGGATAGACAGTATAATATGCCTGCTAGTTTGTAATCCCATAACTCTTGATAAACATCCTTAGTCGTTGGAGTACTAGTAGTACCAAAGCCATTATTCTTAGCAGTGTCATTGCATTGTTGAAGATGAACCAACAAGGCAAAGATGGATAAGACGGTACCCACGGGGATGGAAAGCCAGGAAACATTGACAATTTGTTGTTTCTTCACTAGTCGTCGTTGTTGTTTTTGTTGCGTCGTCATCATTTCCGTATCGTCATCACCATTGTTATTGCTGGTGCTTTTAGTGCTATTAATTTGATAATTAGAATTATCATTACCATCATCATCACCATCATCATCATGACCATCCACCACCTCCTTCGTTAAACCCAATCGAAATCCCTCACGTCCAACAAACAGTGCAGTACTTAGCAGTAGCTCTAATGAAATGGATGCCTTACCATATGCACCCACGTTGGAAACATATCGTACTGTTAGCTGAGAGAGTAGGAAGGAGAGTAAACGGAGTGCAATGGATAGGAGTGTGCCTCGTGCTGCGTTTAGTGAGGAGCTACTGGACGACGACGCCATCGCGAGAGGAGGCAAGTTTTTGGTCAATCAAGCCCAAACATAATAGCTTCACGGCATAGAGTTTAGGTAAAGAATCATAGAGATAAGGATGCAGACGATGTATGCATACCACCACGTTTCCAAAAGAAATCAATTGCTGTACTTTACATCTTCTACTATTTTGTTTTACACATACTAACAAATTCATCTACTTGAGACCAACCTCAAAAACTCCAACTCCAACCACGACCTTACATCATTATCAACAACATCTCATCATCTACAAGCATAAGGTAACAGGTACAACCACGCAATACAAAGGAGACGAGCATATCTTGGCTTCAAATTGAACTACAGGGAGCGGTATTACTAGCTCGACAAGCTTGAGATAAGCTCAGACCTCATCATCCATCGGAATTGGTCGAAACAATACTTGTTGCTTGTCGAATACTCCTACGTGACTTGGGTAGTTGTTTATTTCAGTTCTTACGATAGGTCTTATCCTAGTAGGAATAGGACGAAACACTTGCTTGTTTAAGACGATACTTGTTACATCATCGTTGGAAATCGCTGGTAGGAAAGGTTGGCAAAAATTGTCGTCATAAACGACAAGCGTATACGCCGCCGCCAACGGAGGTGGTGGAGGAGACAGCAGAGTGGGTGATGGACGATTATCAAATGTTGGGGTGGGAGTTTGGCAGAGCTCCATCATTTTCATAAAGTGTGTTGACCTCTCAGGAACAAGAAAATATGAACAGAGTAAAATAATCCATCTCCCGATTTTTATGATCGGCATGACTTCCTGATTCCCGCAGTCAGACGTGCATGCATACGAGATTGTAATCAAATTGAACACATGTTCTAAGATAGACAATAAAGACAAACCTGTAATTTAGAACAAAATTGAGTCATAGCCAAGATTCACGATTCCTCTGCTACGAACGGATTCTCCGAGGCATTCATCAGACGAGAAGACAGGGTTTGCCTCCTGCAGGAGATGGACTTTTTACTTTTTCCTCTCTTCCGAATTTTTGATTTGGATTTCCTTTTTGATTTGCTCCTGCGGAGCGGAAAGATCCGTTAGCTCTGGTCGAATAGACGACTACAACCATGTCCAGCGGTATCGCCGTGGCATCGCCCAAGAGGCCATGGGAACCCATGCCCGGAGACGATGACGATGAGGAAGGTCTGCGTGCGGCCGGTCGGTCTCCTCAACGGTATGCGTTGCGAGTTCGGGATGTAAATGAAGTCATTGTTAACCATGTTGGACCAGGGAAGAAGGCCATTCCTACCACGGCGGCGACGACAGCGACGACGTCGCCGTCCTTTCCAATTCTCGAGGTTGAGTTGACGGGTGGTTCGGACGATGTTGAAGACGTCAATGACGAAGGGTCCATCAGCAAGAAGAAGAAGAAGGCGTGTATCATCCATTCGACCGTCCCTCGTGGCTTTGCCATTGTGAACAACAATAATGACTACTCCACTACTACAACTCCATGTGATAATGATGGTTCTACTACCACCGCGCCTCATGCGGCGCCGGCATCCGGGGGTAAAAAGATTATTGCCACAATGGATTACAAACGTGGTGCATTGCTTTATGTTGCCTCGTGTGCCATACTTGACTTGACTCCGTACGGTCAACGGTATGAACTAAAAATTTACTCGGAGGGCCAGCAGAAGGAAGAGGGGGATGAAAATCCAAACCCACATCGAACACGATTACTGGATGCTCGTGTGAATACTACCACCGACACTCACAACAATAACAACTTCAACAACACCAATGACGCAACATTGAGCGTGGATGACAACACACAGCATAATGACCCACGACAGGTATATGGATGGGATACATTCATGACACATTCCTGTAATCCCAATGCGTACTTCCCCCCGGTACATAAAAGTAATACCGAATGCCGGTATAAGGCAATTGCATTACGTGATATATATGCCGGAGAGGAGGTTACGTGTGATTATGCCACGTTTGATTACAGTGTTGCCGTCTCGTCGTCATCCTCCTCCTCAACGGGGTTGGAGATTGAACCATGTGTATGCGGGAGTACCAATTGTCGTGGTAAGATGGTAGGATTTCAGGACCTGGCATTGAATGAAAAGGTCGACATACTTCATCTAGTGGATTCTGACGTACGGACGAAATTCCTACAAGGTAGTACTAATTCAACCTTGAAGAAATTTCGTAGTCATTTACCTGAGGGTATTGATATTGCCATATCGGGTGATCAAAAGTTTTTAGTGGCCACACGTACCTTTGAGGTCGGGGATGTCATCTTTGAGAATACTATCACTCAGCTCATGCGGAATGATGGATTGGATGATGAGTATCTCCTCGAGGTCGTTCATGGTCAAGGTCAGCAACAACAGCATGTTACATACCATCTCCTTAGTACTGACGAACACATGATACACCGTACCGACTATGTTGAAATGATAGGCTTCGATTGCTTCATGCAGCATAGTTGTTCCCCCAACGGGCATCAGGTATATCGTAATGAGACTGAATATGTAATATATGCCACGAAGACAATTGAACAAGGTGGGACGATTACATGTGACTATATGGCATTGGACAATCAGGTGGTGGGACTAGAAAGTCGTCCAACGATTGAATTCCAATGCCTTTGTGGAGAGAAGAATTGTCGTGGCATGTTGAGGTGCTAAATTGTATTTCTTCTTTGTACACTACTTACATATTTCAAGTGAGGGTTCTGAATGCTACATCTTTCTAGAGGAGCTGTGAATGGTGCATGAAACAAGACAATGAATCATACATTCACAGTATGTAAAGGCAATTGAAAATCAAAAACCAGAATATATGAGACATAGACAGACCATACTTTAGTTGATTGCATACAAATCTCAATTTCCACTCAAAGCCAAATGATACACATGATTGTAGCTTTTCACCCCTTTCTAGTTTTAGTATTGCTGCAAAACTTCAGTCAGTCTCGATGGGTGTGTCATCAGAGCCACCCCAATCGATCCAACTACCATCATATATCGATACATCCTCTCTGTTTCGTAATCCAGACTCGACCAGCCCTACCGCAAGCGTTGCGGCTGTGACACCGCTGCCGCAACTACAAACAACTTTCATTTCCGCCTTGTTTGCTTGAGTGCTGTTCTCCTCTACCTCATGTATGCCTGCATTGATGAATATAGAACGTACCTCATGAATTGGACGGAATTTTGTCAAATCATTTGGATTTAGTAATGTAACGAACGGTACATTGATCGAACCGGGGATATGCCCGCCACGTAATCCTGGACGTGGTTCTGGTTCTGTACCGTAAAATCTTCCCGAGCTACGTGCGTCAACAATAATCGTGGCTGAAGACTTTTTGTTATTATTGTCAACGTCGATGGTTGTTGTTGAACCTTTCTTGTCCAATATCACGGCAATGACATTGTTCCTATCTGACACTGATCTATCATCATCACCATCATCCTTCCAGGGAATATACTTTGGTGATGTGGAGGTGTCTATTTCTTTCACACGGAACAACCTCTTGTCTACTATTACTGCATTGTTATCGTCGTTATCGTGACTATTGATTAATTCCTCGTGATCAAGAGGTCCATTACATTGTGTCCATTCGTCCAAACTACCCTGAATCAATTTAACTTTACTTGGATCATAATATCCAGTGTATGCAAATGTCCAATAGGCACGATGGACAAAGGCACATCCGTTCGTGGCATATATGTATATGGTATCATTGGGACATATACCCATGATATCCATGACTGATGCAAATAGTCGTGATGTTGGTTTCATATGTGGTAAATTAGTGCTAGTAGAGGAAGAGGGAGAAGAAATATCATCAATATCAAAGTACAGTGCTCCAGGTATCCTTGGTCCTTTGGTGTATTCTAATCTAGCATTTCGGGGACTTGTGGGCATGTGCCATGATCCATCAATAAATATGTTTTTGCCACCGCATGAATTGGTCCCGTGATGGTATGCCGTAAGGGCCTCGTGAATCGTAACGAGGCCACTATTATTACTGCCTCTGTTGCTTCTCCCAGCATCACCACCTCTCGTCTTCGACGATATTTTTGTTGATGTTGTTGCGGCCGCGTTGGTTGTTGATGATGAGAACGATGACATCTTGGAGCGAATTAGTGAGGATCCTCGACGAACGATGATGTTGGATGAAGAAGTTGTTCTGCGTTGTTGGAATGCACGACAACAGGTGATGAGCTTCCCCCCACTCCTCTTACCGCTGGATACGATGAGGATGGCAGTAGTGAGGGTGTAGAATGACGAATTCAGCCTAGTGTTGCCCATCCACAACATTCGGTATGGTAGGGTGAGGGTTAAGTCGTTCGTTGTTTCGACCAAAATTTACCAATAAAATACCAAATAGCATACGAAGCCCCTGTCATAGGGGTATTAGTACCTTATTCTACATAAATATAGTATAAAGTTGGTAATTTTGGATCGGTTTTGAATCACGCCACGTGGGATTTAATACCAAATTGATTGGAATGACATTGTCCTCTGGTAATGAAGACGAATTGGACCTGTCGGTGCACCTCGGAGTCGTTTTGGACACAGCGTCCGAAGGCCCGGACAGTTTGTTTGTCCGAATAGTGACAGTGTTTGTCCAAATAGTGACAAAAAATACTTAACGGTAGTGATGTTTAGATTTCTTTTACTATTTCTTGCTTATTGATGAGAAGCGCGACTCATTCTCCCTTCCGGTTCGTGGATTGTCCTCTTTTGGCTTCCCGCTGAGACGCTGAGTTTAAAACGACTCCTCGAAAAGAAAGTTTTGTGGTCCTCAGATGACGTTCGCGGCACCCGAAGGGGTTCATGCACAATGCACATGTTATTCCCTTGGCACATCAACAACATCCTGGCGTAGCATTGCACACGTCGTGAGGTTTCCTAAGACTCCAGATTATCGAGCGTTCTTGTGGCTTGTTCTTTGTTCTTGTTCTTGGAATTTGTTCCTCGGAAGGACGGAGAACAGAGAAC
>Ga0247833_1007893_pt1 | contig 11032 bp, 15 predicted proteins | sample LaCruzMarch2015__7_FD_187117 | JGI IMG/M metagenome (GOLD analysis project Ga0247833, IMG submission 187117) | Freshwater microbial communities from meromictic Lake La Cruz, Castile-La Mancha, Spain - LaCruzMarch2015_8m | ecosystem: Environmental > Aquatic > Freshwater > Lake | place: Spain...
CCTGTAGCCAAGTTGCGGGTCCCACGGTTTGGCACAATGGTTAGATCGCCCGGTTAGCTCAGCGGTAGAGCGCCTGCCTTACAAGCAGGATGTCGCTGGTTCGAAACCGGCACCGGGCATAAGTAGAAAACAGTTGCTGCAACAGGTTTCAGGCACAAAATGCCTAACACTGTCGGTTTCCTTTTGCAGTCAAGAAGCGCCAAGAACCTAGTAAAACCATACTAAACCTGTGCAAATCGTCACACGCCGCCGCTAGTCAAGGTGGCTTTTAGTTTTCAAGGTACTTCCTGGTGTTATCGGTCACGGGTAATTTCGAACCCCGTCAATCCACTAGCGTCAGCATTGAAAGGGTATAAACTAAACTTATCAGTAAATCCAATCAGTTAAAGCTGGGCTAATCATTCGTCTTCGCTGCCGGCATCAGGGGGCGGGTGTTAAAAGAATCGGAACGATGAATAATTCTCTTATTTCCAGCAAGGAGCTGCAAGTACACAATAATACTAAAAATCACCAGCAAAAATGGCTTTATTCTTTTCTTTGATTACGTTAATATTGTTTTTATGGGGCTTGAGATCAACCAGAAAAGTATCATCCTTAAGAGCCAAGTACGCTCCAATTGCTGACGCCGAGGAATATTCCAACAAATTAAAACAATTAGCCGCAAAAGAAGCTAATGAACAAAGGGAAAAATCTGACAGGTTGGATGCCGAATTAGCTACTAGGGTAATCAATGCAAAGGAAAAACTTAAGCAATTAAATTCCGAAACTAATTTAGCCAATGAAGAACTTGCACGAATTAATGACCGAATATCGGAAGTTTTAATTGAAGTTAATTTATTAGATGTGGGGTTTTATCAGAAGCAATATGAGTTCGATGGAATTTCCAGATATGAATCAGAGCTTGCGCAAATTCAGCAAGAACAAAAACATATGCTAAAGATAGATGGTGTTAGAGCTGATAAAATCAACGCCGCCGCATTTAATACGGGAACATTCTATTTCGATGGCTCGATTACTAAAGGTGAAGCTGCCCAGAAAAGAATAATGAAATTAATGCTTCGTGCATTTAACGGGGAAAGTGATTCATTTATTTCAAGGGTAAATTATAGAAATATTGATCAAATGGAAAAGAAAATAAATAGCTCATTTGAGGCTATCAACGCAATAACTGAAAAGCATTACTTGTGCAAGATTAATGAAAGGTATCGTGACTTGAAAATTAATGAACTTGAATTAGTTTTTGAATTTGAAGAGGCAAAACAAAAGGAGAAAGAGGAGCAGGCGAGAATTAGAGAACAAATAAGAGAGGAAGAAAAAGCTGAAAGAGAAATTGAAAGAGAAAAGCTACAAACACAAAAAGATGAAGAGAAATATCAACTACTCCTAAAGAAAGCACAAGATGATGTTGCTGCTGCTGCAGATAAAGATAAAGCCAAATTGAGCAATAAAATTGCTGAGCTTCAAGAAATCATTAAGCAAATTGAAGAGCGAAAAAGAACTATTAGTCAAGCAGAGTTAACAAAGACTGGGCATGTGTACATAATAAGTAATGTGGGAAGCTTTGGCGAGGATATATTTAAAATAGGTATGACAAGAAGGCTTGAGCCAATGGATAGAGTAAAGGAACTCGGAGATGCATCAGTCCCATTCCCATTTGACGTGCATGCAATGATATCGACAACAGATGCGCCATCGCTAGAAAATGCACTACACAATCATTTCCAAAACCGAAGAATAAATCTGGAAAACCAAAGAAAAGAATTTTTCAATGTATCAATCCAAGAGATAAAAGATGAACTAGAACTTTTAAAAGACTCTCTGGGAATACACTCTGAGCTTAGACTTACACTATTAGCAGAAGCAAAAGAGTACCGATTAAGCGAAGCAAGGAGAAAACATCTTGAAGAGTCTTTTGAGAAAAACACTTGATGCACAACCATTTGCTATATTAGCCTTAGTTATAAACCATTGATGAGCTTAAAACTCTTTCGTATTGTCATTGCTGCTGCGGTTGGCGGATGCCTATCAGCCCCGATCTATGCCCAGACAGCAACTCAGGTAGATCCAAAAATTCACAAGCTTTGCATAGAAGCCAAAGACTATGCAGGCTGTGTAAGGGCAATGCAAGGTGAAACGATGCCAACAACCAGGCAAATTAATTCTCAAGGGGCTGATATCGCTGAAGGAAATGAGTGTCCCTCTGGTTGGGCATATATAGGTGGAGGAAATTGCATGGAGGTCAAGTGCTACTACGGTCATTGGTCTTACAGAACACTTGGCCACGATTCACGGGTGGCAGGAAAACCTGGATGGGGATGCCCGCATGATTTTTGGAGAGGTGCAGGTGTTATGCGATTGGAAGGAAATGCAAGAGCAAGTATGAATACAAACTGCCCTAAAGGAGAACCTCAGATTGGCTATAACAGCACTTGTCAAGCGTCCCTAAGCAGGGAACTTGAATCAGTCAAGTAAGTTTATAAAATAGCTTTTGTTGCTTACCTCAAAGCCTCACAAGCTTCTCCATCATCGTCGCCATCGAGGTAACTGTGACCTTGCTTGAGTAATTCCTGCGCTTTGGCCCAGTTACCTATTTGCTTGCATCTATATCTGCCGCCGCTTTGACCAGGCCTTGCAACGCCGCTTGATGGGTTGTTGGAACCACTGCCACTCTTTCTACCTCGTCTGTAATCCCAAGGTCGTTTGATACCGCCAGGCACTGCCCATACACCAAACTTCCTCAGTCGGGCATTGTTTTCAAGGCGGGAGTAGGTCTGACGATCACAACCGCTGATGTACTGCCAGTAGACGAAGGCATTGCCAGATCCCACCAGGGACTGGTTGATGTTGGTGCTTCCTTTGAGAACCTCGGCAACGCTTCTGCCATAGCGATCCGTTGCCTTGGTCCTGAGGGTCACCTCAGATCCGATCGGCAGCAGACCCTGCAGTGCTCTCCTTGCCTCCATTCCATATGGCATTTGTGAGGTCTCTGGCGCATCAACACAGGCAAGGCGCACTTTGATTCGCTGTTTTTTTTCTGTCACGCTGATGGTGTCTCCGTCCCCTACGGACATGACAGTGGAGGCGTGCGTAGGTGCTACGACAAACAATAGACTCGTCAAAATAAAGGATCTAGTTAATTTCAATTCTCTACCGTCTACATTGCTTACTATAGAGGATTCCATCTCCTAGCATCCAGTCAAGATTCTCGCCTTCCGCGAGAATTTTAACTTGAGCTATAATACCAATTGTATGGATTAAAGTGCATGGCCGGAATTAGTTCTGGAGCTACAGTATTTCTGCTTATAGAAGCCCTGTTCTTTGTTTTTCTTATCTATTCTTGCACAACGGTAGATCGACACCTCTCCCCAATTCTCGCTCAGCTATCACGCTCTCTTCGCCTTTCAGAAGATCTTTTTGGTGATGAACGCAATTTTGTTACTTCAGCAAGAACACGGTATCGACGAGCCGCAGAACGAATAGAGGATGTTGACGCTTATGCAATAGCCTCTGGAGAATTAAGCAGTTATGAGGCTCTCCGGATATGGAAGTGGCGAATAACCATGGGTGCCCTTTCAGAAGTTATGGGGAGTGCTCCTGGTGTTTTTATCACTATCGGGCTTTTGGGAACCTTCCTGGGACTAGCTCTCAACCTGGGTGAACTTAGCAATATCCTGTCAGTCGGCAGTGGGGCATCCTCAGCATCTCCAGGAGATCTTGTTGAACGTCTTGGGGGCATACTTGCACCGATGAGTACTGCATTTGTTTCAAGTTTGGGCGGAGTCTTCTTTAGTCTTCTTTTCTGGATAACTGGTCTTGTTATTGGTGCCAACAGGGTTGCCAGTGAATCAGAAGGCTTATTAGTGGCCTACCTTGAGCAGATTGTTCAGGCCGACTGTAATCGATTTTCTTTAATGCGCGCTTCAGTCGAGAGGATGGAGCTATGCCTTGCAGAGTTTATGGCAAGCTTCAGCGCGCGAGTTGGGCAGGCTATTGACAACGCAATGAGCAACAAGATCGAGGAAGTCTTCGCAGCGATCAAGGCGGGTTCAAACACTCTATCAACGTACGCCGAGACAATGCACAATGGCGTTGAGAGCCTATCCGATAGCGGACGTGTTTTCTCGGAGGCGTCCCGATACTTTAGAAATTCAACTTTCCCAGTTGAATTTGGAAAAGCAGTTAATGCCTTGGTAAGTACATCAGATTCTCTATCTTCGAGTGCAAGACAGCTTTCTGATGATTTAGCGGAGATATCTGCAGCCAAGACTAATATGCAAGATGACTGGATTCAAGCACAATCCTCTATTTCACAATCATCTGTAGCCGCAACACGCGTCCTTGAAGGCACTAACGAGTACACCAGGTTAATCATTCTCGCGCTAGAGGAGCTAACTGAAGCCTCAAAGCAACTCCGTTCGGCCAGACTCGCCATTGGCAAGGAAACCAAAACTTCAGACGAGCTGAGTCGCTCACTTATTACTGAGTTACAAAATGGTCAAATGCAACGAGATGATTTAAGTAGGTTGTTGCAGAATCTTTTGGCATTGCTCCAAGAGCGACAAGCTACAGATAACAGGCTTGCCGAGCTTGTTGACAAGCGATTCAGGAATGAAGGTTTCACAACCGGCGAGAAATCAGCTTTACTTGACGTCGTAGACAGAATCCGGCGCATGGACACACAGATCTAGAAATGAAGAGACGTAATCAACCAGTTCGCCTTGATCCTCCATGGCTTGCTTACACCGACTTGCTAAGCAGCACCCTAATGATTGTGACTTTGGCACTTGTTGTTAGTGCATTGGCCAAGTTTGTTAATCAAAAGCCGCCAATCATTCGCTTGAGCGACGAGGCCAATTTTCGCTTTGCAACTGGTAGCTATTCTTTATCACTAAAATTCAAGAATCAGCTCACCAACGAGAAATTGCCTGAGATCGAGCGCACCATCCGATGTTACGGTATTGATACTGTTGAGTTGATTGGCCATACAGATTTTGCACCAAATAGTGGTAGCAGTAATCTGGATAGTTTCCAGGGGGATAAGAATCTAATTCTTTCCGGCAAGGCTCTTGGTGGGTCAAATGCCGATCTTGGACTGCTCCGTGCACTTTCTGTAGAACGATTCCTTGAAAGCCGACTAAGGTCCAGCTTCCCAAAAATTGCATACTTCAGCTATTCAGCATCAAGTTATGTTGATCCAGGCTTGGCGACATCAACCTCAGCTTCTAACTCACAATCCAAAAGGCGTATCGAAATTCGTTTCACCCGGTCAGACAAAACCTCAATGATTCCACGCTGCTGAAAATCACGCACTGTCATCCCCTTGAAACTTGAATTTCCATTCTGCTTCCAGGAGCTGCTGAAGCTGTGGGAAGTATGTTTCACCACTTTGTTTGACGTGCTCTAAATATAAGTCCAGAAGAAGTTTCTCCCTATACTCTTTAGCCTTTAATCTGACATCGTCTGACTCTCCATTTTGGATAAACCAAGATAAATCTCTTGTGACAACTGTCTGAGGCCTTCGTCTAATATTTATATTATCATCAATCTCTTCTTGTACTCCAGAACTTCCGCTTGCATCTCTGCTGTTTGTCCCTCTTCCTACCATTATTTCCGTATGATTCTGGAGCCTCCCACTTTTTCTCATTTCCAGCAACGATGAGCATAATATCGTATTCTGAACTAATCCCCAATTGCATTCACGGTATACCGACTCAGGATACTTATGCCCCATGGTCGTTAGATCGACCACTTGCATTACTAATTCTTGGATTTCTTCTGTTCGTTGGCTCAAATCAATCCATTCGTGCTGTGAACTCATGATGCGTCCTCCCCTGAGTCATTACTAATGGTCTGAGCCATGCTGCTACGTCTCCTTGCCTGATACTCTTCAAGTGCTTCTGTATAACCTTCTAGAAACTTCTCGCGCTCCAGCAGTAGTTCATTGCTATAGGACATTTTCATATCTTCGCTTTTTGACTTTCCCCACAGGAAAAATACAGCACCACCACTGAGCACTACAGAAACAAACATCCAAAATAGCGAAAAGCCAAGCTCACCTGTTCTAGATGGATTTAAGAGTTTTGAGAAAAACTGAGTCCATGCAGCACTGACCATCTGGCCACCGTCTCTTATCGTCACTTCATTACCGACAACCTTAAATTTGTCCTCAAAAACTTCTGGAAAGTTTTGACTTAGAAATTGAATAGGCGGCTGGGATTCTTTTAGAGTACGCCATTGATCTAGTTTTATGCTTAACTGGTCACTTGCACTACCATCTATCTCAGCCTGCACACGTTGTTTGTTGCAATCACCTGGGATGTTACTAACGCTGCCTCCAAATCTCTCAAGCTTTTGTTGAGTTGACATACCCTGCATAGCTTGCTGCTCTTTATATTCCCCATATGCTCTCACATAGATCGTTGTAAACAGTGGGTCTTCTCTTTTTAGCAGCGCTAACTGTTTTTTAAGTTCTTCGCATGATTGTTTGAATCCAAGATATTTAGGATTTTCAAACTTTCTTAGTTTCGCCAACTGCTCTTGCGATTTTTCTATTTGCTCATTAGTCAACGTCGCTGCGTATTCCTTGGTAATCCCGGAGGTGTTAACAAGAATGTCCATTCCTACGCCTGCTAATGCAGTTTTCCCAAAGGAAAGGATTGCAAAGAAAATTAGAGCGCCTCGTGCATTTCCTTTTTTTCCTTTGGTTCTGTTACATGAATGCTGGCCGCTCCAATTGCTGGCAAACATCAAGCCTGCAGACATCGCAATTGCTGCAGGTGCGGCAAGAATCCCTAAATATGAGCTAGTCCCATACTGAAGTATTGGATATGTGCTGATAGCGTCCCATAGCGTTGACGCAGCCATCAAATTGGCAGTAGTGCTGCAACTCTGATCAAATTCTTGGGAAGCAGATGTGTTACCCCTTAGGCATGCACCGCTTGGCCACAATATTTCTCTAAGCTTATGCCTTAAATTGTCTCTCCTCTTGGAGATTATTTTCCTATCTGGAGTTTGAAACGATATTTCCTTTCCCTCTCTGTCATATCGCGCCTGTAGTTTGTCCGCAGCCTCTCTTATGTATTGAAGGTCGGGAGACGTATCAATCCATTTAACTAGTGTCAGTGGAGAGAGTTCCACATAGGAGGCGTCTGATGGATTTTCAGGCATCTTCTACTTACACATACAACTATTTTACCCGTTGTGACCTAAACGGGCTGGATTTTTTGCAAAAATTTATCCTTTCATTTCCTTCTGTCTTTTCTTCCTCCATCAGCGCCATCAAGGGGCGCTCTGCCAGAGCGAGAGTGTTGATCATCATTCACGGTTTTGTGGTTTATGACATTATGGGACTAACTCTTTCCAAGGCAGTCGCTTTGATTCAATCACAGTGATCTTCTCGCTAAAGTGTATTTTTGGCGGCGGGTAGTGGTACACATTGACGATTCAGAGTCGGCATCGGCACTGTAATTGAACTGGCATCCAAGATCGTGGTATTTTTTGATTGTGGGATTGAGGATTTGCTGGTAGTAGTCGAAATCAAAACTGGATTGCAATAATCGATTCCTAAAGTGTTAGGACTTTGCGCACTTAGGACACCAAGACTTTTTAAACGTGCTTCATTTTCAAGGCGTGAATAGGTTTCACGGTCACATCCCTCTATGTATTGCCAATAAACAAAGGCAGCACTTGCTCCCACCAGTGCTTGGTTGATATTGATAGTTCCTTTTAATACCTCAGCCACTGTGCGCCCATAGCGATCGGTTTGCTTTAGTACGCAGTGAAACCTCAGTGCCGATTGGTAATTCCTTCTGCAGTGCCTGGCGAGCATCATTGCCATAGGGAGCTTGGCTGGTTTCTGGCGCGTCGATACAAGCCAAACGCACTGTGGTTTTATTTGCGCCCCTGGGAGTGGTAACTCGAATGGTGTCGCCATCACCCACAGAAAGCACCTTGAAATCAGCCGCAAAAGCGGGTGCAACGCAACTCAGAGCAAGAAGGAGCCAGAGCCTGCAGAAATTCCTCACTGCTTAGGCATGTTCTCGCCATTTTTGCCGCATAGCTTTTCGCAGGGGATACCGTCCTTGTCAGGATCAAGTTTGCTGTTACCCGCTTTCATGGCTTTGACTGCATCGGCGCAAGTCGCATAGTCAGCGCATTTCGCCAGTGCATCAGAGCCCTGCAGTGCCAGAGAAAATGCAAAAATCACAAAAATGACTTTTTTCATGGGGAGAAAACTCACCATTTCAAGCTACTCAATCCTGGCGAAAATGATTAAGTGTGAGAAATTTGGTCACCACACCCGTAGGGTCAGGATGCAGGTTAGTGCTAATCAAGTTTTGCCCTTACCCACTTTTCTCCCTTATTAGGGTAAGACTCGCAGGAAGCAGTGCCGTTGTTATAACCGCCAAAACCATTCTTGGCTCTATAAGTGATAATGGCAGTTCCATATTCCTTATTGGCGCCGGATGTTGAAAGAATTTGCGCGGAAGTAAATTGATAGGAATCTGGGTCTCTTAATAACTTTTTGATCCGATCTTCGCAATCAACCTTAGCTGCGATCTCGTCCCAAGCGTCTGGCTTATTTGCTTCTGGAAGAAGGCTTCCAAATACGACTAATAACCCAAAAAGCACAAAAATGCCGAGGCAACCAATCAGGCATCCCTGCGACTTAGTTGCATCTTTCCCATCTGCTGATTCCGGTTTTCGGCTCTCAGGCTTATTTGGTCGACCGCATTGCGGACAGTTAACAGCTTGGTCTGAGTGCTCTTTTCTGCAGTCAGGGCAAATAATAAGCGACATTTATGGGCAAACCGTTGCATATCAATAGTAACTTTAAGACGAAACAGCAATATCTGTATAGTTACAAAAGTTTTGCATAATCAATAGAAATTGGTGGTTTTTGATATTGGGGTATACTTCTTCTTGAAAATCTTGCAGTCAGCAACCATGAAACGATTGATTGCTATTGTTTTTGTCTTTGTTGTACTTACTGGTTGCCAAACAGCTCAACAGAAGGAAAAGATTACCTATTCCAATAAGAATGACGAGTATGCAAGTTTATGTATCGAAGGAGAGCTTGTGTGCGACAAGGTAGATAAGAATAAACTAGGGCCAGGCTTACGTTTTGAGTTTGATAAATACATGAAAAAGGAGGGGGCTATCGTTAAGCAATCAAATGCTAGTCAAACTGAGATTCCCGATTACGTGTTGAGCCCCTACACCGCAGACCAGTACCCCAAGTTGTTTGCCGCCTTCGGCAGTCGCATTGACGACGTACAGCGCCTGCGTCGCGCTGCCGCCGAGAAAGCCGCGGCATCACCAACCTGTGATCGCGTCGAGGTTGTCGAACTTTCCCAGGAACGCAGCAGTCTGACCGACTTAAACTATTTCGTGGACTGCGCCAACACCACACGATTTCGCTTCTCCGAGACAGAACTTGCTAGTGCCGGCCCTGCGGCTTCTGAGTCCCAGAAGGCTTGGGGCGAGGCTGAGGCACGCAGCGCCTGCGAAGAACTGATCCGCCAGAGCGCCTCGATCCCAACCAGCGTCAAGGTCCACAGCTTCCTCGGTACAAGCGTCTACAAAGCCCCGAGCACAGGGAATGTGGTCGTCACCTCTGACTTCGACGCCAAGAACGCATTTGGCACAGAGATTGGCTATCGCGCCAAGTGTTACTTCAAACCTGGCATAGCCACAGGCAAAATCGAGATCAGTCAACGCCTCAGGTGAGGTCCAGGCAGCGGCCAATGCACCCCCCGAACACCATCAGCACTTGGACGGTTGAGTTAAAAACAGCCGACGGTAAACAGAGTTAATGCTGGCTGATCTCTCTGAGGTGATGCAGGCCTGCGAGGAGGATTTGGGGATGTATTATTAGTAAAAACTGCTTACACTTATTAAGTCACCCATGAATAAGTCTATTATTCTATCTGCAGTTGCTTTACTTTTTCTAGTTCCATCTCTCCAGGCTGTTGCTCTTTCGGCGGAGGATAGGCTGCTTGATTGCGATGCGACAATTATCGATGTGCTTCGAGGCATTAGCGATCGTGGAGCAATCATTGAATATAGTCAAAAAAAGGATGCGAGCAGTGCACCAGGCAATCCTTTTCGTAGCTCAGAGAGCTTTACAATTGTCCTAAATGGCTCTGGCAATGGATCTTTAAACCCCAAAAAGTCTCAACAAATTGCACATAATATTCTAAATAGTGGTAGGTTAAATTATGCCTGGGCTAAGCAGATCATGGCTGCCTGCCCTCACATAGCAATAGTAAGTTTCGGGATGTGGCGAACTGGTTGGCTTAGTTCATTTTACCGTTTTAGTGATGGTCAAGTAAGGCCAAGGGTTTGCACACGCTCAATAGAGAGCCCAGAATATTGGGGATTAGGCTGGTGCGATTAAACGAGTAATGTACTACGCAGTATTATTCTATGACTTCGCCTTGCTGGTATTACGAACCCATCCTGCCCAGATCTCATGACTAGGGATGTTGCTACAAATGACAACAATCGATTACTATCAAAAAAAAATCAGCCGCTGCCAGAATGCATTTGAGACACTTTTTGCTTCAGGGGTTAGCAATTGCACTGATTTACCCTTATTCACCTGCTCATTCTAATAATTGGATTAATTGTAAATTTAATGGGATTTCAGAACTATGTAGTTTGGCTGGAGGGTCAAAGGATTTTGTGGTTACATATAAGAGTGATGGCAAACAAATTAGGATGGAACGAGTAGGAGATGACTATTCTTGTTTAACCGGTGACGCTACTTGCGGGAAAATGTTGATTACTGAAATCAAAGAGAGGCGCACAACCTGGGCTTCATTTAGAATGAGCGAAGGTGTGATACGGGTAAATAGCTCTAGGGGAAATAAATATGAGTTCAAATATTAAGTTATTTATTAACGACGGGTCTGTAGAGGTCAATCACGATGCGCTCCCAGTCAGAATAATTGAATGCACCTGCATATATTAGCAAGCATTTTTCAGATAGAAATAAAGAAACTATTTCACTTAAATAGATCAATCGGGC
>Ga0247833_1007897_pt1 | contig 11028 bp, 8 predicted proteins | sample LaCruzMarch2015__7_FD_187117 | JGI IMG/M metagenome (GOLD analysis project Ga0247833, IMG submission 187117) | Freshwater microbial communities from meromictic Lake La Cruz, Castile-La Mancha, Spain - LaCruzMarch2015_8m | ecosystem: Environmental > Aquatic > Freshwater > Lake | place: Spain...
AGCGCTGGGTCGACGCCTTCATCGACGCCGGCGCCGACGGCATCACCGTCCATCAAGAGGCCTGTGTCCACCTGCAGCGCACCGTCATGGCCATCAAGGGCCGGGGCAAACAGGCCGGCGTGAGCTTGAACCCGGGCACCAGCGAAGAGACCCTCCGCTACGTGGCCGCCGACGTCGACCTGGTGTTGGTGATGAGCGTGAACCCGGGCTTTGGCGGCCAGAAGTTCCTGGTGTCGCAGCTCGAGAAGGTCCGGCGCATCCGCGCCATGCTCGACGCCGCCGGCAACACCGACGCCATCATCGAGATCGACGGCGGCATCGGCCCCGACAACGCCGCCGCCGCCTGCGAGGCCGGCGTCACCGCCCTCGTCGCTGGCAGCGCCGTCTTCGGCAAGCCCGACCGTCGGGCCGCCATCGCGGCGTTGCGCGCTGCCGCCGACGCCGGCGCCGCCCGCCACCTCGCCGCCAGGCCCCTGGCGCCCCCGGGTGATGCCAGCGACGGCGATGACGGCAATGACGGCGACGAAGTCGTCCCAACGCCTGCCACCACGGGCGGCTGAGCACCATGAGGCGTCCGCTGCCAGGCCGATCCCCGTGGGGCGCCATCGGTGCCCTCGTGCTGGTGGCGGGGGTGATGCTCGCCGTCGGCTGCTCGCTGTTTGATGACGGCCATCAGCGGGTCCTTGTCACGATTCCCGCCACCGAAGCCGAGGCCGCGCCCGTTGGCGTCGCCGTCGTCGAGCGAGCCCTCGCGTCCCTGCCCGGTCTGCGACGGCTGCGCAGCGTGGGCTGCGCCACCGGTGGTGCGGTGCTGCTGGAAATCGAGGGGGCGCCTGGCGACGTCACGACCGATCCTGCCGCCGTGGTCCATGGGGCCCTCGTCGCCAACAAGGGGGCCATGCCGCCGGGGGCTGGCCCCATCGCCATCAAGCCCATCGACAACGACCTCGTGCTCATGAGCGTCCGCGCCGACGACGTCTTCGCCGCCCGCGCCTTCGTCGATGCCACGGTGGTGCCGGCCCTGCGCGCCATCCCGGGGGTCAGAGACGTCGTCGTCAGCGGCGGCCGTCTCGAACGCCAGCTGCGGCTGGATCCCGAGCGCCTGCTGGCCACCGACGTCAGCCTCCCCGAGGTGTTGGCGACGGTGAAGGCCGCGTCGGACCTCAACAAGGCCGAGGTCAAACGCCTGCCCGGCAACGTCAGCATCTTTCTGCGCGACGTCGCCAGGGTGGAGTTCGCCCCCGCCGGCGAGCGCTTGCGCAAAGACGGCGGCATCGAGGTGCGGGTCCGCGGCCATCGAAGCGCTGCCGGTGCCGCCACCAGGGCGGCCCGCGCGGTGGTGTCCCCGGCCGACATGGCCGTGGCGTTGCTCGACGACGACAGCGTCGAGGTGGTGACGGTGTTGGTGTCCCGGCTGGGCAGCAGCGACAGCACGACCGGGGGCCGAATGAACAGCGTCGATGGCGATAGCGCCGTCATCAGCGCCGCCAACGCCGCCGTCGATGCCGCCTTCGCCGACGTCGCCGCCGCCGCCCTGAGTGTGCCGGGGGTGCATACGTTTCGCCGCAGCCGCACCGTCAGCCTGACCCTCGACCGGGCCCGCCTGGTGCAACAGGGTTTGTCGCCCCGAGAGATAACGACCATCACCGACACCGCCGCCATCGCCACCACCGGCCTGGTGGTGAACAGCGCCGAGGGGCCGTTGCGGCTGGTGGTGGCCGCGGTGTCGACGCCCGAGGCCCTGTTGCGCACCCGGGTTGCCACCCGCGCTGATGGCACCCCCGTGCGCCTGTTCGACATCGCCAGGGCCACCCTGGTGGACGAGCAGCGTCGGGACCGGGTGGACCAGCACGGCGCCAGGCGGCTGCGCTTGAGCTTCGACGCCGGGGTCCGCCAGCGGGCCCTCGACGAGCTGGAGACCCGCCTGGCGGCCATCTCCACGGCGAAGCCCGGCGTGTCGATTGTGGTCGAGCGTGACCGGGACACAGCCCCGCTGGACGCTGTGTGTCCCTGACGGCCTGACGGCCTGACGGCTCCCACCGGTATCCTGTCTTTCCGTACATCGAGGTCTGTGTGGTTGTTCAACGGCGGTTGTGGGTCCTGCTCGCTCTTTTCACCACGAGTGCGCGGGCGGCATTTCCCGAACCCGCGCTGTCGACGACGGCGATGGCGGCCACCGCCCATCCCCTGGCCACAGCCGCCGCCACTGCCATCCTCAAGCAGGGGGGCACCGCCGCCGACGCCGCCATCGCGGCGACCTTCACGATCTCGGTGGTCGAGCCCTTCTCGGCGGGCATCGGTGGTGGTGGTTTCGCCATGCATTTTTCGAGCGCCACCAGCCAGATGGAGGCCCTCGACTTCCGTGAAGTGGCTCCCCGTGCCGCCACCCGCGACATGTACCTGGGCCCAGATGGCGCCGTCGTCCCCGAGCGCGCCGTCGACGGCTGGCTGAGTGTCGCCGTGCCGGGCACGGTGCCGGGCTTGAAGGCCCTGCACGACAAGCACGGCAAGCTCCCCTGGGCGCGCCTGCTGCAGCCAGCCATCCGGGCCGCCGATGCCGGTTTCGAGGTCTCTGATCACTATCTGGAGAGCGTCGAGTGGCGACGAGCAGCCCTGGCCGCCGACCCCGAGGCCGCCCGCATTTTTCTGGCTCCCAAGAAGCGCGGCGACCGCCTCGTGCAGCCCGAATTGGCGCGCACCCTGCGAGCCATCGCCCGTGACCCCGGGGTCATCCAGCGCGGCGACGTCGCCAGGACCATCGCCAGCGAGATGAGCGCCCACGGCGGCCTTGTTTCCGCCGCCGACCTCGACAGCTACCGTCCCACCTGGCGCGAACCCCTGTGCGGTCCCTACAAGGACCTCACCCTCTGCACCATGCCGCCGCCGTCATCGGGTGGCGTGCACCTGCTGCAGATCGTGCGTTTGCTCGACGACGGCATCGCGGCCAATGACCTGAAGCTGGCCGGCTGGCACGACGACGCCTCCCTGCACCGCCTCATCGAGAGCATGCGCATCGCCTACGCTGACCGCGCCGTGTGGCTGGGAGATCCGGCCTTTGTCGACGTCCCCGTCGCCGCGCTGACATCATCGGCCTACGCCGCCATCCGTCGCCCGGAGATTGATCCCAGCCGCGCCCGCACCAGCAAGGACGTCAAGGCGGGCACCCCCGTGCAGTTGGGGCTGCCTCCCGAAACCCCGGTGCCGCCCATGAAGGCCGGCCGCGACATCCCCCACACGAGCCACCTCACCGTCGTCGACAAAGACCGCAACGCCGTCAGCCTCACCTTCACCGTCAACTACGGCTTCGGCAGCGGCGTCATCGTCAAGGGCACGGGCATCTTGTTGAATGACGAGATGGACGACTTCGCCGCCGCCCCTGGCGTGCCCAACAGCTACGGCCTCGTGGGCGGCGACGCCAATGCCGTGGCCCCGGGCAAGATCCCCCTGTCGTCGATGACGCCCCTCATCGCCACCCGCGGGGGACGCTTCTTCATGACCGCCGGCGCACCCGGTGGCAGCACCATCATCACCACAACACTTCAGACGGTGCTCCACGTCGTCGACTTCGGCATGGACGCCCAGGCCGCCGTGTCTGCCCCCCGCCTGCACCAGCAGTGGGTCCCCGAAGCCACCCGCATCGAGGACAACGGCCTCGACGCCGGCACCCGTCGGTCCCTCGAGAAGCGGGGCCACACCTTCAAGCTCAGCGGCAACGGCTGGGGCAACGCCATGTGCATCGTCGAGGGCGAGGGCGGCGTCCTCCAGGGCGGTGCCGACCCCCGCGGCGACGGTGTCGCGGCCGGCCTCTGAGGCTTTTTCGCTGGCGGACCGCAGGGCTCCAGGTACCGGTCCGCCGTTGCAGCGCCGTCGGAGTCGACCTATCCGGGCGCATGCTGTCCCGGCGCCTCCCTCGTGTGTCTCTCGTCTCTGGCCTTGTTCTGGCTTGCGGTGTGGCGGTCGGTCTGGCCTGCGCACCACCGGCATCGGCCCCCGCCGAGAAGCCGTCGGCAAAAGCCGGCAAGTCCGACGACAAGGAGCCCACCACCACCCGCCGTGACCAGTCCGACGACGACGAGGAAGGTGCCGTCGCCGCCGTGCGACAGGACCCGAGCACCCGCTACGAGCCCACCCCCCGCAGCACCGAGCTGCAGCTGAGTGAGGCCGCCCTGCAGGGACTCCTCGGGGTCGCCCGGGCCGGCTGCGACGGCAAGGCCATCGACAGCGTGCCCACGCCGACGGGGCTGCCAGCGACGGCGGCCCCCGTCATCGGTGTGCTCTACAGCGAAGAGGGCAAGCGACGGGCCTCCCGCCGCATCGACGACGGCAAGACCCTGCGCGATGCCGCCTTCGCCGTCGGCAAGGCCCTGTGCAGCAGCGGCAGCGACCGCGACGGCTTCGTGCACCTCCTCGTCGTCACCAAGCAGGCCCACGTCCTCAACTTCGGCATCAAGGGCCTGTTCGACAACAAGGTCTTTGAGCCCCAGGTCACGGGCGTCATCTACCACCTCGACGGCAAGCAGTTCGAGCTCGACCCCCTCGAGCAGCTCGAACGCAATATGGGCCCCGGCGACAGCCGCACGGCCCTGGCCAAGGGCATCGGCGTCGACGCCAACCAGGTCCCCGCCCGCATCGATTTGACGATGGAGTTTTATCGCACGGCCCACGTCGGCGAACGCTTCCCCGACAAGAAGCCCACGTTCTTCTTTCGCGGCCACAAGCGCTTCACGGCCGACGACCTCACCCACGACGTCCTGCAAGAACGCCTGAAGCTCATCGGCCAGTGGTACAAGAACAACGTCGTCGACGGCGAAGTCACCTACATGTACGTGACGACCCGCAAGACCTACACCAACAACGAGCGGACCATGATTCGCTCCACCATCAGCGCCATGGTGCTCAACCGTCTCGGGGTCTACCTCGACGACAAAGAACTCCAGAGCAAGGGCAAGGACGTCATCGACTTCTACCTGGAGCGCTATTTCAACATGGCCCAGTCCAAGCAGAAGGGCGTGTTGGTGCCGTCGACGAAGCCCCTGCCCAATGGCAACACCGTTGAAGCCCGCTGGACCGTGGCCGGTTTCATCGCCGCCGCCGCCAACGAGCGTCCCGACCGCGAGACCTACCGCACCGAGATGGACCTGCTGATGACGTGGGGCGCCACCCACCAGCGTGATGACGGGGTCATCTGGAGCCCCAGCGGCGGCGAGCAATACTTCATGCCCGGCCAGTTCCTGCTGCCCGTCACGTACTTCTACCGGGACGCCACGGACCCTGTCGCCAAGCAGAAGTACAAGGACATCTTCGACAAGGCCTTCAAGGTCTACGCGCCGAACCTCTACAACACGATGGACTTCGGGCCCGAGTGGCACATCCCCTACGCGCCGGCATGGTTCACGATGCCGATGGCCCAGATGTACCTGCTGACGGGCAACGACGAATACAAAGACCTCATCTTCGCCATCAACGACCGCACCCTCATCGCCTATGAGCAGAACGCCCGCTATCAGGTCTACCCCGACTACGACGGCATGCTCGCGCCGAAGCCCGGCTCCATGGGCAACAACTCCGTCACCGCCGCCAGTCTTGAAGCCCTCGCCGACGCCGCCATCGTCGCCAAGAAGGCCGGGGACATGGACCGCTACCGCCGCTACCAAAAGGTCATCCGCCACGCGACGGCGTTTCTGTTGCGCCTGCAGTACCTGCCCGAGAACACCTACTACATCCAGGAGCGCCAGCGCGTCGTCGGCGCCTTCAAGAACGACATGGTCAACACCCGGGTCTGGATGGACAGCGTGTGGCACCTCACCAGCGCCTTCATCAAGATCCAGCAGAACCGCCTGCTCGACGAGTGACGCCGACCGGCGACCTCCGCTACGCTTCAGACATGTTGCGCCGCATCTTGCCCGCCCTCGTCATCCTCGTGCCCCTGCTCATGGGCGACGTCGCCCCCGATACCCCGGCGGGCAGCGGCTGCTCCTGCGGCGGTGGCAGCACCAGCGACGGCGAATGACGGGGCCCGGGCACCTGCTCCTGGTGGTCCTGGCCACGGTTGTGGCCACATCGAGTTGCAGCAAAGCCGCGGTGGTGTCGGCGACGTCGACGTCGGCGGCACCGTCAACGGCACCGTCGAAGGCACCAGCCACGTCGTCTGAGGCCGTGGCCGCGCCTGCCGTCGTCGAGGCCGACTGCTCCCGCGCCAACGCCGCCGAGGGCAATGGCGTCGTCAAAAGCACCGCCGACCACTATCGCATCGACCGACAGCCAGCCAAGCGGACCCTGACCGAGACCTTCGACTTCGAGGGCGTTGCCGTCGTCTCGGTCCAGGGGGGCTGCGCCCACGCCGGCCACATCGTGTCCCTGCAGGGCAAGGTGCCCCGGCAGGCGGGAGCCCTCGCGGCCCTGCTGGCGCGGATGCCCATCGACGCCGACGCCTTCGTCAAAGCGTTGCAACAGCCCGAGGCCTGTGGCCCCACCGCCGACGGCACCGAGGTCGTTCGCTGCAGTGACGCCGTGCAGATAGACGTCCGCCGCGACGGCGACACCACCACCCTCACCTTCGACTTCGCCTTGTGAGCCGAGCCGGCCCGGTTCAGCTGCCCGACGGGTCCACGATGGAGCCCACGAACAGCGGCGTGTTGGTGGCGCGGTCCCGCAAGACGAACACGAAGGGTCCGTCGATGACGACGGTGACGGGCGGCGGCGGAATCGAGGTCTCGCCAACGACGATGGCTGTGGCGGCGGCGGCCTCGATGCCCTTTTCATCCAGGGCAAAGAACGTCTCGTGGAAGGCGCCGGTGACGGCGAGGTCGGCGGTGGCGCTGATGCCCGACAGGTCGGCGGGGCCAAAGAGGTCGCTGACGCCGAGGGACTGCAGGGCGGGCACGAGGTCTGTCGCCACCCGCACGGTGAATTTCGGCATCGACATCTGCACAGGGGTCACGGGCTGCTCGTCGAGCAGGGCCAGTTCATCGCCCAGGGTGGCGAAGTCGAGGTCCCCCACGATGCTGTCGAGGGGGATGATGGCGAGGCTCAAGGCGTCGCCCACCAACGGCAACTCCACGATCTCCATCGAGCGGGACGTGCTGTAGCGGGCCGAGTTGTGGATGCCGTTCAAGAACGGCACCGTGACGTCGCCAGCCGGGGCGTGGAAGGTGGCGTCGGCAGTGGCGGCGGGGTCGAAGGGGCTTTGCCAGGCGCCCTTCAGGTAGAGGGCATTGACGAGGACCAGCCGGGTGGAGGCGTCGAGAGAGCCCGCCGGCAACAACGCGGGGATCTTGCCGCGGGTGGCGTCGCCGACGAAGGCGTTGATGGCGGCGCGGCCCCCTTCGGCGTCGCGCTGGTAGTCCATCAGTCGTACGCCAGCGTCGTAGTTGACCCCGAGGGTGTCGAGAAAGGGCGCCTCGATCTCAAAGCCCTGTTGGGGAAAGAGCTCGTTGACGGGCGAGAGTTCCAGCCCATCGTTGTCGTCTGTGGCGGCGACGTCCCGGTCTCGCAAGGCCAACAGCAGGGCGTTCATGCGGGCATGGAGGTCCGCCTGGGGAGGCAGGTGCAGGGCGTCTTCGAGCTCGGCGAGGGTGTTGCCGCCAGCACCGGCGGACAGCATTGAAAACGCCATGGCGATGGACGTCGGCGACAAGGCTTGGTTGGCGCTGTCGTCGGTGAGGGCCAGCAGGTCTGACGCCAGGGCGAGCTGGCGGGCACCGAGGTCGCGCACGTCGGCGATGGGCACCGTCGAGGTGTCGTTGAACGCCAGCGACGAGCGCACCAGCGTGCCGGGCTCCACAGGCACTGGGTCACCGGGCAACGGCGGCTCACCGACGCAACCAGCCCCCACGGTGCCCAGCGACACGCCAAGGGACAGGGCGCCCACCAGCGACAACAACACCATCCGGAACTGCTCACGACGACGACGCATAGAGAACTCCTCGCGCAGACCGTGCGCCCCGCACACGCGGACCCACGGTGCGTGAATGTGGGACTGCCACATCCGTGCCAACCTGCGGCGACCGCCCCAACGCCACTGTCGACCACGTCATGCATCCTGGCGACGCATCACCATGCGCTCCCGGGTCGCAGCTGCTGCCTGGACCCCGCAGGGCGACCGGGCCCTGCCGGTTGCTGTTCCCCCCGGCCCGGGTGAAACAGCCCCATGAGCCACGTGACCCCTCTCACCTCGCTTGAAACCCTGGCCGACCTCGGCACCGCGGCCCTCGAAGCCGTCGTCGCCATCGACTCCGCCAGCGACGAACACAGCACGACGATTCCCTCCACCGAGGGGCAGCGCACCTTGTCGGCGGCGTTGTCGGCCCGCTTCGCCGCCCAGGGCTTCGTCGTCAGCAGCGACGCCTTCGCCAACCTCCTCGTCGAGATCCCCGCCTCACCCGGTTGCGAGGCCGCCCCCACCACGGCGTTCATGGTCCACATGGACACCGCCCATGGCGCCCGCCCATTGTCGTCCCTGTTGGTGGCCAAAGCCTGGGACGGTTCGCGCGTCACCTATCCGGAAAACGATCGGTTGCACGTCGACGCCAGCAGCTACCCCCTGCTGCAGGCCTTTGTGGGCGACGACGTATTGCACGGCCCCGGCGACTTCCCCTTTGGTCTCGACGACAAACTCGGCATGGCCGAGCTGATGACGCTGGCGACCTTGCTGAAGGCCGAGCCCGCCCTGCCCCACGGGCGCCTGCTGCTGGTGTTTCGTCCCGACGAGGAAATCGGTCGCATGGACGCCATCAAGGCCCTCGCCGGCACGTTGAAGGCCCGGGGGGTACGCTTTGGCTACACCGCCGACGGCTTGTCGCCGTTTGAAATCAACGTCGAGAACTTCGACGCCGCCCGGGTCCGGGTCCGGGTGCCCGGGGCGCCGCTGCCCCTGATGAAGACCCCGACCCGGCGCCTCAAGGTCCACATCGTGGGGGTCAACACCCACGGCGCCACCGCCAAAAGCGAGGGCTATCGCAACGCCACCGTCATCGCCGCCCGTGTCCTTGCCACCACCACGGGCGTGACGGCCCTGTCGTTCCTGTCCGACGACGAACCAGAGACCAGCGGCGTCCTCGAGGTGCTGTTGAACGCCGATACGCCCGCAGGGCTCGACGCCGTCGAGAGCGCCTTTCTGGCCTCCCTCGAAAGCGAGGTGGCCCCCGCCAGCCGCCGCGGCGCCGCCCTGGAGATCCGTGAACGCGCCACCCTCGGCAGCCTCGATGACAGCCCCGTCCAGGGCAGCAACGCCGCCGCCCGCGCCCTGGCCTTTGTGCACGAACTGGCCGCAAGCGTGGGCCCGGTGCCGCGCTTGAGCGAAGACAGCGACCACCACGAGGGCTACACCAATCCCCATCGCATCGTCATGGACGGTGCCGACCTCGTCGTCGACGTCCGCCTGCGTGACTTCACCGTCGAGCTGCTCACCGCGCGCAAGGCCCACGCCCTCGCCTGTGCCGAGGGCCAGGGCCTGGCAGCCGAGGTCGTCGACCAATACGTCAACATGGGCCCGGTCCTGGCCCGCTTCCCCGAGCTGCCCCGCTACGCCGAAGAGGCCGCCCGCCGGGCGGGCGTCGCCGCCGAGCGACGCCCCATTCGCGGCGGGACCGGCGTCGACCCGTTCCTCGAGGTGGGCATTCCCGTGGCCAACCTCGGCACGGGCTACTTCGCCCCCGAGAGTGAGAAGGAACTCACCTCCCGCCAGAACATCGCCCGCCACGTGCTCTGGTTCGCGGCCCTGGTGGGCGTCATCGCCGAGGTGCGCTGAGCCCGCCCCGTCTCGGTCAACGCCGCCCGGCGGCGCCAGCTCTGGTAGAACCGGGCGATGATCACGAACATCGCCACGGTGCTGGCCCTGCTGCCGACCCAGACCCGCGCCCGCGTCGAGGGGTTTTCCCGTGCCGCCCAGGACGCCCTGGGCCACGACCTCGCGGCCCTCATCGTCTACGGCAGCGCCGTCCGGGGCGGGCTCACCCCCCGCAGCGACGTCGACATCATCGCCGTGTTGCGAACCGACCACGCCGAGCTCCTTCGCTCGTTGCATGACGCTGCCGCCGTTGCCCGCGCCGCCGCCCGGGTGGACCTGCGGATCATGCTCCTCGACGAGATTCCCCGCGCCGCCGACGTATTTCCGATCTTTTTCGACGACGTCCGCGGCTGCCACGCGGTCTTGTTTGGGCATGACCCGTTCAAGGACCTCGTGATCCACGACGAACACCGCCGGCTGCGCGTCGAGCAGGAGCTGCGCGAAGCCCGCATGGCCCTGCGGCGCCTCGTGGTCGACCACGCCTTCGACATGGTCGCCCTGCGCGCCGACGTCCAGGGGCTCATCAAGCGTGTCCGGGCGCCCCTGCATTCCCTGCTGCATCTGCATGACAGCAGTGCCCGCGACGACCTCGTGACCGTCCTCGACATCGTTGGCCGACGATTGGGCGTAGACACCCTGCCCCTGACGAGCTCGGACCAGGACCCCGTCCTCGTCGCCGACGCCTGCGCAGTGCTGCTCGACAAGGCCATCGACGACGTCGACCAACTGTCGGCGCTGTCGGCCCGGCCGGACGGGGGGCACTGATGCCATTCGATCTCTCGACCACCTGGCCCTGGAGCGCTCCCGGCACCGAGTTCGTCGTCGCCTGGCTCATCCTGAGCAGCATCTTTGTCGGCCTCGGCGTGCTCGTCGCCATGATCATGGGCGACGTCCTCGACGGCCCGGTCCGCGGCGCCCACGGCGCAGTGTCGGCGATGGACCAGGCGTTGACGTCGGTGGGGGTGGCCACCGCCCACGACACCCTGCTGGTGGGCCGCTTTCCCCGCGGCGACGAGGTCTTCGTGGTGGCATTTCTCCAGAGTCGACGTCATCTCGAAGCCGCCCTGTGGGCGGCGGCCGTCACCGACGGCTGGTTGCGCCCCGGCAGCGACGGGGGGATGTCCATCCTCGACGACGTCGAGCCGAACGACCCGATCCTCGAACAGGTGAAGGCCGTGCTGCAGGATCCGGCGGCAGGCGCCACCATGCAACGGCGGCTGCGCGCAGCGGCCTTGCGTCTG
>Ga0247833_1007898_pt1 | contig 11028 bp, 7 predicted proteins | sample LaCruzMarch2015__7_FD_187117 | JGI IMG/M metagenome (GOLD analysis project Ga0247833, IMG submission 187117) | Freshwater microbial communities from meromictic Lake La Cruz, Castile-La Mancha, Spain - LaCruzMarch2015_8m | ecosystem: Environmental > Aquatic > Freshwater > Lake | place: Spain...
GTAAAGTATCATTATTCCATGGATGCGAGGCACCAAATACGTGATCGGTTGCTGAAATAGTAATGAGTTCTGTTTTTAACCAATTTGAGATTTGTTCGCCTTCTGAAATTGGAACACTTGTGTCTTGATCGCCATGAATTACTAAAATGGGAATAGTAATTGATTCACATGCTTTTTGAATGTTTAATCGTACTTCGTTGGCTTTGAAATTTTCATAAAGTGAATAATAATTCGGAAGGTTTTGTTTTGTTCTTGAGTTGGCAACATAACGCACACCTGATTTTTTCCATTCTTTCAATGCTTCACCAGTCGGAAATCGAGAAGCAATATCACAAATAGCAGCAAGTGTTACCGTTTTTTGAATGCGTTTGTCTTCGTTGCTGGCTAAAAGCGCAATTCCACCACCACGCGAATGTCCAATGAGATTAATTTTATAAGGAACTTCGATTTTTGTTTCCAACCAATCCAACACCGAGATTAAATCGTTTAATTCTTTGGAGTAGGTATTTTCGCCAAAAGCTTGTTCGTCAGGGAAATCTATACCATTTTCAATCGTTCCTCCGTTGTGAGTGGCGTTGTATTTACAGAAACCAAAACCTTTTTCGGTGAAATAATTTTGCATCAAATTCCAAGCTCCCCAATCTTTGAAACCCATAAAACCGTGTACAAAAATGATTAATTCGCCATTAAAATTTACAGGAATTACTAAGTCGATTAAGCTCTTACGATTGTTGAAACCTGTGTAAATCATTGTTTTGGTCTAAAAGAATTTCGTCTTGAAAAGATAGTTATTTGCGATTCACCATAAAAATCGCATTTACAACCATTAATTTTCCGTTTTCCCAAAATCCCCGAAATAACGGATTATCAACTAGATAAACGACTGATCCTGCGCCCATTGGGTGAACACCCGCAGTTAACGCTTCAGATTGTGATTTTTTCACTTTTGAACCAACGAATCCATTTACAGGTAACGCATCTTTTTTCAATTGAAAAACGGTTCCATCAGCTAACTGAAAAACTTCTGTCGTTAAACGTATGGTGTGATAATCAGTGTAACCAAAAGCTAAGGGATTAGTGTTTTCAATCGAACAAGGGTAAATCGCACCCGTTATGGTTGAACTTATTTGGTGACGTTCCATATTTCCGAAGGCTACTTTACTTTGTACAGTGCTGTCATCAGCAGTTTTTCTTTTTAATCCAAACGCTTCATTTCCAGCAAAAATTCCAGCAGAACTTCCCATCACTATAAGCTTTCCGCCATTTTGAATCCAAGTGATTAGTGCTTGATTTTCGCTTAAATTGGAACTTCCTTCTGGGACAAAAAGCACATCCAATTTCGTCAACGCATCTGACAATCTGTCTTCGTAAACTAAATGTAAAGGGTGATTGAACTGTTGTTCAAAGAAATGCCAAATTTCACCAACGCTCAACGAGGAATAACTATCTCCTATTAATACACCGATTTCTTGTGTCGGAATTGGCTTTACGCTGTAAGCTCCAAAATCATTACCTGTATCTGCAAAACCAGATTTAACCGCTGTCATTTCAACTTTTAGTTCTCTTGAAACTTTACTAATAACTGCTTCTAAATCAATTTTTTTATTTTCGCCCCTCAAGACAATTAGAGTTCCAGGTGCGTAATTTCCACCTTCCATTGAAAAGGCTTTTTCAGAGAAATAAACTTTTACATTTTCAGCTTGTAATCGCGCTAAAACTTGTGCTGATTTCATTGAATTCCAATTACAAACATAAGCGTAAGGAACTTCCAAAGTTTTAAATTCTGCAAAATTTGCTTTGGTATAATTCTTCCCTATAATCTTTGTTTCAGACGCAAAAGCCTGTAAACCAAATCCGTAAGGAAGTGACCAAGCCGTAATGTCATAGGTCAAAGAATCAGAAAGTTTAGTTTGTGGTTCAAATAAAACGTTTACCAAAGTTCCTTTATCTTGATCTGTTGAAACAAGTAAATCTCCAGTAATTGTTTTGTAGGATTCAACTTTTCCTGTATTAAAATTCCAACCTTTAACAGCCGTATTTTCAATTGCAGCTTCGTAGCGAATTCCATTTTTATCCAATAATTCGAGTAACGATTCCAATTTGTATTGATTTCCACTCAAGACATAACTTTTGTATTTGTAATTTTTCTTTTTACAGAATTCACGGTATTCTTTTATAAGTTTTTCGCTTTTCAGAGCAGCAACCTCGACTGTTGAAATCCCAGTTGTGACGTGATGCGAAACACGGTCTAAAAGCGACAAAGTATCACCTACTTGCGTTAAAACTGAAAGTCCAGCGCGACCACTTCCACCTTGTTCATAGGTCATTCCAATTGAACCATTAAACGTTGGATAAGTGTCGCCATAACTTGGATAAAGCAAGTCGAAAATTTCTTTTGAAAAATACAACCAGCCATTTTTATCGAAATACGAAGCGTGATTTTTACCAATTTCTTTTTGGAAATCGCGTTGCCAATTCGTAATTACCTCGTGATACGGTTCAGCAGCTGGAGGAAAATAATATGGTTCATTAATTCCTTGCTCGTGAAAATCAACGTGAACGTGAGGCAACCACTGATTGTATTGTTTAACGCGTTGTTGCGATTCAACTTGTGTCATCCACGCCCAATCTCTATTCAAGTCAAACAAGTAGTGATTCGGACGACCGCTTGGCCAAGGTTCGATGTGTTCAGTAGAAAAAGTGTGGACATCTGGCGTTTTATTTCCGTATTGATTGTAGTAATTTACATAGCGATCTCTTCCATCGGGATTCAAACAAGGATCCATAATGATAATCGTGTTTTTTAAAAATTCACTGTTTTTGGTCAGTAGTAAAAAAGCGGTTTGCATCGCTGCTTCTGTGCCCGAACTTTCATTTCCGTGAACGTTATAACTCAACCAAACAATGGCAACTTTCTCAGTTTCATCATTCGTTAGATGTGCTTTACGAATATTTTCAATGTTGTTTAGATTTTCTTCAGTACCGAAATACGCTAAAATTAAATCGCGTTTTTCATACGTTTCTCCGTATTTCCAAACCAACATATTCTTTGAAAACTCTTTTTGAAGTTCGTAGAAATAACTTACTACTTTATCTTGACGAGTAAACTGTGTACCAATTTTATATCCCAAATAGCCTTCTGGCGTGAAATTACTTTGTGCTGCAACTATTGTTGAAAGCAATAAAAGTGAAATAAAAAATAACCTTTTCATTTTTGTTTTTTCTCAAAACTACTCTTTTTTTCGGAAAAACGACAAACTCAAAGTAGCTGTTTGATATGATGCTAAGCAATTATTTAATGTTCAATTCAATAAAATGTTGTGTTTTTTAATTTAGTATTTTCAAACCCGAAAAAATTATATAAATTTGTATTACTGTAATGTAGGTTACTGTAATTTAAATTACTGAAAAATGAAATTTTATAATAGAGAAAAGGAATTAGCTAAATTACAATCAATTAGAGAGTCCGCAGAAGAAAATGCTCAAATGACATTTATGGTTGGTCGTCGTCGAATTGGGAAAACAAGTTTGCTTTTGAAGTCGGTGGAGAATACAACTTTTCTCTATTTTTTCATTTCTAAAAAAAGTGAATTTCTTCTATGCCAAGATTTTGTGGAAGAGATCAAAGTAAAATTAGACACAGAAGTTTATGGCACATTTAAAAGTTTCCGGGAGATTTTTGGTTTATTGCTGACAAGTTCAAAAACGAAGTCATTTACATTGATTATTGATGAATTTCAAGAGTTACAATTTATTAATCCCTCGATTTATAGTGATATGCAAAACCTTTGGGATAGTTTTAAAAACGAATCGAAAATGAATCTTTTGCTTTGTGGCTCAGTTTATTCATTGATGAAACGCATCTTCGAAAACAACAAAGAACCTTTATTTGGTCGGGCTACCAACAAAATTTACTTGAAAACTTTTCCAATCGAAACCTTGAAAGAAATTCTTTGTGACTTCAATCCGAATTACAAAAATGAAGATTTATTGGCGCTTTATACTGTGACTGGTGGCGTTGCAAAATATGTTGAATTACTTATGAATGCTAAGGCTTTCACGTTCAAGAAAATGATTGAATTTGTGGTTGAAGATAATTCCTTTTTTATTGAAGAAGGAAAAAACGCACTTGTTATTGAATTCGGAAAAGATTATGGGAATTATTTCTCAATCCTTTCTTTGATAGCTTCTTCAAAAACTTCTCGACAGGAAATCGAATCAGTCTTAGAAATGCAAACAGGAGGATTCTTAGAACGTCTCGAAAACGAATACGGAATCTTAAAGAAAACAAGGCCAATGTTTGCGAAAGATTCTGGTCGGGTAGTGAAATATGCAATCGAAGATAATTTCCTAAACTTTTGGTTTCGATTTATTTATAAATATAAAAGTGCAATTGAAATTGGAAATTTTACCTTTGTTCGTGAGCGAATATTTGAAGATTTTCCAACTTACAGCGGTAACGTTTTGGAGAAATATTTCCGTCAAAAGTTAATTGATTCGGGAAAGTACTCAGCTGTTGGAAACTACTGGGAAAAAGGAAATAAAAATGAAATTGACATTGTTGCAATGAATGAATATGATAAACGAATTGATTTCATTGAAATAAAACGAAATTTTAGCAAAATTAACCTTCAAAAATTGGAAGTAAAAGCAGAAAAACTATGCTTAAATTTCCCCGATTACACATTTGATTACATCGCTTATTCACTAGAGGATATGTAAAGAATTCAATTTTTACCCGCAATTCTACCTCGATCTTTTCTCAATTTAAATCCTTCACTATCGGGATTCGTTGCTAATATATCTATTGTCTTAACTTTCTTATTTCCAGCGATTGTGGTTTGATAACATTTGTATTTTTTCTTTGATTTACAAGGTTTCGGATAAATCCCTGAGTTGGTAGTGAAATTCACCAACGAACCATGTTTGGAAGTAGAAACAGAATGATTACCGTCAGCATACCAAACTTCACTCGGATTGATTCGATTTTGAAAAAGCAAGTCGATAGCATTCAATGGTCGCCAATATTTGTAGCGGTTGTAGCTATACAAATAGCTTTTATCGTTGTGATATTATTGAGGAATCAAAACACAAAAAAGCGAACATCCTTTCGAATATTCGCTTCCCTTTTGCCTACTGTAGAATCATTTTTTGATAATAAACTCTGTTCTACGATTTAGTTGGTGTTCTTTTTCTGAGCAAGGAGATTCTGTTTCACCCTCACAAACACAAGCGTTTGTTAAATTAGATTCTCCATAACCATTTCCGTAAATACGTTGTGGAGTAGTGATGCGTTTTTGAATATAGTCAATACAAGTTTTTGCACGTAACTGAGACAATGAATCGTTGTAATGAATTGAACCTCGACAATCTGTGTAAGATGCCAATTCAATCTCTAAATTCGGAAACTTGTTCATAATTTTCACAATCTGATTCAATTCAATTGCAGCCTCTTTAGTTATATCAACTTTATCGAAAACATAATAAATTGGTTTCAATTCCATAATTTTTCCGATAGCTTCATTTTGATTAAGGATGTCTTTTGGGTCAACATTTTTAGTTGTATCTTGAATAATTGCATCCACAACTTCAGTAACAATCACTGTTGCAATATCTTTTTGAACCAAGATAATATCAGCCACAATTTTCTCTTCTAAGCCGAAAGAACTTGTTTTTGTTTGTCCTTCTGAAAACTGATTTTTTGTTCCTTTCAAAATATAGTTTCTGTCATTTTCAACTTCGAAACTAAAAGCGCCAGTTGCATCAGATGTCAATGAATCTAATCCTTTTCCAGTTGAATCTTGTAAAACAACGAACGTTTCACCAATAAATTCACCTTGCGTATTCATCGTAATTCCGATAATTTGTTTGTCTAAAATTGCATCCTCCATCAACGAAAAAGAATAAATATCAGAACTACCTTTTCCATTGAATCGATTGGAAGATATGAATCCTGATTTCGTTGTTGGATTAACAATGTAAGCAAAATCATTTTCGGCAGTATTGAATGGACTTCCAATGTTTTTTGCAACTCCAAATTGATCATTCATTTTGTAAGCTGTCAAAATATCCAAACCTCCTAATCCAAAATGTCCGTTAGAAGCAAAGAATAATTGGTCGTTGCTTTCTTCAAAAAACGCAAACATTTCATCACTTTCTGTATTGATTTTATCACCTAAATTCACAGGGGTTGTCCAATCATTTGTTGCGCTTAAATCTCCGTAAGCTGTAAGTAAATCTGCACCAGCAGCTGCACTAGCTCCGTTTTGATCGTTCATCACGCCGTCAACGTTTCCGAAATTCGTACTTGAACCAACATTAGAACCAACATTTCCCGTTAAATGTGTTATTCCTGTGTTTGTGATTGCCCCAACACTGGAAAAAGGACAAAGTTTTTTGCTGATCCGAGATTGATGACTTGACCGTAATAGACTCCCGGTAAAGCACACAATGTGACGAAAGTCAGCAGCGTAAAAAGTAATTTATTTTTCATATTAAAATTTTTGATTTGATGAAGATTTCACCGTCACAAAGGTTGTTCAATAGGATTTTTAAAGTGTTGCGGAATTCTGAGAATTGTTTACAAGATTAAATAGCAAGCCAATCACTTAAGTAAATGACATTACTTCACTTTATCTTCTTCAATCAAAATATTTCTGAATTGAAAGCGTTTAGCTTTTATCTTTGCACTCGATGAAACAGCTTTCTGTCCTTTTTTTTCTTTTACTGTCAATTTCTTCGTTTAGTCAAAATGTTCGCGTTATTGGTTTATGCACTGGAAAAAATGGAAAAGCGCTTGAAGATGTTTTAATTGTTACCAAAACTAATCCAGTAAAAAGTGCTTTTAGTGATTCAGTTGGCCGCTATTACTTTGATTTGAATTTTGGAGATACTGTTGAGATTATCTATTCTATTAATGGTTTGCGTGAAATTCAAACTATTCTTGTAAACAAGGCGGTTAGCTTTGAATTACCGACAGTAAGTTTTCCTATTTTATTGCAAAATGAGGTTACTATTTCTCAAAGTAAAATAGATCCTTTCTCATTAGAAAAATTACCAACTGTTGATGCACAAAAAATCACGGGAAGTATTGAGCGAACTTTAGCACTAACAACAGCGGCCACTTCCAACAACGAGTTGACAACAAATTACAACGTTCGAGGTGGAAATTACGATGAAAACTTAGTGTATGTCAATGGATTTTTAGTTTTTCGTCCTTTTTTGACGCGAAGTGGTCAACAAGAAGGAATGAGTTTTATTCATTCTGCTTTGGTAGAAGATGTACGATTTTCTGCTGGAGGTTTTGATTCGCAGTATGGTGACCGTTTAAGTTCAGTTTTGGATATCACGTACAAAACTCCTCAGCAATTTAGTGCTTCTGGTTTGGCTTCTTTATTAGGAGTAGAAGCGCATGTGGAGCATGAAGTAAATCATCGCTTTAATTACTTGGTGGGAGCTCGCTATCGATCGAATGGCTATTTCTTAAATTCATTGCCTACAAAAGGAGCTTACAATCCAGTTTTTGCGGATGCTCAAATTTTGACAAATTATAACCTCAGTGAAAAGTTAGTGCTTTCTTTCCTAGGACATTATTCATCTAATAACTTTAGATTCAGTCCACAGACTTCGGAAACCGATTTTGGAACTGCAAATGAAGCTTATTCTTTTAGAATTTACTTTGATGGTTCTGAAGAAACGCGCTTTCAAACAATTATGGGCGGTTTGTCTTTAAAATATCAAGCTTCAAAAGATACGAAATTGGATTTTTATGTTTCTACTTTCAATACTGATGAGCGCGAATATTTTGACATTCAAGGGCAATATTACATTAATGAATTAGAAACAGATCCCTCAAAAGAGGAATATGGTGATTCTATTGCAGTTCTTGGTGTAGGAACTTTCTTAAATCATGCTAGAAATCGTTTAAATGCCACGATTTTAAGTGTTTATCATAATGGTGAACACAATTTTTTTACAGGTTTTACTAACGATGAACGAACAAAATTTAAAAGTTCACTCATGAAATGGGGCGTTCAATTTCAACAAGATCAATTTGCTGATGTATTAAGCGAGTGGAAAATGATTGATTCAGCTGGGTATAGTTTACCCCAAACAGTGAATAATGAAGTGGAATTATTTGAAACAATCAAAGGTGAATTAGCAATTAATTCTTACCGTGCTTCGGGTTTTTTACAATTCAATAAAAGTTGGTCGCGTACTAAGAAAAATCTTCTTGTAAATATTGACCAAAAGATAAAAGTTGAGGATAAAAAAATCAAAAAGAACTTTGAGGAAATAATTCGAGAATCGAGTGATAAAATTGCATTATCTATCGGTTTAAGAAGTGGATATACTGCTGTAAATAATGAGTTTTATGTAACACCTCGACTTTCTATTAGTTATTTCCCACGACTTTACATGGTTAGAAATGAACGAATTGCACGAAGAAATCTATCCTATCGTTTCTCAACCGGACTTTATTATCAACCTCCATTTTACAGAGAATTTAGAACTTTTGATGGTCAACTTAACACTAATGTAAAAGCTCAAAAGTCATTTCATGCTGTTTTTGGTACGAACTTCTTCTTCAATATGTGGAACCGAAAACAACCCTTCAAATTCACAGGAGAGTTATTCTACAAATATTTGTGGGATGTAAACCCGTATGAATTTGAAAATGTGCGAACGAGATACTATGCTGAAAACAATGCTGTTGCCTACGCTTATGGTATTGATGCCAATATCCACGGTGAATTCGTTGAAGGAATTGAGTCGTTTTTCAAATTCGGTATTTTATCTACCAAGGAAGATATTATTGGAGATTCGTACAAAGAATTTTACAATGCCGCTGGTGAAAGAATTATTTTTGGTTTCAGTGAGGATCAAGAAGTTGTGGACAGTGCAACGATTTATCCGGGCTATATTCCACGTCCAACAGATCAATTATTTACGTTTGGTGCATTGGTTCAAGATCAGATGCCAGGTTTAGAAAATTTTACGGTTCAAATGGGAATGCAATTTGGTTCACGCTTGCCTTATGGTCCACCTGATTACACACGCTACAAAGACACCTTGCGTATTAAATCATATTTTCGTGTTGACTTAGGAATGTCCTATAATTTGATTGATACCAAAAAAGAGAAAAAGACGTTTTGGAACAAGAATTTCTCCGAAGCAGTTATCTCGCTGGAAGTATTTAATCTATTGGGAATCAATAACGTTCTTTCCAAGCAATGGATTCAAGATGTCGAAGGAAAATATTACTCTATTCCTAATTATTTAACTGCAAGAAGATTTAATTTGAAGTTGATTGTTAGACTGTAAAATTGATTTTAAATGAGGGATTTTGAGTCTAGAAAAGTTTAAAACTATTTTTTTCAAAGTCAAGATTGGGTTTGTATCAATGTTGAATAACTGTTTTAAAAAGCAAATTCTCAATCTCCAAAACCTTTTATTACCACAACAATCTCACCTTTTGGTGGCGTGGTTATGAAATAATTTGTCAATTCTTCTAAGGTTCCACGGTGGTAAGTTTCATAGAATTTTGAGATTTCACGTGCCACACATACTTCTCTTGTTTTGCCAAAAAATTCTTGCATTTGTTCCAAGGTTTTTGCTAAACGATGTGGCGATTCATACAAAACAACAGTTCTTTCTTCTTGACTTAGAATTTTAAGGCGTGTTTGCTTTCCTTTTTTGTGAGGTAAAAATCCTTCGTAAACGAATTTGTCACAGGGAAAACCACTTGCTACAAGCGCAGGAACAAAAGCAGTTGGTCCAGGTAAACACTCTACTTGGATTGAGTTTTGAATCGCTGCTCGAACTAACAAAAAGCCAGGGTCAGAAATTCCAGGAGTACCAGCATCTGACACAAGCACAACTAATTCTTCACCTTGAATCGTTTCAATGCATTTTTCAAGCATTTTATGCTCATTGTGCGCGTGAAACGGAATGATTTTCTTCTGAATTCCTAAATGATCCAATAAGCGCTTCGTCATACGGGTATCTTCCGCATAAATAAAAGCAGTTTCATTGAAATAACGAATTGTTCTAAGAGTAATGTCTTCCAAATTTCCAATTGGTGTTGGAAGAAGTGCGAGTTTTGCCATTTATCGAGTTAATACAACGTATTCATTTAGAAGCGTTTCAAGAAATTTCAAGTGTTCTTTTGGTGTTTGTTTTAAACCCATCAATCGAGCACTTTCATTTGCAATTTTTGAAATTAATTCCTCTAAGTCTTTGTTTTTGTAACGCTTTATTTGCTGAATACAATTTTTAATATAAATCATATCTTCATCTGTAAATCGAACTACTTGCGGGTAAGATGGTGTAAAATTTTCATTAGTTTGAATTTTCAACACATCATTCAAACTATAGTTTTGAGCGGATTTAGTTTTCACAACGATTGTACCCGCCAATGAATCGCCAATGCGTTGATTATTAATAGTAAGTCCACAAATAAAAGCGTCAATAATATTCAATAAAGGCAGAAGCATAATTAAGTAATTTGCCGAAATCCAAAGGAAATCACCTCTAAAAAACCAACGAGTCATCACTTCCTTAAATCCAACTCGGTGACCATTTAATTTCAAAACTCGAATTCCAACAACCATTTTTCCAATCGTTTGTCCTCCTGTAATATATTCCATAACAGGTTGATACAAAATCCAAGGAAGTTTTACCAACAATAAAGTCATAAATAGCCAAGTGCCGAAATCAGTAAACAAATCATCAAATTGAATCGACATCATTGCGATGAATAAATAAACTGATAATATGATTGTGTCTAAAATGTAGGCGCCAATTCGCTGAAAAACAGAAGCTGCTTCGAAATCAATCAAAACATATTGAGAAGATTTAAAAGTCAGTTTTACCGTACTCATGCAAATACGAATTTAACAACTTCTTCAATTTTTCCGCAACTAAAAACTTCAATTTCTGATTTTTTAAGCTCTAAGCCTTTTGAATATTTTGAGACCACAATTTGCTTGTAGCCCAATTTTTCGGCTTCACTTATACGCTGCTCGA
>Ga0247833_1007900_pt1 | contig 11026 bp, 10 predicted proteins | sample LaCruzMarch2015__7_FD_187117 | JGI IMG/M metagenome (GOLD analysis project Ga0247833, IMG submission 187117) | Freshwater microbial communities from meromictic Lake La Cruz, Castile-La Mancha, Spain - LaCruzMarch2015_8m | ecosystem: Environmental > Aquatic > Freshwater > Lake | place: Spain...
CAATACTACAAAAACGCCTTCAAAAGCCAATTCCACGATAAGAAGGATTGAAACTCGCATGGCTGCAAAACCCAAACACATGGGGTTATTCTTCAAAAGCCAATTCCACGATAAGAAGGATTGAAACTGCTTCAATTGCTAAATACTAATCCAAATGAAATGGACTTCAAAAGCCAATTCCACGATAAGAAGGATTGAAACTATATTTCAGTATCTAAAAAAGGATCTGAATTTTGCCTTCAAAAGCCAATTCCACGATAAGAAGGATTGAAACTCAACGAATGCCACAATCTCTGACCACTTATTTTTTCTTCAAAAGCCAATTCCACGATAAGAAGGATTGAAACGGATTCTTTGTTGATTATTTCGCTTTGAAACCAAAACCTTCAAAAGCCAATTCCACGATAAGAAGGATTGAAACTACTTGCCCCGTCTTTCTTGTCGCTCCACACCATCCCTTCAAAAGCCAATTCCACGATAAGAAGGATTGAAACAAAACAAGACCCACCGTTAACGTCCCCCATTCACCAAGCTTCAAAAGCCAATTCCACGATAAGAAGGATTGAAACGAAAAGTCCCCTTCTTGGGCCGCTCGAAATGCAGCGTTCTTCAAAAGCCAATTCCACGATAAGAAGGATTGAAACATCCTTTCGGAACAGCGCCCCGGCGGACATAATAATCTTCAAAAGCCAATTCCACGATAAGAAGGATTGAAACGAAAAGTCCCCTTCTTGGGCCGCTCGAAATGCAGCGTCTTCAAAAGCCAATTCCACGATAAGAAGGATTGAAACATTTTAAACCAGCGCCCGTCTGTTTTTTCGCTGTATCTTCAAAAGCCAATTCCACGATAAGAAGGATTGAAACTGAAAAGTTGCACATTTGCACTGTCGATTCGTTCGATCTTCAAAAGCCAATTCCACGATAAGAAGGATTGAAACAGTTCCAAAAGATCAAAGTCACAAGTGCAAGCGATGTCTTCAAAAGCCAATTCCACGATAAGAAGGATTGAAACCGGAAATTGCTACCGATGTACTTTGTTCAACAGCAAGTCTTCAAAAGCCAATTCCACGATAAGAAGGATTGAAACTTTGTCACCGGGCGGCACAGTAAAGCCAACGATTGACTTCAAAAGCCAATTCCACGATAAGAAGGATTGAAACGTGCATCAGTTTGCCGAAAAAGCCAAATCCATTTTACTTCAAAAGCCAATTCCACGATAAGAAGGATTGAAACCGGCTGTTACTTCTTTGGGTGGGTCGGCAACCGCAACTTCAAAAGCCAATTCCACGATAAGAAGGATTGAAACGTTATTAACGCCGTGTTTCCAATTGAGGAAACTTACCTTCAAAAGCCAATTCCACGATAAGAAGGATTGAAACCGACAATCGGTAAAAAGTTGCCTACACTACCAATATCTTCAAAAGCCAATTCCACGATAAGAAGGATTGAAACATAATATCGTGTACGATCCTGGGGGCAACGCGTTCGCTTCAAAAGCCAATTCCACGATAAGAAGGATTGAAACTGACCCAACGCGATTATCAGGCATGGGATTTGCGGACAACTTCAAAAGCCAATTCCACGATAAGAAGGATTGAAACGCAAGTGTTCCGCGATGCGACGGTTTTGGCTTTTAGTCTTCAAAAGCCAATTCCACGATAAGAAGGATTGAAACCCGTCCCTCCATTTCATAACCTTAAAATCAATTACTCTTCAAAAGCCAATTCCACGATAAGAAGGATTGAAACAAAAAGAGGTGTATGACCCAACGCCCGACAATGTTACTTCAAAAGCCAATTCCACGATAAGAAGGATTGAAACGCACGTTCGTCGATACGGTTAGATAATTATGTACTCCTTCAAAAGCCAATTCCACGATAAGAAGGATTGAAACGCGCTCGCATTGGAGGCCAAAAAATCAAAACTTATGCTTCAAAAGCCAATTCCACGATAAGAAGGATTGAAACAGCAAAAGCCCGGAAAAATCCATAAGCCCGATAAACCCTTCAAAAGCCAATTCCACGATAAGAAGGATTGAAACAAAAATCTTTAACTGATCGTCATTAATCCCGTCAAAACTTCAAAAGCCAATTCCACGATAAGAAGGATTGAAACCGCAAGGCATAAACCCTGAAACCTTATGCTTGTCTTCTTCAAAAGCCAATTCCACGATAAGAAGGATTGAAACCGTTTTTATTGGTTATTATTCGTAGTTAAAAGACTTCTTCAAAAGCCAATTCCACGATAAGAAGGATTGAAACCCCCATGATTCTCCAGAACAAGATGGGGTGAAAAACCTTCAAAAGCCAATTCCACGATAAGAAGGATTGAAACATAAACCCGGCTCAATGGGCAAATAGCCCTCAACTACTTCAAAAGCCAATTCCACGATAAGAAGGATTGAAACCAAATGGCAGTAACGCCGTAAGCGGGGACGATAACGCTTCAAAAGCCAATTCCACGATAAGAAGGATTGAAACGTGGCGATAGTGCCCGATAAAACGACCGTGGATATATCTTCAAAAGCCAATTCCACGATAAGAAGGATTGAAACTTTAAATCCTCAAACTTTTCCTTATTGTCCATGCTGCTTCAAAAGCCAATTCCACGATAAGAAGGATTGAAACTCAATATCTCTACGCACGGGATAACCCCGGAGTTGGTTCTTCAAAAGCCAATTCCACGATAAGAAGGATTGAAACTCGATGGTGATGTATTGGTGGGCCATAATGTATCCTTCTTCAAAAGCCAATTCCACGATAAGAAGGATTGAAACAGCAATCCTGTTTCCAGGAACTGCCTTTCAAATGTACTTCAAAAGCCAATTCCACGATAAGAAGGATTGAAACTCATCAATTACCCGTTGGCGCTGCGCCTGGTCGTAGGTCTTCAAAAGCCAATTCCACGATAAGAAGGATTGAAACATGCCGTAGGGCCACTTGGTTGCGCGCGAGTATACGCTTCAAAAGCCAATTCCACGATAAGAAGGATTGAAACGAAAATGGGCGGCGCTGCGGATCCCCTTCTACCCTGTCTTCAAAAGCCAATTCCACGATAAGAAGGATTGAAACTCCTTGAGATAGTTTGGGCGAAGCAAAAATGTTTTCTTCAAAAGCCAATTCCACGATAAGAAGGATTGAAACTCGTATACAAGTCCATCGCCCACTTGGAAAAGCATTCTTCAAAAGCCAATTCCACGATAAGAAGGATTGAAACTGGTAACCCCCAGGGCATAGCGAAGGTGTCCATCCACTTCAAAAGCCAATTCCACGATAAGAAGGATTGAAACCCCGAAGTTTGAGGCTTCCGGATACCGAAACCGGCGTCTTCAAAAGCCAATTCCACGATAAGAAGGATTGAAACCCTACACATTTTGCCACTTTCCTACACGCTTCATTTCTTCAAAAGCCAATTCCACGATAAGAAGGATTGAAACATCCTACTGTTTTAACAGTATCCGTCGCGGCTGTTCCTTCAAAAGCCAATTCCACGATAAGAAGGATTGAAACTGGTAACCCCCAGGGCATAGCGAAGGTGTCCATCCACTTCAAAAGCCAATTCCACGATAAGAAGGATTGAAACCAACCGTATTCGATACGGTAAGTGGTGGCAGTAATACTTCAAAAGCCAATTCCACGATAAGAAGGATTGAAACACACATGATTATGCGTGTTTTGAAGTGATTGTAATCCTTCAAAAGCCAATTCCACGATAAGAAGGATTGAAACGCACTCGTTTTTTGCCAGCAATACATTCACGCATTCTTCAAAAGCCAATTCCACGATAAGAAGGATTGAAACAAAATTCCTCAACAACTTCCCGCCCGAACTTACCAGCTTCAAAAGCCAATTCCACGATAAGAAGGATTGAAACCCACCTTAAACGCAAATAACGCGCCATTTGCCCAATCTTCAAAAGCCAATTCCACGATAAGAAGGATTGAAACAACACGACTTTCCGGCATATCTCCATTAATGGAAGACTTCAAAAGCCAATTCCACGATAAGAAGGATTGAAACACTAAATTCGTCGAGCGCTCGACGAATGATCATCGAACCTTCAAAAGCCAATTCCACGATAAGAAGGATTGAAACCAAACATCCCGGCTGGCGCAAGGCTGGCCGGGTTTTCTTCAAAAGCCAATTCCACGATAAGAAGGATTGAAACCGATTTCAAAACCAGCGGCGGCATTGATGAGGATGTCTTCAAAAGCCAATTCCACGATAAGAAGGATTGAAACCGTTTAAGGTGGTAAAACTACCGCCATGTCCGAAGTGCTTCAAAAGCCAATTCCACGATAAGAAGGATTGAAACCCAGCCTTTCGGCTATACTGACACGGCGCAACATGACTTCAAAAGCCAATTCCACGATAAGAAGGATTGAAACTGGCCATGTTGAAAACTTTGAAAATTGCCGGGGTTGCTTCAAAAGCCAATTCCACGATAAGAAGGATTGAAACTCAAAAACAGCAATGTAAGGTTGTCCGGCGCTGGTGCTTCAAAAGCCAATTCCACGATAAGAAGGATTGAAACGAACTCCACAGTATCGAGAAGGCTTGGGAGGTGGGTCTTCAAAAGCCAATTCCACGATAAGAAGGATTGAAACTAAATATGTTGTGTGTGCAAGTGAAGAACATTTTCACTTCAAAAGCCAATTCCACGATAAGAAGGATTGAAACTTTTAAAAAGGAGTTTTTTCATGGTATTTCACCGATTCTTCAAAAGCCAATTCCACGATAAGAAGGATTGAAACCCTGGAGTTTTCCCATAATGCTTATAGTTACCATCGGGCCTTCAAAAGCCAATTCCACGATAAGAAGGATTGAAACAAATCAAACCACCCTGGATTCGCCTTGCGCATCATACTTCAAAAGCCAATTCCACGATAAGAAGGATTGAAACTGAAAATACAATCGCCAAAATTAAGGCGATCATCCACTTCAAAAGCCAATTCCACGATAAGAAGGATTGAAACCGTTTCAAGTAGCTATGAAAAACGTAGACGGATCGGCTTCAAAAGCCAATTCCACGATAAGAAGGATTGAAACCGTTTCAAGTAGCTATGAAAAACGTAGACGGATCGGCCTTCAAAAGCCAATTCCACGATAAGAAGGATTGAAACGGCGAGGCAAAGCGTGGCGGTTTGCCCGTGGTGGCTTCTTCAAAAGCCAATTCCACGATAAGAAGGATTGAAACAGCAAATGACCGATGCGGAATTTCTAAAATACACTTTCTTCAAAAGCCAATTCCACGATAAGAAGGATTGAAACCCTGTTCGGGGGTGAGGGCGATTTCCTGCCAGATTGATCTTCAAAAGCCAATTCCACGATAAGAAGGATTGAAACCACTGAATGGCGTTTGGCTCAACGTAAGCGTAATTGCTTCAAAAGCCAATTCCACGATAAGAAGGATTGAAACTGATTCACCGCTTTTGCACGTACCAGGGTTGGCACGTCTTCAAAAGCCAATTCCACGATAAGAAGGATTGAAACAAAACTGCCAGCCCGGTTATGGTGGCCGAAATGCAGGCTTCAAAAGCCAATTCCACGATAAGAAGGATTGAAACAAGAAAGGATTTCTCCTTTCTCATTAATACGATATACTTCAAAAGCCAATTCCACGATAAGAAGGATTGAAACTAAAAACTTAAATATGAACCAAGAAGCCTTAAATACACTTCAAAAGCCAATTCCACGATAAGAAGGATTGAAACCGGTTGCGCCTGGCATAATAATGAATAGAAACACACTTCAAAAGCCAATTCCACGATAAGAAGGATTGAAACATTATAATGTATTGAATATCAATACTTGAAAGTCTCCTTCAAAAGCCAATTCCACGATAAGAAGGATTGAAACACCGGGAAAAGGGCAAGATAGATGCCTCCAAAGTCGCTTCAAAAGCCAATTCCACGATAAGAAGGATTGAAACTGCTCGTTATTGCTTGGATACCTGGCCATCCGACCAGCTTCAAAAGCCAATTCCACGATAAGAAGGATTGAAACTAACGCTTGTGACCACGGAAAATTTTCAGCAATAAACTTCAAAAGCCAATTCCACGATAAGAAGGATTGAAACTTGATTATTCTAGATTCAAAAGCACCCGGATAAGATACTTCAAAAGCCAATTCCACGATAAGAAGGATTGAAACGTTGTTTTGATCTGCCCTCTTTGCCTGTCTTGCTGTCTTCAAAAGCCAATTCCACGATAAGAAGGATTGAAACTGGATTCCATGCAGGCGGTGGAGTTTGCAAGCAAAACTTCAAAAGCCAATTCCACGATAAGAAGGATTGAAACCCTTTTCGGCTTTGGTAAGCGTTTTAATGTGCATTTCTTCAAAAGCCAATTCCACGATAAGAAGGATTGAAACTAGTCTTACATCTATGGCCAAAAAACACGCATTATCCTTCAAAAGCCAATTCCACGATAAGAAGGATTGAAACACGCTTTGCGCTCGCTTGCGTCTGTGACTTCCACATCTTCAAAAGCCAATTCCACGATAAGAAGGATTGAAACAACAAAGACTGTCCCCTTATCGCGTATTATAAGTATCTTCAAAAGCCAATTCCACGATAAGAAGGATTGAAACATATTAACAAATGAAATTTACGATATTTGAAATTGGCTTCAAAAGCCAATTCCACGATAAGAAGGATTGAAACTGTCGGTCGAAGTTGTGTAGTTCGCCCCTTGCAGTTCTTCAAAAGCCAATTCCACGATAAGAAGGATTGAAACACACGGCGGAAATATGGATCAGTTAATTCGATAAATCTTCAAAAGCCAATTCCACGATAAGAAGGATTGAAACAGCCATGCAGCAACTTTACCATGAAGGTATTATACCTCCTTCAAAAGCCAATTCCACGATAAGAAGGATTGAAACTACATACGCTCGCTTGCGCCCGAACCTGAATTAAATCTTCAAAAGCCAATTCCACGATAAGAAGGATTGAAACTATAGTCTTCGAATTGACTAACCTGAACGTATAAATTCTTCAAAAGCCAATTCCACGATAAGAAGGATTGAAACAGAGGTGATGGTTGCGGTATTTGGCGGCTGACCGCCTTCTTCAAAAGCCAATTCCACGATAAGAAGGATTGAAACGCGGCAAAATCTGCCTTTTGCTTTTCCGCTTTGCGTCTTCAAAAGCCAATTCCACGATAAGAAGGATTGAAACAAAGCGCGTCTAACAAAGCGGCGTCCGTCTTATTGTCTTCAAAAGCCAATTCCACGATAAGAAGGATTGAAACCGTTTCAAGTAGCTATGAAAAACGTAGACGGATCGGCTTCAAAAGCCAATTCCACGATAAGAAGGATTGAAACTCAACTTCGGAGCGCAAGCAATATCGCTTGGCACGGCTTCAAAAGCCAATTCCACGATAAGAAGGATTGAAACTTGGCGATGAGGTAATGATCGAGCACGCAGTAGGGCTCTTCAAAAGCCAATTCCACGATAAGAAGGATTGAAACACCGCATCCGGTATCCTCGGTCTACCAACGTTTCCCCTTCAAAAGCCAATTCCACGATAAGAAGGATTGAAACGGGAGCGATGTTGATGATGTGTTAAGTATAATTGCCTTCAAAAGCCAATTCCACGATAAGAAGGATTGAAACAAGATTATGCCAAGTATATCGAATACCTGGACAACCGCCTTCAAAAGCCAATTCCACGATAAGAAGGATTGAAACAAACGTTTTGGCAAAATGTCGCACATTTTCCCCATTCTTCAAAAGCCAATTCCACGATAAGAAGGATTGAAACCCCAAAAATTGGTGCCTAAAAGGCTGTCTTTTAAATCTTCAAAAGCCAATTCCACGATAAGAAGGATTGAAACCCTACAACCTTACATTCAATATCATGCTCCCACAACAGCTTCAAAAGCCAATTCCACGATAAGAAGGATTGAAACTCCCAATATTTCGTGTGCTTCCGGCATTGTTGGCCCCTTCAAAAGCCAATTCCACGATAAGAAGGATTGAAACACCCCGTGAACGGGTAATTCACCAAGCGCATAACTTCTTCAAAAGCCAATTCCACGATAAGAAGGATTGAAACGTTTCTTTTTTGCATGTTCAATTGCCTGATCCTTATCTTCAAAAGCCAATTCCACGATAAGAAGGATTGAAACATCCGGTTGCCGGGGCTAAACGTGCAAGGGCGCGCACTTCAAAAGCCAATTCCACGATAAGAAGGATTGAAACACGCCGTTATGAATATAGTACTTTTGGCACAAATGACTTCAAAAGCCAATTCCACGATAAGAAGGATTGAAACCGCTTTGGCCTGACATATTCGGGTTGGCTGTAGGGTTCTTCAAAAGCCAATTCCACGATAAGAAGGATTGAAACCGCCTGTCTCGATTACAATGCCGTAACCCAAAGCGTCTTCAAAAGCCAATTCCACGATAAGAAGGATTGAAACATTTTCGCGTCTGTAAGTTGCCGCACTAAATCAGTACTTCAAAAGCCAATTCCACGATAAGAAGGATTGAAACCACTTGCTTTTGCGTCAATCAGCATCGTAAGTTTTGCTTCAAAAGCCAATTCCACGATAAGAAGGATTGAAACTTCGACAAACGACCGCTTAAAATACGACCGCATAAGCTTCAAAAGCCAATTCCACGATAAGAAGGATTGAAACAAAGTTTCTGTGCGTTGCTAATCCACTCCCCCGGCTCTTCAAAAGCCAATTCCACGATAAGAAGGATTGAAACGACGGATGCCTGTCACCGATTTTTGCGCACATCTACTTCAAAAGCCAATTCCACGATAAGAAGGATTGAAACTAGAAACCGAGCCAAGGCCGTACAACCCTTACACGCTTCAAAAGCCAATTCCACGATAAGAAGGATTGAAACTGTAGTCCTCGCTTTTGCTCATTATCAGCACATCGGCTTCAAAAGCCAATTCCACGATAAGAAGGATTGAAACTAGTCGTGTGCCGAAATTGGGTTTTGCGTATCATCTCTTCAAAAGCCAATTCCACGATAAGAAGGATTGAAACAGGTTAAGTGATTCAGATGTTGATTTAACAAATAAGCTTCAAAAGCCAATTCCACGATAAGAAGGATTGAAACTGGTTTGGGCTGCATTGAATAAGTTTTCGGCATATTCTTCAAAAGCCAATTCCACGATAAGAAGGATTGAAACTCCGTTTGAATCTTGACACCGCCTTTTCGTAGGTCTCTTCAAAAGCCAATTCCACGATAAGAAGGATTGAAACTATCTAAACTAAATGACAAAAACCTAAAAAGTACGGCTTCAAAAGCCAATTCCACGATAAGAAGGATTGAAACCCTAATCGCTGCCGGTAACACGTCCGGGCCGGGGGTCTTCAAAAGCCAATTCCACGATAAGAAGGATTGAAACGTTTGTTATCAATTGGTTGTTTACCGTCCAAAACGCGGCTTCAAAAGCCAATTCCACGATAAGAAGGATTGAAACAATGGAGGGTAGCCGACATTTTAAGTACCGGCTACCTCTTCAAAAGCCAATTCCACGATAAGAAGGATTGAAACTGGTTTGGGCTGCATTGAATAAGTTTTCGGCATATTCTTCAAAAGCCAATTCCACGATAAGAAGGATTGAAACTTGCCGTCCGAAAAACCGGGAAATCATTACCAAGGGCTTCAAAAGCCAATTCCACGATAAGAAGGATTGAAACAAACGCTGCACCCATTAAAAAAAGAGGCGTACAACCCTTCAAAAGCCAATTCCACGATAAGAAGGATTGAAACAGCCAAAGCCATGAATAAAATAACAGCAATAAGCGGCCTTCAAAAGCCAATTCCACGATAAGAAGGATTGAAACATATGATTGAAAAAGTTGCAGAGGCGCATGCTTTGCGCTTCAAAAGCCAATTCCACGATAAGAAGGATTGAAACCGATGTCCACCACCGGAAAATGGAAAAAGTTAGTTCCTTCAAAAGCCAATTCCACGATAAGAAGGATTGAAACATTTCGGATATAAACCGTTGCAGGTCTGGTACTCCTACTTCAAAAGCCAATTCCACGATAAGAAGGATTGAAACCATGTATTGAACTATCATTTCTAAATCCTTCAATTTTCTTCAAAAGCCAATTCCACGATAAGAAGGATTGAAACACCATCGTATTGATCTCGTAATGTTTGCCCATGTTTCTTCAAAAGCCAATTCCACGATAAGAAGGATTGAAACACCGGTAAATCCTGTATCTTCTTATTCACCATACCCCTTCAAAAGCCAATTCCACGATAAGAAGGATTGAAACCACATACGCCAAGCGCAACAACTTCAACCTGCAGGCGCCTTCAAAGGCCAATTCCACGATAAGAAGGATTGAAACCAGCCATTGGTTTTAAATTGCTGAGTGAAGTAATTCTTCAAAGGCCAATTCCACGATAAGAAGGATTGAAACAAAGGAATCGGCTCGCCACAGTCGCGCAGTATTTCCGCTTCAAAGGCCAATTCCACGATAAGAAGGATTGAAACCCGGGCATCTGCGTTGTAAATCCGCCGCCCACCACGGGCTTCAAAGGCCAATTCCACGATAAGAAGGATTGAAACTACATCGGGGGTAGGTATTGCGCCGGCATTACCACCTTCAAAGGCCAATTCCACGATAAGAAGGATTGAAACATCCGGTTTCGTAACCCTCCAGGAGCGTAAGATCGTCTTCAAAGGCCAATTCCACGATAAGAAGGATTGAGACATGCTAAAAAATGCCTGAAAAACGGATTTTGAAAATCTTCAAAGGCCAATTCCACGATAAGAAGGATTGAAACCCGGTGGCAAAGACAGTACCGCCACCGCCCTGGCATTGCTTCAAAAGCCAATTCCACGATAAGAAGGATTGAAAGATATCAGCCTTTCTATTTGTGCAAAAGGGACCTGATCTTCATGCAAGTTTCCAATTGTATATTCCGGTCGGTTTGACCCCCTCGTTCCGATTTTATCTGACCCCCTCATTCCGGACCTTTGACCCCCAAAATGTGCATAACATTCCGGCGGTTTGACCCCTTGGGTGTTGGTAACATTCCGG
>Ga0247833_1007904_pt1 | contig 11024 bp, 9 predicted proteins | sample LaCruzMarch2015__7_FD_187117 | JGI IMG/M metagenome (GOLD analysis project Ga0247833, IMG submission 187117) | Freshwater microbial communities from meromictic Lake La Cruz, Castile-La Mancha, Spain - LaCruzMarch2015_8m | ecosystem: Environmental > Aquatic > Freshwater > Lake | place: Spain...
CTCTATTCGATGATGAAAATCTGCTTCACGTTGATTCTTTCTCTTCAGAAGATTTGGAAGTACCCTCCCTACCACGCTCGTCTAACTCAAGACATGTGACGAAGGCTCTGAAAAGTAAGAAGGTTCCAGTTACGGCTAAGAAGACGGCACATTCACATCGTTCGCCTATGATGTGGACTACAGTTGAAGATCAAAATCTTGAGAGGATAGTGAAACTGTTTGAGGCAAATAAAGGGGCTTTGAAGTGGTATGAAGTCTCGAAGCACTGTGGGGATAGAAGTGGAAAGCAATGCCGAGAAAGGTGGATGAATCATCTATCCTTGACGCTCAAAACGGAAGCATGGAGTCCAAGGGAGGATGCATCTCTGTTCACCAACTTCTTTCGATATGGAAAGTCATGGTGCAAGATCTCAAAACTTCTTACTGGACGGTGAGATTGCATTACATACAGACGAAGTTTCCAGCTTAATGTTGTACCATTCTAACATTGCTACGTTCTTCTACTCTCACTACGTAGGACCGACAGCGGCACGAAGAATCGGTTCCACCACCTCCGCCGCAGACTCGGCAAAGACTATCACCGACAAGAACAAAAGTACACCAACGTTATGGTTGACAAACCTATCGAATCCACCGAAGTCGACTCGGTGGAGGCTATTCAGGAGAAGACTCGTGCTGTCATGCGAGTTATTGCGGCCGAATCGAAGAGGAATCACTACCCTCATATCAAGGGATACGTGTTCGGTCCGTTCGTTCCAATTACTGACACTGCTAAGATGTGCGGAAGGTGTGGGCTAATGATCCCATCAGAGCACACTGGGAAGACCATGTGCACGAGCACAGGCTGGTGTGAAGCGTGCACAAGGATCCCCCCTTATGTTTCTCATGACCAGCTACGGGAATGTCTTGACATGAGGCGGACTGATGACTTATTACTATCTCCGATCCCGTATGCCGTGTGAATTCATACCAGTGTTTATGATGCTCGTCTTCTCTTTAGCTTGTGAGGATTAGAGTCCATAAATAGTACTTGGATAAATTAGGGCTACGATGGTGTGTTGTTTAGTCTATATGATCTTCGTCGTCATTGCCTTTACCTCTCTGCTTTATTTTCTTGTGTTGTTTCCTTTTACTGGGGCTCATCCCTAAAGTCTTCATTTGCTGTTCCTCTTTCCATTCAACTAGAGCGTCAATACTCTTCCACAATTCCAAAGTGAGCAATTTCGAACGATCTTCATCCGTAATAGTCACCCATGCTATTTCTCCCACAGCATTCTTCGTCAGTACCTCACGCTCTTCATTGTTAAGGTCTAACTTTTTAAGCCGTCTAACTGTATACTTGGACCACCAAAGTATAGTCTTTGTCATAAAATATGGCCACTTTACCATACGTACGATTAACAAGTCATGTAAAGTTGGTTTACGAAACCCAGCACCAAAGTCGTCAATTTTGTTAACAAGTTCTGTACAAATTGGCCTTAATTCATCCCACTCTTTCTCCTTCTTCTCACTTTGAGTTAACTTGGGACTTTTCTTCTTCTTCTCCCCATTATTAATGCCACCGCTGTGCGTCGTCCCATTATTCGTCGTCGACGTTTCAACGCCTTCGTCGTCGCCCTCCTCCTTTTTCTTCTTTTTGTCTGCCAATATCACCAACGCCCGTTCCCGTATATCACTCGATTCCTTACTCCCCCCCTGTCGTGGACTCCAGTCCTCGGTGGCCGCGCGTATTAAATGTTTGGCAATCTTTTGCCACCTACTGAATTGTGCATAGTAGGTAAATGCATTCCCGGCCAGTAGGAAAAGTATAATAATCAACGTCGCGTCCGTTTGGGGAGCGTAGGCCCAAAGGACGGAGGAACCGTACTTTTTATAATACTCATCAGGACGATCACGAAAGTGATCGTACTCGGCACGTTTTTCGCGGTCGGTTAATATTTCGTATGCTTTAGCTATGGCCTGGGGAATGGTTTTGGGTGTGTGGGTAAATAGGATGATGAAAATCACAAATGGATGGCGAGTGAGGGTTAACAAGTAGTCAAGACGAGAGAGAGAGAGACGCATCAGGTCAATACACGATACGTATTATTTGATAGTACTCACCACAAATTTCTCACGTGCGCCCTTGGCCTTATTCTTATCCGGATGCCACTTACGACTTAAATTGCGATAACTCTTCGTAATGGCCTTCAATGTCGGTGGGTCCGATCCCCAGGTCTCGTAGTCGAAGCATAATATTTTATAACAATCGAACTTTCCACAAAAGATGTTATTGGGGTCGTAGAAACTACCCCAATCATTCTCGTTGCAAGGAGATGATGGCCGTGCATTGTTATTATCATCGATGGCGGTGGCGGTGGCGGGCGCGGATTCACCAACCTCTTCGATCGAGGCCGCGCCACCCGTATCTTCCTCGTCCTGGGCGGCGCAAACTCGCGAGCAAGATACGGCGAGGACGACCACGAGAAGGACGCGGCGAAACAGTATCATGAATACTTATGATAATGGACGATATCGTTGTCAGCGCGGCGAGTGAGCAGGTGAGGATAATATGCTATGATATGGCTGACCTTAATCGGGCGGGAAAAGGTAAGCTCTCATGAGGCTCTCTCCATCGTCATTCCTACCCTCGGTGCTGCTGCACCATCCGCCGTTGTTTCCATCTTCATCATCGCGTCGAGTATCATCATCATCATCATCATCCCTCGCTGCTAAATCAATATGCACATTTGATAACACCGACTTTACTGGAACGCAAGGCGATTGGCCCTATACGAACGCTGATTTAAACCGACTCGACAACTCTGTCGATACCATCTTCTACGATGAGCCACGTTTCGTTACACATATTGATGATTCCGCCATAAAGGCACTAACCAACTACTACGCTATGGAATTTGCTTCGTTGAATAAGGACACACTCGATATATTGGACCTATGCTCGAGCTGGGTTAGTCATCTACCAGACGAAAGCGATACTATCAAGTATGGTAAGGTCGTGGGCGTGGGTATGAATGAGAAAGAGTTGTCGAATAATGAACGCTTGACATATTATGATGTCCAAGATCTGAACAATGAACCAACATTATCTCAATTTAAAGATAATTCGTTCGATGTTGTCTGCAATGTCGTGTCGGTTGATTATTTAACCAAGCCATTAGAGATATTTCGAGAAATGTACCGTATATTACGTCCAGGTGGGATATCATTAATGTCATTCAGCAATCGATGTTTCCCCACGAAGGCTATTGCCATGTGGCTCCAGGCAGATGATATTGGACGGCTCACGATAGTGGGTTCATACTATCACTATTCGGCACGGTGGACGTCGATAGAAGCATTAGATATTAAGGATACGCTAGTACCACCGCAACGACCGGCCGTGGGTGATGTTATGAAGAATCCAGCATTGGGTTTGGCTTGGATGAACGCTGCGTCTGCTGTCGCGAAAACTAATCAAGGTGATCCGATGTATGTAGTGAAAGGGGTAAAATGAAGTCAAATTAAAGTACACGCAAAAATGAATTAAAAGTGAAGACTTAATATGCCATCTTATTTTTTAGGAAGACCGACATGATGATAGAATGTCAGCTTCAATATCAAAAAGAATACAAAGTGACAAGCTACGAGACACATGATAAGCCCGCCTCCACTTGAGCGTTGTAAACTGCTAACACCGCTACTGCTACTACTACCATATCCAGCATTATTGCCACCATTCCGCATAATGGAACTAATAACATTTCTCAGAATGAACATTCCACTTACGATTGTGGCAAGAAGGAGTATTGTCCACTGTATCGAATTAATTGGTATTATACACACCCACACGACAAGTAGGTACGGCACCAAGGAGTACCCATAGAGACATATAAGCTCGACCAATCTAATATTATTACTACTGTTGTTATTTCCAATAATCCCCATGGCACAGTACACTACCGTCGGCAGGCCAAATGAATATCCATACAGTATCCACATGGCGTGTAATAGCTTATTAATATCATAATCCCACTCCTCCTCGGCAGCAATCCCACCTTCATCTATCATCGATTTGGCAAATAATCGATTGGTTCTACTGTGATGTAAATACAGTGACATATTCGACGTAACGGCGGCACAGAAGACTAATGTTAATGTAATCCATATCGGACCATATAAATCTGGTCCTTTCCCCCCTACCAATCGTATGGATGGTACCGATACACAGGACGTGGCCGTACGCGCTCGATCGTAGGATTCAATTTCATCATCGCTTCCCCCAAATCCACCGGTAGATGGTGGATTATTCCGTGCCGTCGTAGTATTGTCATTACCGTCGTCGTCGTTGTTGTTGTTGTTGTTGTTGTTGTTATTATTGTTGCTACTGCTAATGGATAATGCCAAATCAGAAACAGCATCTATATCCGAATATAAAACATTATTCCGAAAACCATCATTGATCATAATATATTTCATCGTGGACTTTATACGCAGAATGATATCCACGGTGTCAATTTGAAAAAATGGTCGAAGTGATTGTATGGAACAACAATTGCCATTCACTATTCTGGATACCCATGATGTGGATGGTGTTGTGGCCGACGATGTTCCTCCATCTAGTGTTTGTTCACCATGGGCATTATCTGTAGTAGGACCAATGATGGTACCGCGAAGTCCAGGAGAAGGAGGAGGAAGGTCATTAAACGATGGCAATCTCATGGTGGATGGTGATGACAAAGTGCCGCCAACGTTGTCGTCATTGATGTAAAATTCATTTCCATCATCATTATCTCTTCCTACCAATGATGAAGAATGAGAGAATGGATTTGTTGGAGGGGAATTCATGGTGTGTCGACACTTCCTTCTGGATGATGTTGTTGCTGACCTAAAACTAATAACTCGTCTTAGACAAGACGGAGCCCCTATCGCGTCATTGCCCCCTCCCCCGTCTATCAATGCCACCCAACATCATCAACACCGCTGAGCCGTCGGTAACGAGCCCCCTAACCAAGAAGCTCCGGACCGACGACGATGACGACGACATGAACAACAAGGTGGCTGGTCTCAATTCGGCACTTGCTGAATCGACTACGAATAATCCACCCAAACCGATTGAAATATTTCGTCTAAATTACACCCCGCTACGGTATACGGTTACACATGTATCATTAGATTTTAATATCAACGAACGTAATACTATTGTTAAGACGGTCATGACAGTGGAAAAGAATGATGCTGCCAATGCCGCCGCTGCTGATGATGATGATAATATGGATACAACCATCGCCGCTGGCGAGGTGGTGGATGGACTGGATCTGGATGGTGACGAACGAGTCGTGACACTCCTTGAATTATCGGTAGATGGGTGTACTGATGCGCTAGTACCCGATGTGGATTATACCCTCACACCTGGGAAACTAATTATTCATGCCAAGACGTTACATCGAGGAGCTTCTGCTGCGTCTACTAACAACAAAATGATTGTGCGTACCACGGTTACGATTGTACCCGAGGATAATACACAATTATCGGGACTGTATAATGATGGATCCATGTACTGTACACAATGTGAGGCCGAGGGATTTCGTCGTATTACATATTATCCAGATCGACCGGATAATATGGCAACATTTACTAGTGTACGGATTGAGGCGAATTCAACCTTGTTCCCGGTCCTGCTATCGAATGGGAATTTAATTGAATCGGGGATTTGTGGTAATGATAATGAGAATGGAGGATTTCGTAAATATGCAATTTGGCATGATCCATTCCCGAAGCCAAGCTACCTATTTGCATTAGTGGCGGGTGATTTGGGCATGATTGACGGGAGGTATATCACCATGAGTGGACGGGAGGTCATGTTACGATTTTACTCGGAACATAAGAACACTACCAAGTTGAATTATGCACTTGAATCATTACAACGTGCTATGAAATGGGATGAGGATACTTATGGACTTGAGTATGATTTAGACTTATTTAATGTTGTGGCTGTAGAGTCATTCAACATGGGAGCCATGGAGAATAAGTCTCTGAATGTATTCAACACAAGTTGCGTATTAGCTGACCCAGTCACGTCTACCGATGCCGAATATTATCGTGTTGAGGGAATTATCGGTCATGAGTATTTCCACAACTGGACTGGCAATCGAGTAACATGCAGGGATTGGTTCCAACTCACACTGAAGGAGGGATTGACTGTGTATCGTGATCAGCAGTTCTCAGGGCAGGTCAATAACTGCGCGGCTGTTACTCGAATTCAGAACGTACAAGTTGTTCGTGGTGGCCAATTCATGGAAGATGATGGACCAATGTCTCACCCTATTCGACCTGATAGTTACATTGCCATGGATAACTTCTACACAAGTACAGTGTACCGAAAGGGTGCAGAGGTTATACGCATGTACGAGACGATTCTTGGCACTGCTGGTTTCAGGAAGGGAATGGATTTGTACTTTCAACGACATGATGGTAGTGCCGTTACGTGTGATGACTTCTTGAGTGCCATGGCCGATGCCAACGATGTTGATTTGTCCCAATTTGCCAAGTGGTATTCAACCTCGGGTACGCCGGTGGTTACTTACTCGTCTATCTATGATCATCAAAAGGGAACGTATCAGCTGACATTGTCACAAAGCAGTCGCAGTGACGAGCCTCTCCTCATCCCTATCGCCGTTGGCTTGCTTGATAAAGAGACAGGAAAAGAAGTTGTGTCCACGACAATTCTTCAATTGAAGGAATCGACACAGACATTTGATTTCCATAATCTAAAAGGGGATGTTATTCCCTCTATCCTTCGCAACTGGTCAGCTCCGGTCAAAGTCCTTCCAGCGTTGGGGGTAGTGGATGAAAAAGACTTGGCATTCCTAGCATCCTGGGACACTGATGGATTCAACCGTTGGGATAGCGCCCAGAGGCTGTACGAGGCCACCATTCTCAAAGTCATCAACCATGAGGATCACGAAGAAAGTCTAGACCTAGTTCTCAAATCATTCAACCTAACACTCACAGACGAACGCATTAGTGATGATTCTATTCGTGCTTTTACTTTGATTCTGCCATCGGAGTCTACTTTGTCGAAGGCAGTGTCTCCCATTGACCCCCCAGCAATACTACATGCACGAAATCATGTCAAGCAATTAATCGCCAGAAAGTACAAGGAAGAACTCCTTTTGGCTTATCAGAAGTTGACTACTGAAATTGAGATTGAAGGCACCACCTTTAGAGTGGATGGAGTAGCCGTTGGACGTAGACGCCTGAGAAACGTTTACCTTGGATATCTCTGCTCAATTTGTGGCACCGACGAAGAGGAAAAGGAATCAGCCACTCTGGCAGCCGATCACTTCAATGCTGCGACTGGAATGACAGATAAGCTTGCAGCACTGGGCATTCTCGTGTCTATGAGTGGAGAAGGAGCTACCGAGAGAGATGCAGCAATTAAAAAGTTCTACAACGATGCAAAAGGAGATTCTCTTCAATTGAATAAGTGGTTTGGAGTACAAGCTGATGCTGAGTTACCAGATGTGTTGGACCGGGTCATGACGCTTACGTTGCATCCCGAGTTTTCTATCAAGAATCCCAATCGATGCCGTTCACTCATCATGACATTCGCAATGAATGCTGCGGCATTTCATGCTGAGGATGGTAGGGGATATAAATTCTTGGGTGATATGTTAGAACAAATCGGTAAGCCAGAAATCTGTTTTAAAGTATGCATGCCTTACTGTACATTGACTGCTCACCTTTGCCTTATTATTTCAGATAAGATCAACTCCAAGGTAGCCGCACGCACAACCGCCTCTGTCTTGATTGGCTGGAAAAAGTACAACGAGAAGCGGGCTGCATTGATGAAGGAGCAGTTACAACGCTTGAAGGATATGCCAGGGATTAGTAATGATCTCCTTGAGATCGTTACAAAAGGATTGTCGTCAGCTTGAATCTTTGGATGTGGCATAAAGGGTAGAAGAATGTAGCTAAAATTGATAGGCAATGCATTTTAAATTATTTACATATCTACGCCAATGTTAAGCGATTTTGCATTTCGTACCGCTACATGAGCAGAAAACACATCCATGATGGCAGTTCCTACAGACTTGTAGAATGTACAGTCAATGCGATCATCTATTCGTGTACCGAACTTTACATTTCCAACAAGCGCATCTCCAATCAAACCGACAACATTGGAGTTCAATTCATCGCTTCCAGTCTTCAAACTTGAAAGATCCCCGACGTCCAACGCCTCTATTGTATCAATTAGTATTTCAGATCTTTGAACTGTAGCATCGTCGATTTCTTGCATCGACGGCGTGTACGATCCAACGCCATTAATATGACAGCCTGGCTTCAGCAGCTCTCCACGAAAGAGTGGGGTGCATGTATTGGTAGTTGTGCATATGATATCTGCATTCTTTACCGCATTTTCTACGCCTTCTGTGTCTGATTGCAATATTATCGAAATGTCTGTAATTATAGTTTTCGTTTCAGATTCCAAAATAAGTTGCTCATTCAATATCATTTCTTTGAGTTCATGTGCCCTATCGATGGATCTATTTACAATCACCAATCTAGTGATGTTGACAACATGTTGAATGCATTTGATGTGTAATTCTGCCTGTAGTCCTGCGCCAAATATCACCAGCATCAACCCATGTGATGTATTGCGATTTGAGAACGCCAATTGAGTAGCCAAAGCACTCCCAGCTGCCGTCCTCGCTCCTGTCAAAAATGTTGCAGCTACAATCGCGGACACTTCTCCAGTTTCGGAATTGAGTAGCATCGTCGTTGCAAGGACAGTGCCTTTGTTAAACTTTTCTGGGTTGTTTGATCTAATTGATACCATTTTCATCCCCATTAAGATTTCCTCATTTGTCGAGTCTGTTGTTGCAGGATAAAACGCCGCAGGTTTGAACAACGACCAATCGTCCGGTGATGATTTTGACGATGACGACGAAGCTGCGGCATAGGGTAAACAGATTCGTTTCGGTACTTCTCCTCCACCACCTTTCACCAGCGAAGCTAGAGCCTTTCTAGTTGTTGCGATTGCATCTGGTACAGTAAAGCATCGTTTCGTATCGGCCTCAGAAAGGATGAGCATGCTGTTCGAGAGGGACTTGGCAGGTTGACCGATGGAGCGCACTATCATCGTCTCAGAGAGGAAGAGGTCGGCGCGGCGGGAACGTCGTCTACTAAGAGTCTGCCGGCAACAACAAATAATAACATCATGAGGAGATCATCCCACGTGATACTACTACTAACAATTCTGTTAAGCCCGTTCCCCGTCGAGGCGTTTTCACTTTCATGCGGGAATAATCATCGAAGGAGGACGCTTACCCATCTCCGCGCTGCCGCTACCGTAGCAAGTAGCAGCCGTCGAGACTTCCTCGCTACAACTAGCATTACAGTCGGCTCGATCGTTGCCACGGCACCCGCACTAGTACTACTATCACCCCTTCCAAGTGGGGCGGATGTTTCCGACGGCAATGCTCTGCCTCAGGGAGCCGCACAATTCAGCCGTGTCATCAAGGTAAGAGCACAGCTTAAGAGTGTTGCCAAGCGTGTTACAGAGCAGCCATCTGAAATTGATAAGGCAGAGTGGGACAAAATTGATGACTTCTTACGGACTGTATATTCGGCCGGGGAGGATATGAAGGTCATTGCCAAGGGTATCGATCCAGACAAAAAGTCAAAAGCTGATACAGATATTAAGAACCTCCAGAGTTTGGTCCAGTTGGCTCAGAAGCCAGTATCGAATAAGGATTCGGCGGGGTTTGGAGTGATAGCCACCAAGGCTGATGGCCTATTTGGGGAATTTTTTGATTTGCTGTCAGATGTTCCGGACGAGCTGTAAGGAGCCAATAATTGGAAACAATGAAAACTAAAGTCTACACATTTATTGTGATGAATTCAACCAGAGCACAAAGATTGAGTATTTTTTTTGCAACTGGTATTTGTTCTTTATTTCATTTGCTCCATGAATTGGTGCCCGACATATTGCAAATCAGGCTCAACCATCATCAGCACTCTTCATGAAGAAAGTAGGATCAACTCTAGCCTTGGCCTCGAACCTTGCAATCCATCTATCAAATACGTTTTTCGGTACCAGCATATTCCCTCCTCGGCCAGCTCCCGTGTCGAAACTTTGCATATAATTGAATAAATCCATTGCAATCTTCATCGCTACATGTGATGATTTGTCTTGTATCATCCCCATATTCTGTATGCTTGACATGGGTTCAATTGAAACGCCTAAATTGATTGTAACGTTGGATGATGGAGACTTAATAGCTGCAAAAATTGCTTCATTTGTTGCCCATCCCGTCCTGAAAGCACCCGAAGGTTTATGATTCGCTATCGCACCAACAAGTTCAAATTCAGTAGTGACCATACTTGATGAGAAGGGTGTTGACGACATTGTATTATTGGATACGGGTGTTGACACTATTTGCCAATAAAGAAGTGCTCCATGATCCTGGGGCAGTTGGATCCCGGGTAGTAAGAAAAATACCAATTCGCTAACAGATGCAATATCACTACCGCAAATTCCCGAGAGAGCCAACGTGAACTTTGTACCAGAGGCATCGCTTGGGACGAAATCTGTACGAACTACTCCACCGGGTATGAGTACGCCAAGGACTTGCGACATTGACTCTGCTAGACTGGCTGTAAAACCTCCGTGCGTTTGTCGGTCGAATATATCGTTGAAAATTTACGTGCAAATTGTTAGGCATATGCATCGATTGATAATGAGATTACATACGACGAGGCGGACTTACCGGCAATGTCGCAACGATGAAAAAAATGATCAGATCTGCGTAGATGATGAATTCTGAAGAACCAAGAGAGAAACTGTCAAGGATGGAGAGCGGTGTTCGATCGAGACGATAGTGACGAGCAACGCGGATGTGTTGCTATTTGTCCGATGGTTGTGAGGGGGGTGCTAGACGGTCGGCGCCGTAGAGGGGGATTTCGCCATCTTCATTTTTCTGGGTACTTATTCTACATAAATACGCGAAAGGTGTCAACATTTAGGTAGTACAAAATAG
>Ga0247833_1007905_pt1 | contig 11024 bp, 12 predicted proteins | sample LaCruzMarch2015__7_FD_187117 | JGI IMG/M metagenome (GOLD analysis project Ga0247833, IMG submission 187117) | Freshwater microbial communities from meromictic Lake La Cruz, Castile-La Mancha, Spain - LaCruzMarch2015_8m | ecosystem: Environmental > Aquatic > Freshwater > Lake | place: Spain...
CATTGTTAATAATGACCTTCTAAACAAATGGTTGCGGCATCCATTTTTCGACCTGCCCTACCCTAAATCCTTAGACCGTATGGAATTTCATCAGGTACTAAACGACTGCGGTGCATTATCGCTTGAAGACGGCGCAGCAACACTAACTCAATTCACTGTCGGTGCTATTATGAAAGGCATAAGTTTGCTCCCAGAACAACCAAATCAATTGATTGTATGTGGTGGAGGTTGCCATAACTCAGTGTTAATGAACTGGTTACAGAAAAAATTTGCAAATGTGAAAAAAGCATCTGAAATCGGCTTGAATCCAGATGCTATTGAAGCTCAATTAATGGGGTATCTTGCAGCACGATTTTTTGAAAATCTGCCCTCAAGCTTTGAAACTACTACAGGCGTAAAACAAGCCACAATTGCCGGAGAGTTATTTCTTCCTGAATGTGTCTAAAGTTACAACGTTTGAGCCATCTTTAGGAATCTCAGCGATTTTATCTTTAGGTGCTTTGTCACCTTTAATTGTTTTGCCAACAACTTCTTCAGGGGCATCTTCAAAAATTGGACTAAATTGCAGGCCAAATTTAACCGAAGGATCCACAAAGCTTAAAAGTGCAGCGTAAGGCACATAAAGCTTTTCATGGTTATCATCAAAGCATAACGTAACAGAAAAGCCATTTTCATCTGCTGCTAAGTCCCAAAATTCATACTGCAACACAATGGTAACTTCATCACCGTATTGATCACGTAAATAGTCAGGAACCTCAACACCTGGGTGATCAGTCGCAAAAGTTATATAGTAATGATGATCGCCAGGTAAGCCGTGCTTAACCGTGTAAGACATGGTTTTATAAACAACTTCTCGCAAAGCTATTTGTACCATTGCTTCGTAATCTAATGGGTCTTGTGCCACGGTCGTATTCTCCTTAAGTCCACTACTAAATAGTGGGGGATATTCTGTTGCAAGGCTACCCCCCAAGCCCCTAAGTAGTTACCGCTTCAACAAACAGAGTTTGTTTAGGCAGCTTTAGCAACTGCAATACGACGACGATTGCGATTTGCAACGTTCATATTACGGTTAGCTACTACTCTACGAGTGCGATTCAATCTGCCACTTGTAATGTTTAGTCCGATAACGACGGTACCATGCCGAGCGAAAGACCTATCTTTACCACGCGTGTCGATCCTATGTCGCCCCCATAAAAATGGTGGAGGCGCCGGGTACCGCCCCCGGGTCCACTACGCCTATTCCATAAACCGTTTATCGCTATAGATGCAAGCATCACTTTAAATATAGTAGCTTCTGTAAATATTTCAAGGATTTGATTGAATTACTTCGTAAGGTGTTGATGTGCAATGACAGAACTTAACAATATGTTTCCGTAATAATGGGGGTATTCCTCACCACCAGGTCGATTAGCTTCTATTTTTAATATTTCTGGGATCAAGCTAGAACCATCAATTTCTATCAGATAACACTCATCAGCATTAAAGAATTTTTGCCAAATGCGATTCCATTGACTTTGAAGACTTAAATGAATAAAGCCATCTTGTTGATCAAGCTCAGAACCTAAGAAAACTCTTTCACTTTGAAAATTTTGCCATTGAGCAGGCGTTAGAATTTTGAAAAATCTATTTTTCATATATGCATCATTTTTATGGTTAACCTGGCATGCCGCCAATAAAGGGAAGACTATAAGCCAAAAAAATCTTTTCATGCGGCAAGTATAAGATTCTAAGCGTTGCGAATCAATGATAATTGCATAATATGCAGCCTTACATTTTCAACCATTTCTCTTTTATAAAAAGCGTTGATTCTTTTTTTTATGCGATTTTCTAAAATGCTGGCTGCAGGTGCTTCTGGCCCTAACCATAACCGAGACATTGCAGAATATAAATCGCAGAATATTTCATCTCTTAGTTTAATGGTTTCCACTTGAAGCTCGCGATAATTATCTATTCCTGTACTTTTTAGCTCAACCATAATTGTAAGGTGCCCGGCTAAATCACCCTTTTTGATAACCGGCACCACCATAACTGGGATCATTAAATAAGGTAAGCGAGAAATATATCTACGTTGGATTTTTTCTAAATAACTACTGCCGGATGATTTTTTCTTGCTATCGCTTATTTTTGCTTCGGCATTTAACATGCCAAAACTGGCACTTAAAGAAACTAATACGCCGATAAGGTAACGATTTAAAGTATTCATACAAAATTGGTTTTTTACAGTTCTTTGTGTTACCTTCTATTTTATATGGTAAATGATTAACAAATTATGTCTGTAGCTGATTTAAGCCTACGATCTTTAGAAATTTTTCGCGAACTTGTTGATACATATGTAGAAACGGGTGAGCCTGTTGGTTCTAGAACTTTATCACGTCGCATAAAGACCTCATTATCTCCTGCTACCATTCGCAATGTAATGGCAGATTTAGAAGAAGCAGGTCTATTATACGCTCCGCACACATCAGCAGGCCGTCTTCCTACCGCCGAAGGCTTAAAGCTTTTTGTTCATGGTGTTTTAGAAGTTGGTGCAATATCAGAACCAGACCGTTTAAAAATTGAAGACCACTGCAAATCAGCCGGTAAAAGTGTTGAAGACATTTTACAACAAGCAACGGGCATGTTGTCTGGCCTGTCAAAATGCGCAGGACTTGTCATGGCGCCAAAGTCCCAAGCGGCGCTTCGACACATTGAATTTGTGCATTTAGGCAATCAGCGGTCTTTGGTTGTTCTTATCAGCCAAGATGGAATGGTTGAAAACCGCCTTATTGAACTGCCAGACGGTATTACCCCATCTATGTTAAATCAAGCGTCTAATTACATTAATGCTCATTTCTACGGCGCAACCTTACAAGAAATTTTTCAGCGTATTCATTCTCAAATGAGTCAAAATAAACATGAACTAGATCAGTTGACGCAACGAGTAATTGAAGCAGGAATTGGTGTATGGAGCGGCGATAAAGATAATGGTTCTCTTATCATCAAAGGCCAAAACAACTTACTGCAAAATGTTCAGGAAATGAACGATCTAGAAAAAATCCGTGGACTTTTTGATGTAATGGATACCCAAGAAAGTTTGCATAAGCTACTGAATGCATCAATTGATGCAGAAGGCGTGCAAATTTTTATAGGTGCTGAGAATAATTTGTTTTCTCTGTCAGGCTGCTCCATGGTAGTATCACCCTATACAAATGCTCAACGCCAAGTCGTTGGTGCCATTGGTGTAGTTGGCCCAGCCAGAATGAATTACGGAAAAATCATTCCCCTGGTAGACTACACAGCAAAATTAGTTAGTCGATTATTAAGTTAAGGTGAAATATGGATACACAGGACGTGCAAACCCAAGAAGAAATGACTGAACCAGTAACTACAGAAACTGAAGTGCTGACTGAGAGCGAAAGCGCAATCCTGGAATTAAAAGACCAGCTGCTTCGTGCGTTAGCTGAAAATGAAAATACACGTAAACGTGGCCAAAAAGATAAAGAGGATGCCCTGAAATTTGGCGTTTCCAATATGGCGCGCGATATGATTGGTGTAGCAGATAACCTTCGTCGTGCTTTAGAAAACAAATCTGAAAATCCAGCGGACCTTGCTGAGGCTTTATTTTCAGGGGTAGATCTTATTTTGAAAGACTTAGAAGGTATTTTAGGGCGACATGGCGTTCAACGTATTGATGCTACTGGTCAACAATTCGACCCCCATTTTCATCAAGCGGCGTTTGAACTTGAAACTGATGAACACATTCCAGGTACTGTTGTGCAAGTCATGCAAGATGGTTACAAAATTCAAGACCGTCTTCTAAGACCAGCTATGGTATCGGTTGCAAAGGCAAAACAACAAGGCGTAGCTTAATTTTTCATGGCTGAAGGCAGTTTACAAGCACCAATCCGTCACATTATTGATTGGGAAAGTGATGCCTTCTACGACGAATCAGCGCTCGACAAAGAATTACGTCGTGTTTTTGATATTTGCCATGGGTGCCGCCGGTGCTTTAACTTATGCGATAGCTTCCCTACTCTGTTTGACCTAATAGATGCAACCCCTTTGGGTGAATGCGATGAAGTCAAAAGCGAAGACTTTTCAAAGGTAGCAGATGCCTGTACCCTTTGTGATTTGTGCTTTGTGAACAAATGTCCCTATGTGCCTCCTCACCAGTTTGATGTTGATTTCCCGCACCTGATGCTGCGTTACCGTGCAACCCAAGCTAAAACTCAGGGCATTAGTTTTGTTGATAAACAAATTAGTAAAACTGACCAAGTGGGACCAATATCAGTAAAAATGGCACCAGTCGTTAACTGGACAACTGCAACGTCAAACAAACCTGTACGCAAGGCTTTAGAAGTAGTAGCTGGTATTGATGCAAAAGCAAATCTACCCACTTACGCCAACAAAACCCTATGCCAACAGGTTGAATTAACCCCCTGCCCTGTTAATGTTAATGGCCCTGCTTATGGCCAAAAAGCTGTTTTGTTTGCCACGTGTTTCGGTAACTATAATAATCCAGCCATTGGCCTTGCAGCCCGAAAAGTATTGGCACACCAAGGTGTTGATGTTGAGGTTGTCTACCCAGGCTGTTGCGGCATGCCTTTATTAGAAAAGGGTGATTTACAAGCGGTTGCTGATCAAGCTGTAAAAATTAGTGCGGCCCTTGCCCCTTACGTTGAAAAAAATATTCCAATTATTTCAATTATCCCATCCTGCAGTTTAATGCTGAAATCAGAATGGCCTTTACTACTGCCTAAAAATGAATTGGTGCAACGTTTAAGCAAGCAAGTTATGGATATTAGCGAATATGTTATTCATTTGCATAAAAAGCATACTTTAACCCAAGGCTTGGAATGCTTAGAAAATAAAGGGGTAACGCTACATCTTGCTTGCCATAGTCGTGCACAAAACATTGGTGCAAAAGCCGCTGAAATGCTACGTCTTATTCCAAATTTGACCGTTCAAATTATTGAGAGGTGTTCAGGTCATGGCGGGACATGGGGAATGATGAAAGCTCATTTTGAAACAGCACTGAAGGTTGGGAAGCCAGCTGCCAAACAAGCCCTTACTTACGATAACCCATTAGTGCTTTCCGAATGCCCCTTGGCAGCAAAGCACATTTTGCAAGGCATGAATTTGCAATCAGATGCAAGTCAAAGCGCCTATTCAACACTGCACCCCATTGAATTGTTGGCTAAAAGTTACAGGATTTGAATGTAAAATAATTATATGTCAGTAGGTTTAAATGATACCAACATAATATTTGGTTTCATTGGATCTTCGACTTCGTGGAATAAATTGCTGTTTTCCTCAATTAAAAATCTTCATGAGCAGGCTCTGGGGGCATTGCACACGGCTTGCTGCAACGCTTGGTGCATGTGTGCATGGGGTTAGTATGTTACTTTCTACTATCATACTTATTATACTTATATCCATCTGAATCTAGCATGCGATTTACCATTTCTTCTACTCGGTCAAGCTCTTCTTCTTCTGATGCTTTTAGCTCATCAAGAGTCATAGGCCTGCGAGTGTACGATCCTTCAGGAACTCCCCTTTTAGTAATTGAGGAATTGGCTGGCTGGACAAGTTGTACTTTTTTTCTTTCCAGCTGATGGTCAAGCAGAGTTTCCCCAGCAAACACCCCATGACCACTCAAAAGCAGAGCAGGCATACTAAGAAATACTCTTTTAATAAAGCTTTTCATATATCTTCCACCCTTCTGCAAAATTTATGTCTAATGGTAGCATATTTACCCAAGATTGCAAGCAATTTCATTACCATCTTCACCTTGAGAAATAACTCCTAAAACATTTATTGTACCCTCATTAACAGCAAAAAGCGGACCACCGCTCATCCCTGGTGCTACAGCAGCACTATGTCTAATTTGTCCATTACCAACTACTAATGGTGCTTGTTTTGCAAAAGCCTGCGTTATAAATAAAGGAGATATTCCAAATCTATTGATTAGGTCTTGGGAAAAACCCGTAAGACCACCCGTACGATATTGAGGACACCCCGGATAACCCATAGCAAAATATTCATTAAAATGTGCAGAATTAACTAGATCATTTATTGCTGGTGTACCAGCAATAAAATTAACTGTAGCGTTACAGTTATAATGGCTTATAGCTGCACCAGCATTAGGTATGATATTTGCAACAACTATATCTTCATTATTAAGAAATCTAGGCTGGGTGACATCCATTGCATTATTTTGAAACGTTTGAATGAAAGCCGGCGAACAGCGCTTCCACAAGGTATAGTTCGTAATTCGAAATGAAGCTATGTTATGGCGTAGGAAATATTTAAGATTTTCTTCTGTAGCAGAAGGTAAAGCAACTGCATTAATAGCAAGAGGCAAACCATATACTAAATGCAATGCTCGAGTTGGAACGAAATACGCTTCTGTTTCTTCATTTCTTTGATTAGCATCAATTACATGTGAACACGTTAATACTCCATTCAAGAGCTGATGAGAATTTGGGGTTAAATTATTGACATATGATGCTTTGCCCGTATCTGTTAAACTCACTAACATTCCACTTCCAACAACTTTAACTCGCTCATTGATAGTGCCGTTGTCCAATAACGATCTCTTAATATGAAAAATTTTTCCCGTTAAAAAAGCTAAAGAACTTTTTACACGCTGGTTAAACATTGAGTGATCTAACGTTCCTACCTTTCCATGCCCATCATAAATATTTTGGTCAATATGCGCTAACTTAATACGAAAATTAATGCGTTCAAAAAGATCATTTACAAATTTAACTATTCGCGGGTTGCATCCTTGTAAACTGGTACGTATAGCCCTAAGTCTTTTTAGCAAAGGTGTTTGATCTTGAATATCACCCATATCTAGAAGAGGAGAAAAAAGTCTTCTTTTTAGTTGTCTTTCTGCCTCAATAAAATCAGTCACTTCTTGTGTATTTGATGCATCTTTAATATTATTGAATGCTTGCTCGCAGGGCAAAAGAGGTACTGTCGGAAATCCCTGTAAAGCTGGAATATTATTATTTGAAGCACCAAATAGCACAGTCGACATTAATAGAAATACAACTGAAAATCGCGACATGTTGCTGGCTGATAATTAATAAGTTAACAGCCCATTATATACGAGTAGTTATTAAATTTTTCTTAATACACAGCAAGGCACCAGTCTTTTTTGTTGCAAATATTTCTTTTTTAAATGATCCCAATCAGAGCAACCCTCTGGTTGTAATACCCAGTGCGACTTCGCGGAGATGACATCTGGAGATGCGCTGTTTTGCTCAATTAAAAATTTTCACGCGTAGGCCCTGGACTCCCTCAGTCTTTCACTTGAAATTCCTGTCAATTTTAAGTACCTTAACACAGTGCGTCCTTAGCTCAGCTGGATAGAGCGGCGGCCTTCTAAGCCGTAGGTCAGAGGTTCGAATCCTCTAGGACGCGCCAATTCTATGGTATCACCTTTGACAAGAGGCCTCATGAAGACCCTGGTTATAATCCCAGCCCGCTTAGAATCCACCCGCTTACCACAAAAGGCCTTGGCAGATATTTGCGGAAAACCAATGATTGAATGGGTTTTAAACCAAGCAAAACAAAGCGCTGTTGGTGACGTTGTTGTCGCAACTTGTGGGCCTGAAATAGCTAATGTTGTTGAAAAGGCTGGTGGTCGTGCAATTATTACCGACCCTGCCCTGCCCTCTGGCACTGACAGAGTATGGGCAGCTTACGTTGCCATGGGAAAACCAGCTGTGGATGTCATCATTGGTCTGCAAGGTGATTTGCCACTATTAAACCCAAATTTGCTTCGAGAACTTTTAAAGCCTATCCAAAATTTGGATGTTGATATGGTAACTCTTGGGACTCCCATTACTAACCCTGAAGAAATCACCAATCCAAATGTGGTTAAAATTGTCATGGACCAACCCAAAAATAACATTGCAAGGGCAATCCATTTTTCACGAGCTGCGGTTCCTGTTAATGCTTTGGTTTACTACCACCACATTGGTATTTACGCATATCGCCCTAAAGTACTAGAGGCTTACGTTAATTACCCCCCATGCTATTTAGAACAAACCGAACGCTTAGAACAGCTACGCTTTTTACAACACGGCTTTCGCGTTGATGTTGCTGTGGTTGACTCAACCCCCGTATCAGTTGATACATTATCAGACCTACACCGAGTTCGCGCAGCTGCGCCCAACCATCAATAAGGATTTATCTCATGAAAAATACAATTGTTTTAGTGTTTACCCTGGCCTTAATTGGATTTGGTATATTTCTTGGGGTTGGCATTCGCACCAAGTCAAACATTATAGAAAAGCCAATCACCCTTTCTATGACGGAAAAACAATCATAGAAATGATTGCCCTAAATCCCTCTCAATTAAAACGCTTGTTTAACACCATTAAACCAATATCATTGTGGTTTTTTTTAATTTCAACACCTATTGCTTTGTTTTATGCTTTATACATTTCCCCGCCTGATTATCTGCATGGTGATTTAGTTCGTATTTTGTACGTACATGTTCCCGCAGCTTGGCTTGCTGTTGGAATATATACAGTCATGGGGCTCTGTAGTTTTTCAAGCTTAGTGCTTCGATCATCTTTTTACAGCTTGTGTGCCCAAAGCCTTGCATTGCCAGGATGTGTTTTGACCGTTATTTGCATGCTAACTGGCGCCATATGGGGCAAACCTGCTTGGGGCACTTGGTGGGTCTGGGATGCTAGGTTAACATCGGTTGTTGTGCTGTTTTTTCTTTATGTAGGCTATATCAACTTTTGCGATGGTGCTTTGAACAAGGCTGCTAGTGTTTTGAATGTTGTGGGGCTTATTAATGTCCCCATTATCAAGTGGTCTGTTGATTGGTGGTTTACCTTGCATCAACCATCCTCCTTCTTTTTAACGAAGAAACCAGCCATTGCCTCTGAAATGCTAATACCTTTGTTATTAATGACCATTGTGTTTGCCAGCTGGACCTTGGCGGTATTTACAAGAAGGTTTTTTATAAACATGGAAACATTCCAACGGAGGCATAGTGGAATTTTGTAATCCTTTTGTCACACTTGCTTATGCGCTAACCTTTGCCTTATTTATAGGCATTCTCTATGGCCTTTGTAGAACTCAAAAAAAATGAGCCCAAAAGCCAAACAACGCACTATTCGTCTTGTCTTAATTTTAACTCTTACAACAGGTATTTGCCTTTTTTTGAGTGGCGCACTACGTGAAAATATTGTCTACTTCAAAACACCATTTGAACTTTTAGTTTTGGATAATCCCTCCCAAAAGCTGCGCCTTGGGGGATTAGTCGTTAAAGGCACACTACACTCAAAAAATGGCCACCACAGCTTCATGGTAACAGACCAAACCACAAAAATACGTGTTGACTACACTGGTCGTTTGCCTGATCTATTTCGAGAAAACCAAGGAATAGTCGCTATTGGAAATTATGATGGCTCTAAAAAAATATTTACTGCTACCCAGCTTTTGGCAAAGCATGATCAGTATTACAGGCCACAAAAAATAACTGAACAACCTAATAATTATTGAATAATCAGTGGTTTTATATTAAATATAAGAACCCTACAGCATTTTACGTTAGAGAAACTACTATGGCCAGCATCAATAAAATTTATGTCTTTTGTCTTTTTTTATGCATGAGCCTAAACGCTGCTGATTCATCATGTTTATCATCAGAAAACCTTATTGAGCCAACATTGCAAGAGAAAATGCATACTAGAATGAAAGAAAATTATGAAAGCGACTGGGAAAAAAAATTAAATCTCGATACAACCGCTAGAAAACATTACGAAGAAAAAGCTGAAACTGCTTGTGTTTATAATGAGTGTCTTTTGACTGAACCTTTATTAGATGAATTGAAAAAAATAGCCCTTGACCTGAAATCTCGTATTCCAGATGGTTCTGTTTTAATACAAGTCGGACGCTCACCTTGGCTTTTACAAGAAATGATAAAAGCGCTTGATCTAAACGTTAGCTGGATAACATTGCCTTTTAGCCATAAAATAGGTTTTGCTAGAGCGGAGTATGACGTAGCTAATTACCCGAACACACCATGGGCTGTTGAGGAATTGCCTGAACCTCAGAAAAGCTGGGTAGCTTCCTATATTAACTTCTTGCAAAATCAGCTTCACATAACTGCAGAAAGGCTAGCTCCTTTTGCGAATCGTATTTACATCGTGGACTACATCTCAAGCGGAGAAAGCCTTCAAGACGCACTTGAATTGGTTAATAAAGCCATTGGCGTAGACTTAAGCATAACAAAAATTGGATTTTGTGAAGATGAACCTTACTTTCACTGGAATAAAAATCCCAAAAATATATTTTTTAATATCAGTAAAAACCTTGGTATGAATATGATGCTAAAACATGCATTAACAGCGGATGAAGCTATAAAATATGGCCTTGCAGAACAAAACCCAGACAGCTATTTTGAAAATGCGCATGGTCATACTTTTTATCCCGCTGAATGGGCTGATCCTATTGCATTAGCAAGAGTTTCTGAACCAGCCCCTTTGACATTGACTGCGCGTGAAAAAAGACAGCAGATTATTGACTTCGCTTCATCACACAGAGGTGATAAAAAATAAACCCTAACCCTCTAAGGTTTTTTCCATTTCAATCCATTCACGCGCGGTTAGGCCACTGTTTTCTTTAGTGACCACTTCCCCGCTTAAACGCCTGCGCAGCACTGCAAGCATTTTTGCAGAAAACACTGCAGCGCCCATGCGATAATCCATGAACGCATCGTAAGCAAAAGGCACCCACTTTTTTAAAACATCAATCATCACGTCTGCGTATGCTTGAATTTCATACTGAGCATGCGAATCGGCCCGAAGCCTTAAAAAATGCATAAGGTTATGCAAGTCAATTTTCCAATACCACTGGGTATAGTAATTTACTGGCAAATTCATACGCGCTAATTCACGCGCAAGCCCCGGACGATCATCGTCACCTTTTTCATTTAAAAGGTATTCGTATGTATCGTAAGCTTGCATAGCGTCGCGTTTTAAAAGATCTAAAACTTTTTGTGCATATTCAGG
>Ga0247833_1007908_pt1 | contig 11020 bp, 15 predicted proteins | sample LaCruzMarch2015__7_FD_187117 | JGI IMG/M metagenome (GOLD analysis project Ga0247833, IMG submission 187117) | Freshwater microbial communities from meromictic Lake La Cruz, Castile-La Mancha, Spain - LaCruzMarch2015_8m | ecosystem: Environmental > Aquatic > Freshwater > Lake | place: Spain...
TCAATGGTCATGTCCGAAGAAATGAAAGGCAAAGGAACCTGGGCAGAAATCGATCCCAAAAACCATGAACCGATCCGCCAAGCTGCGGTCATTACCACCTACGGCCAAAACAAACACCCCGAGGCCAGCCGAAAGTTTTTTGATTTTTTGTTTTCAGCAGAGGCCAAAAAGATTTGGAAAAAATACGGATACCGCTAATTGTTGGTATCGGTACATCAAAGCGAGAAAACCAGAGTTATACAGGGAAATTTTGACAAAAGAGCATCAGTTGGAGCAGGAAGTAATTTGGTTGAAGGAAAATGAAAAAAGACAATTGTTTTTATCATGATCACGACCTATTGTCCGTTTTTCAAAAAAATTAAGGCTTAAACAACTCCATCGTATAATCCAACAACTCCTTGCCTCCCCATTTGCCATGCCCGGGAATCACAAATCTGACATCCGGGTACTGTTCTTTCACTTTGGCCACCGTCTTCGGCCAGTCACCAACATTGGCATCCGCCAGATTCCCTTTGCCCGCGTTGGATTCTTTGACCATACAGCCGCCAAACAACACTTGCTCACTGGGTACATAAGACACGATGTTGTCCTTGGAATGGCCTTCGCCCAGGAAGCGGTTTTCTACCACTTCACCCCCAATTTTCAAATTCAGCACTCCATCAAAGCCGTTTTGTGGCAAGGTATAGCCATTGGCCTTGGCCAAATCTATGGTCAACTGGTTGGCATAGGAGAGAATCCCTCTTTGGTGAAAGGCCTTGAGTCCGCCCAGGCAATCGCCGTGAAAATGATTGACCACAATGGCTTTTACCTTTGCCTTTAGTTTGGTTTCAATCCAGTCGATCAGTTGCAGAGAAACGCTGTCGTGGGGTGGCGTGTCAAAAACCACCGCTTCACCATTGTTGCAATAAATCATGCCATTGCAGGGCACCCGGCCCCACTGATTGGTATTGAGGTAGGTGACGTGAACCAGAATTTTGGGTGTGAGTTCCTGAACTTTTAGGCTTTTGTGGTTGTATTCTGGCAGTTTTTGAGTGGCACAGCCAGAAAGTAAGGCAAGTACTAAGATGGCTAATGAAAATGCTTTCATGTCGGTATTTAGGTAAACATTGTCAAAAATACGTGTTTTTGCAAGATTTATTGCCGGATTTCACTGTATTTTAGCCCCGTACAAATGCCTAATCCAATGATCCAACTGTTCAACATTCAAGACAAATTCCAAAAAGTTACCGAGTACTGGTCACCTAAAATCGCTGGTGAACTCAATGGCCAATACGTCAAACTGGTCAAGGCCAAAGGCGAAATGATCTGGCACCGCCACGACGACGAGGATGAGTTGTTCATGATTTTTAAAGGCACTTTTGTGATGGAGTTTCGCGATCGTATTGTCAAAGTTGGGCCAGGAGAAGTTTTGATTGTACCCAAAGGAGTGGAGCACTGCCCACGCACCGAAGGAGAGGAAGAGGTTTGGCTCATTTTATTTGAACCCCAAGCAACCAAACATACGGGCAACATTGATCACGAAATGACGAAACACGAGCAGGATTGGATTTAAACCTCTGCTAGGGGCAGGTCTAAGCTCCTCCGCATTTCCAACAAATTGGGCGTAAAACCTGCTTTTTCATACGCCCTTTTCGCCGCTTCATTTTCGGCATACACTTCCAGCCGGATTTCAGAGATACCCTGGCTTTTGATCCAGTTGGTCAAAGCCTCCAACACCAGTCCATTGACTCCCCGGCCCCGAAAATCCGGTTGGACGTACATGAAGCCCAGGTAGGCAAAACGTTCATGGGCATTGTAGTCTTTGGCCAATCGAATCTGGGCATAACCTGATCCTACGATTTCTTCACCGGAAGTAGCTACGATCAGCTCCGAATCAGGCGCTAAAATCAGGGCTTTCAAATCGTAATAATGAATTTCTCCGGCTTTTAAAGTCGGGTCGAAGGGCCGTTCGGCGCTTACAATGCCTTGTTCAAATTGCAGTAAAGCGTCCAGGTCTTCCACCGTAGCGGAACGGGTAATGATTGGGTTCATCGTTGAAAAAACTGATTTAGGATTTTGTGATGGTGCTAACTAACGATGGGAAGTATACAAAAACACCAAGTCCCTGGTTGTGCCTGAATGGGATTATCTGCTCAGAATGTTAGGTTTTTTGGTTGATGTAGGAAAAAATCTACCATGGATCGAATGATGAGTTTTTTTCATATCGGGCTAAAAGTGGTATTTTTTAGGAGATTTAGCCCGGTATGATTTTTATACGGGGCTAAATGTGGAGTTTTCACAAAGATTTGGCCAAAAAAATATTAATTTTCAGCCAAAAAATAAATTTTAATCAATTTTTGGCTGAAAAATTTAATTTTTTTGGCCGAAAAAAATTAAATTCCACTGTTTTTGGCTAATAATTCAATTCTTAAAGGTACAGGTATGAAGTTGACAGGTAGGATTCCAGAAATCAAAAAATTGGAGAAACTGATGCAGTCTTCTAAATCCGAGTTTTTAGCGGTTTATGGTAGGCGACGTGTTGGCAAGACATTTCTCATTCGGTCTTATTTTGATAAAAAATTCAATTTCTATGCTACGGGATTAGCTAAAGGGAACACACAACAACAATTGACCAACTTCACGGTCTTCATCAACCACGCTTTTGCAGAAGAACACGCTACGCCGAGCAATTGGTTTGCGGCATTTAACCTGCTCATCAAAGAACTTGAACGTACCAAGACCGATGAAAAACAAATCATTTTTTTGGATGAAATGCCTTGGATGGATACCAAAAAATCGGATTTCATGATGGGTTTGGAGTTTTTTTGGAATGCTTGGGCAAGCGCGCAAGACCATATTTTGCTCATCGTTTGCGGGTCGGCGGCTTCGTGGATGATCAATAATTTGATACACAACACAGGTGGCTTATACAACCGCGTAACGGAACGTATGAAAATTGAGCCGTTCACACTGCAAGAAACTGAAGCCTATTTTGCAGCAAAAAACAGTGTGTTAGACCGCTATCAAATCGTGCAGCTTTACATGGTGATGGGTGGCATACCCTACTATCTCGACCAAGTGGAAGCAGGCAAAAGTGCTATGCAAAACGTTGAGGACCTATGTTTCAGAAACGATGGCAAATTGCGAAAGGAGTTCACATATATTTTTTCATCTTTGTTCCGAAATGCCAGTAAACATGAAGCCATTTTAAGAACTATGTTTGAAAAAGGTGGTGCTTTGACCCGAGATGAATTAATAAAATACAGCACGTTTTCATCGGGAGGTAGCATGAGTAAAGTGTTGAGCGAATTGGAAGAAAGTGGGTTTATCAGCACTTTTCAGAAATTTGGTTTGAAGAAAGCGAATTTGGTATACACGATCTCCGATTTTTACACACTTTTTTACTTCCGATTCATCGAAAAAGCGGGCAAATACGAACCCAATATTTGGCTCAATGATATTGACAATCCTGCATTCAGAGCTTGGTCGGGATTGGCTTTTGAGCAAATTTGTTTTGCACATGTGGCGCAAATTAAAAGAGCGCTACAAATTGGGGGTATTTCCAGCACAACTTATTCCTGGTACACAAAAGGTGATGCGGAGGCAAGAGGCAGTCAAATAGATTTAATCATTGATCGTCGCGATCAAGTTATCAATCTGCTTGAAATCAAATTTTCTATCAATCAAATTTCAATTACCAAAGATTATGATGCCCTATTGCGCCACAAAATCGCATCATTTAGAGAGGCAACAGGAACTAAAAAATCTATTTTTCTCACGATGCTTACTACTCATGGCTTGAAAGAAAATGAATATACACGATCAGTTATTCAAAATGAATTGACGATGAATGACTTGTTTGAGTAGAAATAAAGATCACCTAATTTGTTAATATTTTGTTGTTCAATATGTTGTGCGGAAAAGTTGGCCCTGGAGGTGGACTGATTTTTGCTCTTTCTTCTTCCGATTTGGCCTGACGGCGCATCAACTCCAATCGAATACTTTCTTCTCCCTTGCGCATGGCCCAAAGGTGGTTGGCTGAAAAAATGGGCCGCAATAACGGGGGCATCAACTTCAAAAATGGTTTTTCAGCACGGATTCGCCAGTCGTATCGCTGCTACGGGATTCAGGAGTGGGGCGAAAGGCCAGGTCTTCCGGCCGTAAACCTTCGGTAGCCCAGTAAAAGCGGAAACCAAGTCCATCGATCATCCGGGCCACTACACTTTCGGCGCTGTAACTTTCGGGATAGGCTGGGATTTCGCGGAAGGGTAACGGAGTAGTCATGTTTGGATTGTTTTGTGCACATACGCTGATGCAAGTGAGCAGCAAAAAGGCAGCGAGTGTAAGGTTTTTCATGTCAGATGATTGAGATGATGCAATCTTTAAAGGTATAAAAACAGAGGTAATTAGGCAATGAATCAATATTGCTCGCTTTATCTCGGTTTTTTTTTAGACTTCAAGCGAGCAAAAGGGTTGGAATGCTCGCTTGAAGTCTTTAATTTAAATATCCTTAGCAAAGCCTACGCGGCGGATTTGCGGAAAAAAATGACCCTGTTTAAGTATCTCAAAGACAAAGAAGCAGGTTTTTTTGACGTTTATCAGTACGCATGGGGTGCTAGAGAATGAACATAGCCGGGGTGTGGTGGATCGGGAATTGGGATTGGGGGAGTTGTTTGAGGGGAATGCGGAATGAGGTGCGATCTTCGCAAAAAAAATGATCATAAAAATATTAAACATAAAAATAAAATAAATATAATCACAAATGCTAAACAAAATCACCTCCACCCCCAAAAACCTCTTCCTCCTCGACAGCCTGGGCGCGCTCCTCTCTGCCTTCCTCTTGGGCGTGGTACTACCCAGCTTCCAACCCAGCTTCGGCATGCCCCACAAAGTCCTCTATGGCCTTGCCGCTTTGGCCTGCTTGTTTGCGATTTATTCGTTTTGGAATTATCGCTGGTTCAGGGAGAATTGGCGGCCTTATCTGCGAGGGATTGCGGTAGTGAATTTGTTGTATTGTGGCCTTACCGCCTTCTTGACTTTCTACTTTCGTCAAGAACTGACGAAGTGGGGACTGCTGTATTTTTTGCTGGAAATGCTGGTGATCATTGTTCTCGTTGTGGTCGAATTCCAGTCCCTTGCCCAAACGCATGAGGAGTCCCAATCTTAGGGCGAAAATCACCACCAACCACGTCAGAGTAGACATTGAAATATTGGGTAGTCGCGCATTTGTGGCTTTACGCTTAATTATTTTTGTCTTAATTTGGCTTTTAAACTGACTACGATGGATACTATATTATATCCTGATTTTTTGGAGGACATCACAAGCTATCAAGCTGCTACCGACTTTTGGCAAGTGAAGCTTGATCCCTTGCTTCGCGAATTGGAGCTTGGTAAACAAAACTATCTGAATACCACCATGGTTGATGGTGTCACTGAAATTTACGGTTGGTTAGTATAATCAAAGCGTAAAGAACCAGTGCCTTTAACAGTACTCGTGCTTTCTGATTTATCAGCGGCCTGAGCACTAGCCTTGTCCTCAAGGTTAGAAGGTTGTGAGACCTGTACCAGCGGCAAGCGCAATGTTTTTTGTTGATTTTGAAAGACTTGGACGAAAGGGGTATTAATTTTTTGCGTAATAGTTTATGACTTCGCCTCCGGCAAAACACAAACAACATTCATATTATTTCTTCCGAATCAGTTGATCGTACATCTTCACCTTCTCATAGGCCTCCATTTCATTGGGGCCGCTCAGGTTTTTCAAAGTCCACAGATTCAAGGTGTCGCCACTTTTCGTCCAACCAAAGGGATAAGATTCTTGCCCTTTGCCAGAGAAATAAATAAGATTGCCTTCGTAAAAGCCAGCTACATCGGCGCTAAACGGAGCCTCGAAATGGGTATAATTCTCAAACCCTTTGACTGTTCCATCGGCATTTAGGGTAATCGGTGGGTTCGAATTGCCTCTGCGGGTATAGGTGCCAGCAAAGAACTGGCCAACCAAAAGGCTTACGCCGTCGATCTTGTATCCGTTGGTTTCAACGGCTTTGAAACGCAATTCACTTCCAGCAGCTTTATCTACCACACTAATCTCTTGATCTGAAACCTGGGTTATACGCAACGTTTCAAGCGCCTCGACTATGTCAAACATAGTCCCTTTGTACTCGATGGTTTTGTCGTCAATAACGGTATAGGCTCCATAAGTTCCTTCCGCACTATTACGGATGAACATGGAATCCTGGGCAAAGAAGTGAATTTGCTTACAATTGAAAAAATCTAATTCATCTTTAGCAAGTCCATCCACAAATGAACTCGACACCCAGTAAGAAGTGGCTGTGAAAGCAGGCATTTTAGCCTTTTCAGCTTCTTTAGACGCTCCATTTTGGCAAGCTTGCCCGATTGCTACTGCCAAAAACACCAAGCATAAAATTTGAGTTTTTCTCATAATAGTGAATTAGGTTTTGAATGTAAATTTAGCAAACTTTTTTCAGAGAAATGAGAAAACAATAAGTACTCATTTTTCCCCACTACTTTGGCAAAATGAGTACTTGTTGTTTTATCGCCCCTAGGGATTCACCTTGGCTTCAAATGTTTTAGAAAAACTGAACCCCACTGGAACAATGTCTCGTGACTTGTTCCCATTATTTCTGCGTCTCGGACGCACAAGCATGCACGATACCCTGAAAAATACACTATTTAAGGCTTTCATTAGAAATGTAATCTTGTTCTATATCCTCAATCCGTGTATTTGACTTAAGCCAGCAGAGTAAGTTACCTCTCGAAACAAGGTTCGTGAATTCACCTGAAAATTAAGCCAGTGCAAACTCCCCCGCCCACTCTCTTTCTACAGGGGATTTGTATCCCAAAACTATATCCGTTTTGGGAATACCTCGATTAACCAGTTCATAAGCCAAGGAAAGATCGGTTCCATCATGTTGAAGCCAAACCTTACCATCAGACTTCACATCAATATGTACAAAACTGCCATAATGCCAGCGTTCGTTATGCCAGCCTAAAGAAAAAAGTACATAATGTCCCTTTTCCTCATCAATGATGATTTCTGTATCTATACCTTTTAAGGAAGGACTGGTAAGGTTTCCAATTTCTTCAACCAGTTTCCGAACAATGTCCTTGTAAATTAGAACTTTATCCATTTCTTGATGATTGCGTTTGTTTGATCATAAACAATTGTACTGATGTCAGTTTCCTCCAAAAGTTCCAAGAAGAACAAATCTTGGAAAAACCGTTCGTAAAAAACAAAGGGCATTGCAAGGTATAATTTTCGATCAGGCTCTTCTTTTTGTAGCGCCGAACGGTATCGAAGAAATTGTCCTACAGCTTGATCAAAGTCTTGCAAATCTGAGCCGCCCATAAAAGTTTTGATTTCAACCGCAATTTTTTCTTTGCCCCTTTCTGCACCAATGAGCAGCCGCTCTGCACCAAGGTCAACGTAAGTTCTACGTGTACCCATCAATAATTGATAGGGATAATCGGTTATCGTCCACCCATCTTTCTCCAGGGCAAGTCTGACTTGCTCGTGGTATTTATCTTTTGCCATCACCGTAAAGATACACCAAAGTGAAAAAAATAACAAGGCCTAAATAACTCCACCGCCGCCTCCACATAAAAGTCTAAATGAACCTTGAAACCCATCACCGGTTGGTCTATCTTGTGCTGATGAGCCTGGCTCGTATTTTCAGCAAAAACGCCACCTGCCTGCCCCAATCCGATACAAAACTGCAAGTCTTTGCTGATGTTACCTGCTAGCCTAACTCTCTCCAAACCAATCAAAAACATTGCATCACCGCTGGAACAATGTCTTCTATGTTGAATTCCAAGCACAACGCACAATTTTTTTAGAGCCAGACAAATAAAATTTTTTCGGCCGCAAGCTCTTCGGAGCAACGACCGTCAAAGTAGATATTTTTCATTTCAACAGCGCCCTCGCTTTTTTACGGGGCGTTGTTGAAATGAAAAATATCGTCGTCAGGAATGTGTTCAAAGCAGATGCCCGTCCATCAGTCTTCTATCAGCAGCCAGCTTGAGACAAGCGCTGCAAGAGCGTATTAAACGGATAAAAAGGAAGCCGTACTCTCCGACAATGTAGTCTTTTTAGTGCTACCGACGTTGGTTAACGGCCATTCCAGTTTCCATGCTATTGGGCATCTCCTTTGGAGGCTAGTTTAACAAATTGCTACTTTATAAGACTTGTTATGCAGCAAGACTGCACGGATCCGATTGAGTAATTTTCTGGCAATCCGCACAATCGCCTTGTTCTTCTGCATCTTTTGGCTCAAGCGCTCAAAACTTACCTTTAAGTCCGGATCGCAACGGATCGCTATCCATGCCGCTTCAATCAGCAGATTTTTGACCTCGGTTTTTCCACGCTTGGTCATTCTTCCTATTCCTGCGTTATCCCCACTGGCATTGGTATTAGGGATTAAACCAACCATACTACAGAGTTGATCCAGGTTCTTAAAACGTTTAATATCCCCTATCTCAGTGGCAAAACACATGGCGTGGCAAAGCCCAATACCGGGTATACTCATCAATAGTTTGATCTTGGTCTCATAGCGTTCTTGTCGAGCCAGCTTACGTATTTCTTGTAATGCTTTAAGCTTGAGTTGTCGTAGTGCCATTAGTTCATCCAATAACAGGCCCAAAGCCAAATCCTGCTTTTCTATACTCCATTGCCTGAGCTTATCCAGGTAGCCTTTTGACCAATACTTTGGTATTTCGTCTCCTAACGGCAAGCCGTAATAATACAAATGGGCTTTGACGCGGTTTCTGGAGCGAGTGCCATCTCTACTGATTTTTATGCGACTCCGCACCACGCTCCGATCGTATTGTAAATCTTTTTCCGGTACGTGAATGCTGCTCACACTCGGGTTACTTAAACAAATGGCGATCTTGCGGCAATCCCTCGCATCAGTCTTTTGCCGGCGCTCCTTGTCTGTCGTGGGAATGTCTGCTGCATGCAACACCTTGCATTCCATGCCTAAGTTTTTTAACTCTTCCGCTATCCAAAATCCACAAAATCCAGCTTCATAGCCCAACAAAAATTCGCAATCAGTGTAGTTTTGTCGCAAATGAGCCACCAACTGTCCTATGCTTGGCTGCTGACTAAATACTTTCACAATTTGGCCATTTTTAAGGATGGCTACCTTCCAACTGTGTTTGTGTACATCGATTCCGCAGTACACCATTTGGCCTTTTAGCCTTGTTGTTGTAACTTCCTCCATTGTTTCAGGTTTGCGATTAGTTAATTGGTCTGTCAACCCTTAATTTAGTCGCTTTACCTGAAACTTTTTCAAACATACACTCTCCGACGCACAAGCATGCACAATCCCCCGAAAAATACACCATTTAGACTTTCTTTAGAAACGAAAGCCCGTTCTTTTTTCTTCAACCTAAAACGTTCTTGCCATTTGATGCTTGATGCTCGCCTTGACTTTTACAGCGTGCTTACTCGTGCGTCCGAGTCCATAACCGTCAGGCTAAGCATCAAAACTGTCACTTTGAGAGGCGATTGCGGAAAAAACAGCCCAAATCTTTTAGCTGAAACACCCATTTGGAGTACAATTCAGCCATAGCCTGACGGCTAGTGCAAAAAATGGCGCAAAGTGAACAGTTAAAAAAGGGCAAAAATCCGGCGCAAACTGTACACCCAAAACAGGAGTAAAAGCGGTAGTGCTTTTATTATACCATCGTGCATACTCGTGCGTCAGAGACGCGGGAATAATGGGTTCAAGTCAGAGACATTGAACCAGCAGTGTCCACTGGCGTGATAGACGCACCAGCGGGGTAAGCGCTTTTTTTGACATTTAGTAAAAATGAAAGACTTGGACTAGCGGGTTGGTTTCGGAAGACTTGGACTAGCGGGTCCACCCCATTCCATCTCCCCACACTCGCATCATACCACCTAGCCCCATAATCCATCCAGCCCAGCCCAAAATCATCATTCAATTCCTTGCCATTGTACGTGTACTTGTTATCCTCCGCCGGGTCATTCACCCACAGTCCTTCCATCGCGAGGCCAAAAGGATAGTAGTGGTTCTCCTGAATGATCTCCGGCACTCCATCCGCATTTTGATCCGTAAAGCTTACTCGGGCATTGCCCAAATGATCCGTCATAGTGTATTCATAACGCGTAGTGGAGCCCGTAAAGTACAAGCGGCCTTCCGAATTGTAGATGGCTTGTACCACGGTATTTTGGTACTCAATGCCCATCACGTAATCCTGGGTGTAGTTGGCGCTTTGGCCCGTTTCGGTTTTGCCGAGGAAGGCGGCACCGGGTTTGGTTTCAAAGCCGGGATTGAGCAGTACCGCTGTGCCTGCTTTGAAGGTGACATTGCTGCCATTGTCGACTCGGCCAGTGGAGGTGATGGTGCCACTGGCGGTAAAATTGCATGTTGAAATACTTCTATTGTTTACAATCTGTGATATTTTCTACAACAAATTTTTTCTCGCGCTCAGAATAAATGTAGTTAATTTTTTTCTCCAAGAAATAGCCATTGCCATCACAATAGATATACTCAATTGCCCGATCAACCCTACCGCGAATGTAAAAAAAATCTATTTTTGATTTTCCGGTTTTGGATAGAAGCTCTATATCTTGATATTCATATGTTTCCATTATACGAACACTTTCTAAGTCAGTAGGTTCACTTATTATGGAATATTTAAATTTCAGTAAACCATACTTGTTTAAATCAATATGCTTCTCTTTTATTGTTTCTAATATTGGTGCAGCTATGCTGTCTAAGGTTTTAATCATTGAAAGATCAATTTCATAAGTAAGTATCTTTTCAAAAGACGACGAATCATGATGAATTAAGAATAATTCTTCCTTTAAACCAGCTGAATTGTTTATTTCTACTCTGATTGAAATCTTTTTGTCTATTCTAGCATCAATTGAGAGCAGTTGGGTGTAATTCAAATTGTCGCTAGTCAATTTGAAAATTCCTACCTTGGGTACAAAGTTAATCAAAATGAGCAAGGAAGAATTTTTGGCCTTAGCGGCCTCGCGCTACGATGCGCTCAATAA
>Ga0247833_1007915_pt1 | contig 11008 bp, 11 predicted proteins | sample LaCruzMarch2015__7_FD_187117 | JGI IMG/M metagenome (GOLD analysis project Ga0247833, IMG submission 187117) | Freshwater microbial communities from meromictic Lake La Cruz, Castile-La Mancha, Spain - LaCruzMarch2015_8m | ecosystem: Environmental > Aquatic > Freshwater > Lake | place: Spain...
GTTGATGGGCAGCTTTTCTGGCGATGCCGAGCCGGTGCTGCGTTATCACGACTGGTTCCGACTCGAGTCACCACGTCCCCATGCCGATGTGCTGCGGTTGATGCGCAGTTGCGATGTGCTGGTGCTGCCTTCGCTGTTTGAGGGGCTGGCGATGGTGGTGCCAGAAGCAATGGCCTGTGGATTGCCAGTCATTGTCACTCCTTCCACGGGAGCGTCGTTCCTGGTCCATGACCATGAAGAGGGATTCGTCGTCCGGGAGAGATCGGTTGATGATCTCGCCGAAAAGATTGCCTGGTTCGCTGACAATCGCAGCGACTTGCCACGCATGGGGGAGGTCGCTTGGAGGAGCGCGGGCCGTCACTCTTGGGCTGCCCATCGCGAGCAGTTTGTCGCAGCATTGGCCCGTCGCTTGATCGGCTGACCATGAGGCTTGCCTCCCAGTGATTAAACGCCACCATCTACATTAAGAACATGCGACCGGCTCCACTCATTCGGCGACTCATCTGGCTGTATTTTTTCCTCTGGGTTTTCGAGGGGGCTCTTCGTTTTTGGGTTCTGCCCGGCCTGTCCAACCCGCTGCTGATCGTGCGTGATCCGGTCGTCATTGCGATTTACATGATCGCCCTTTCTGCGGGGCTGATGCCAATGAACGGGTTCACCGCTGGCTGTTTTTTGCTCTCCATCGCAGCCTTCGCTCTTGCCGTCATGATTGGGCACGGCAATGTCGTGGTGGCATTGTATGGGGTGCGAGCAGCCTTCTTGCATCTGCCTTTGATCTTTGTGATTCAGCGTTTCTGGAGGCAAAAGGACATGGAGAGGCTTGGTAAGGTGTTGCTCTGGATGGCGGTTCCCATGGCGTTCCTCGCGGTTTACCAGTTCAAGTCGCCTGCGGAGAGCTGGATCAATCAAGGAGGAATGCGCGCCCACTACAGCACCGTCAGGCCGGCTGGAACCTTTTCGTTCGTGAGCGGTATGGTGGCTTTTGCCTCCCTGGTGACCGCCTTCCTGGCCAACTCCTTCACCTCTTGGCGTCAGTTCGGCGTGGTCCGTTCAACCGCTGCTGCGGGTGCTGCTCTAGCGATGGTGGCGGTGAGCAACAGTCGAACGATGACGTTTTCGGTCGGTATCATCTTTGTGATGATGATCGGCCTGATTCTGTTTCGGGGCACCAAGGCGGTCAGCGTGCTGATGTTACTTGGGGTTGTTGGACTGGCGACATCGACAATTTCCACCACTGAGTTTTTTGATGAAGGGACGGCCAGTTTGAAAAGGCGTTTTGTCGATGCTTCGGGTGGCAAAGGGGTTCTCGATGGAGCTGTTGACCGAGTTTTCGGCAACTTTGCCGCCGGAATTGCCGTCACCGAGGTGGCGGAGTGGTTTGGGCATGGCGTCGGCTATGGCACCAACGCTGGGGCTCAGATGTTGACTGGTCGGCGCGTTTTCCTTTCTGGCGAAACCGAATGGACTCGGGTCGTGCTCGAACTTGGGCCAGTCCTTGGCTGGATCTTTTTGATCATGCGACTGGCGGTCGGCGGGCTGATGCTCAGGGCAGGGTTCAAGGCCATGAAGCAGGACAACCTGCTGCCCATGCTGCTGTTTGGAGCCGGGGCGATGCCGGTCGTCATGGGCCAGTGGGGCATACCCACCAACCAAGGCTTCGCCACCTTGATCGCGGGATTCTGCCTTGCAGGCGCGCGTCTCGGTGGCGGGCCACGAAAACAGAGATCGGCGGTGGTCGTCGAGACAGCAAATCGAGGACTCACGCTCCCAGCTCACGCGGAGGCTGCCCTGTCCGTGACGGGTGGACTTGTTGGCTTGTCACCATCAACCATCCAAGCAAAGGAGGGTTGAGATGTGACGGTGATCCTTATTGGTAACTACCTGCCGGATGGTCAGCCAAGCATGCAGCGTTTTGCGGCTAACATGGCGACCGGGCTGGCAGCCGAGGGAATCAAGGCGATCGTCATCCGCCCAGAAATCGTTTGGGGTCGCCTAGCGGCGAAAGTGCCACGCCTGCAAAAATGGGCAGGTTACATCGACAAACTGGTCATTCTTCCACAGCGTTTGCGCAAGCTTGCCACGGGAAGCTCAGCGCAAGGCGAGCCCACCATCTTTCATGTCTGCGACCACTCGAACGCCTCTTATGTCCGCAGTTTGACGAGTGTGCCTCATGTCGTGACGTGTCATGACCTTTTCGCCGTGCGAAGTGCCCTCGGTGAAATTCCCCAACACACCACGCGCTGGTCTGGTCGCCAGTTACAGGCCCTGATCACACAAGGTTTGCGCCAAGCCAAAAAGATCGTATGCGATTCAGAAGCGACTCGCCGCGATGTGCTGCGACTTCTGCAGCCTGATCCCGAACGCGTTTCGACCGCCTTACTGAGCTTCAACCCATTGGATTGGGCTCCTCATTCGGCCTCGACGACCGGGGATTGGCGGGACATGGTGAAAAGGATTTCTGGCCACTCTCCCAACCCAGCCCTCAAGCGCTACGTCTTGCATGTGGGAGGGGAATCTTGGTATAAAAACCGTCATGGGGTGGCTCGCATCTTCAGCCAGGTGAAGGCGGCCACCGCTGAAGGACTTGGACTGGTTTTCGTGGGACCACCGCTACCGGCCGCTTTGCAGGACTTCATCGCCAGCCAGCCCGGAATGACTGAGTGTGTCATTACCCTTCAAGGCGTGACTGATCGGGAGCTGGCCACGCTTTACCGTTCGTCAGAAGCTCTCTTGTTCCCTTCCTTGGATGAGGGCTTCGGCTGGCCGGTGCTGGAAGCGCATGCCTGTGGTTGCCGAGTGATTACCAGTCTTCGAGGCTCTTTACCAGAAGTCGGTGGGACAGCGGCGTATTACATTGACCCCGATGATGAAGCGGGCGCAGCGCGGGTGCTGGAGGCGGTGCTCACACAGACAGAAGACCAGCGCAAGCAAGCAAGCCAAGCGGCCCTCGCCAATGCGGCTAGGTTCTCTTTGCAAGCTACCACTCGGCAATACATCAGCATCTATGAACAGCTTTTGCACACGCAGTCATGAAGAGGCCTGCTTGGGCAGGTGAGCAGGTTTAGGACTTGGTCACCCTAATGCTTGTCAGCTGGCTTCGGCACGCTAACCACAGCTCGCATCCCTATCTCCGAATCATCTCTCAAATCTCATCGTGCCGCGAAGTGTCTGTAGTGATCCACCAAGTTCTCTCAACTTGCGATCCCCCTTGAAAGCCAACGAGTCATTTTCAGATGCCTTGTCCTATTCGAGCCCGCGACGAGTAACAGTGGCTTGGTATACAGTGGTGCTGCTGGTCATCAGTCTTTGCGCCGATGGGCTTGTTCGACGCTTAACTACTGGCGATTTGGATTTGGTCGTGTTTTTTTTCAAGGATGCCCTCTGCCTGGCTCTCTGGCTCATCTGTTGGCCCTTGGTTGCTGGTAGGCCCAAACGCTGGCTCAAAGTAGGCTTGTGGGTGATGATGCTGGCCCTGCTGCCGTCCCTGTTCCTTTCTGTTCAGCATGACCCGTGGCTGGCTCTTTACGGCCTCAAGCAGCGTCTCCTTCCCCTGGGGGCCGCGCTTGGCGTCTTTGTTGCAACAAGCGCAGCACCATGGAGGGTGAAGCGCTTCAGCGCCGTGATGGTTGCCCTGCTGGCCGTGACCGGCCTACTGGCGGTCGCGCAAACTTTTCTTCCTGTTGATCACTGGCTTAACTGCGGCCCCGAGGGAGTCCGTCTCCCGCCAGAGCACATCAAAGCAGGCATTCCACGGGTGAGTTCCTCTTTTCCCTTTTTTGCGCAGTATTCCTACTTTTTGAATTTCGCGCTCCCAGTGACCCTCAGCGGTCTGGCGCTCATGCCAAGCTATCGGCATCGATTCCTGATTTTAGTATTGGCAGCGATAGGCATTGCCGGAGCTTTCGCGGCGAACTCGAGGTCGGCGGTGTTCGGCCCGGGTCTCATCATGGCCGCAAGTCTTGTGGTCCTGCTGATCATGAGGCGTTGGCGGGAAGCAGGGTGCGTTTCGATTCTTCTCATCATGTTGGCGACGATCCCTCAAGTCTTGAAGCAGGCAGCCCCCCAAGTCGTGGCTGGCTACGAGTTTCGGGCTGCAAAGGCCGAGCAACGTAGCGGAGGCAACCTCCAAGACATCAAGGCTAGGCTGCTCAAGGAATTTGACCTAGCCAATCTGGCGTCGCCTGAGGAAAGCGAATGGTTTGGCTCGAGCCTCGGCTCCCAAAGTCGCGGCACCGAGTTATTCAGCCCTCGAGCCGCAGCAGTCCGGAAGGCTCACGGCTGGGCGGAGACCCCGCTCTCAGCGACCTTCCTCGAGACGAGCTGGTGGGGGCTGGTGACCGGCGGCATCATGCGGATGGCATTCGTTGGCTGGCTTCTTCTCAAGCTTATTCAAATTCAAGATTTGCCAGGCTACTCGATGTCCCTTTTTGGATTTGTCACGCTAGTCGCTAGCATCGGAGTGATTGACTTTCAATTCCCCCTCGCCTGCTGGTTCTGGCTGGCGGTTGGCCTGTTGCTCGCTCATCTTCATGTGCCGCTCAGAGAACCTCCTCCTAAGGCCGCATGCTGACAGGTGCTGTTGCTCGTATGAAACTAAAAGAGCCTCACGGTAAGGCGCAAAGCCGCCAACCGATGAACAATGACCGGAAACTTTACGGCTTTACGTGGGACCTCAAAACGATACACAAAGGTGATGACGCGAGCATAGACCACGCAAGTTCGCATTTTTTGTTTTCCCACTCACACCCTGTCGAGAATCATTCCATTGCGCAGTCACCATCGACTTCAATCCCTTGTGAATCTCTTCGGTCCTTGGCTGCGGACTCTATTAAGACGCTGGATTTGGCCACACCCGGCGATCTATGCGCTGATCAACAAGATCTATCGACCTGAGAAAATTTCGGCTGACCAAGCCGATATCATCATTGACGGCTACCCGCGCTCAGGGAACTGGTTTAGCTATGCTGCCTTGGTGCGATCACAGCCAAACGCCCTTGTTGTTTGCCACCACCACCATGCGCCAACGGTGATCCTTGAAGGTGCGCGTCTTGGCAAACCCACACTCCTTCTCATTCGTCATCCGTTGGCGGCCTTGGTTTCGGCGATGGTGGGGCAACCCCACCGAACAATGAGAGAGCTGCTCGATTTTTACCTCGACTACTACACCGTGGTCTCGCCTCATCTACACCATGTGACGGCCGCTACCTTTGATCAAGTGACTCAAGATTTCGGCCGGGTCACGCGCCGCCTGAACCATCGCTACGGGACCCACTTCGTCGAGTTTCAGCACACTGCGAATCAAGTGGAGCAGTGTTTTCAATGGCTAGCGCACGCGCAGCGCTTGGCGGACCCCGATCTCCCAGACCGGATCATCGCCCATCCCTCATCGGACCGAACCGCCCTGCGTGAACGAGCAACCGCGAAGCTCGAACAAGCCTTGCAAGCCGATGCTTCATTCGCCCAGAAGATGGCAGCCGCTGAACAGTTGTTTCAGACCATCGCAAAGACAGCCGCAGTTCAAGAAGAACCCATTCTAAGTTCTGCGGCATGACGTTCACCCGTCAACACGCGAAGGGGGCCATCGTCTGGTTGCACGGACGGTCCGCTGCGGGCAAGTCCACTCTGGCGGCCTTGGTCGCCACTGAGATGGATGCAATGACTCAAACCCGATGCGTGCTACTGGATGGCGATGGCTTCCGAAAGACGGTGAGTTCAGACCTCGGTTTCGACCCTGCATCGCGCGTTGAAAACATCCGTCGTGCTGCCCAGACGGCCCATTTGCTTGCTTCGCAAGGGTTCATGGTGTTGGTGGCGTTCGAGACGCCGACCCAGCATCTGCGGGCAAGTGCTCGCTCCTTGGCCGGTTCAGTTCCGTTTGTTGAAGTCGCACTGTCTTGTTCACTCGAGTGCTGCAAGCGTCGAGATCCAAAAGGCCTGTATGCAGCAGCAACGGCGCACAAGCTAAATGCTCTCAGCGGCCTAGACGCTCCGTTCGATCCGCCGCACAGCGCCGAACTCATCATTGACACAGAACAGAGTTCACCCGCAGAGGCCGCTCAGAAGATTGTGGCATTTTTGACCACGACTTGGCTTTCAACGCCCGCCCGCCCTTGAGCCCATGAAGATCACCATCCTGCAAGGAGCCTTCTTCCCCGTGCCGCCCATTCTCGGCGGGGCCGTGGAGAAAATGTGGTTCCGCTTGGGGAAGGAGTTTGCGCGCATGGGCCACGATGTCGTTCATGTGTCACGGCGGCACGAGTCGTTACCGACGGAGGAAGTGATTGACGGTGTGCGACATCGGCGCGTGCAGGGATATGACCAGCCGACAACGTTGCTCAAGCTCAAGCTTCTGGACTTGGTCTACTCTTTCCGCGCCTGTCGCCAAGTGCCAGCGGATTCCGATGTGGTGGTTACCAACACCTTCGCCTCCCCTCTTTTGCTGTCTGGGGCCCTCAAGAGCCGTGCCTATGTGGACATCCAGCGTATGCCACGGGGCCAATGTCGCTGGTATCGGCAAGCAGGGCGGCTTCGGGCCAATTCATCCGCCGTGGCCGGTGCCATTCAGGCGGAGATACCTACCTCGTCCTGGGGCGAGGTCAGTCTGATCCCCAATCCCCTCCCCTTTGATCCTCCCGAACAAATTGACTTGGATGCCAAGCAAAAAAGAGTTCTCTACTGCGGTCGTGTGCATCCCGAGAAGGGGCTGGAGATTCTGATGCGCTCTGCTCACCGGCTCTCTCCCGTTTGGTCAGTCCACGTGGTGGGTCCTTGGGAGGTTGCCCAAGGCGGTGACGGGAAGGGCTATCTGGAGCACTTGAAGAAGCTCGCCAGCGGAGCGCTGTTCACTTCCACGGCCCCGAGTTCGACATCGATAAGCTCGCTCTTCACTACCGACAGGCGGCAATCTTTGTTTACCCGTCGGTCGCCGAACAAGGCGAAACTTTTGGCCTTGCACCGCTGGAAGCCATGGCCTGGGGCTGTGTCCCCGTGGTTTCCGACCTAGCGTGCTTTCGTGACTTCATCCATGCTGAGCAGAACGGGCAAATCTTCAATCATAGGTCAGCGAGGCGAGAGGAGGAATTGGGGCAGATTCTTCAAGAACTCTGCGCCGAGCCTGTTCTCCGCCGTTCGCTGGCAGTGCAGGCCAGCCAAGTTCGCGACAGCCACCATCCGCGCACCATCGCCCAGGTGTTCCTCGATGATTTCAAGGCCATGATACGGGGCGATTCTTCTCCTTCAAGCCCGACACTATCCGTTGGAGGTCACCTCCAATAACTCAGCACATTTGAAAATCACCATTATTCAAGGAGCCTTCTTTCCTGTGCCGCCCATCCTTGGTGGAGCAGTGGAAAAACGATGGTTCCACATGGGCAAACAGTTCGCGGCCATGGGACATGAAGTGCTTCATCTATCGCGTCAGCACCCGTCTCTGCCTGAGGAGGAGGTGATTGATGGGGTGCGTCATCGACGTGTCCGTGGTTACCAACAGCCACGTTCGCTGCTTTGGCTGAAGGCCTTGGATATACTCTATTCCTACCGGGTCTGGCGTCAGGTGCCGACAGATTCGGATGTGGTGGTCACCAACACCTTTGCTTCTCCCTTGCTTTTGTCCGGTGCCTTGAAAAATCGAGCATACGTGGATGTGGCACGTATGCCCCGCGGCCAATGCCGTTGGTATCGCCAAGCGGGTCGGCTTCGTGCAAATTCAACTCCCGTAGCCCAGGCCATCCTCGCAGAGGTATCCCAAGCCTCAAAACACCGCATTAGCCTCATTCCCAACCCTCTTCCGTTCGATCCACCTGAGCGGGTTAACTTCGGTGAGAAGCAGAATAGAGTGCTTTATTGTGGCCGAATACATCCCGAAAAAGGGCTAGAACTCTTGATGCAAGCGGTGCGCAAACTTCCCACAGATTGGTCAGTGGATGTGGTGGGACCCTGGGAAGTCTCTCAGGGCGGTGGTGGACTGGCGTATCTTGAGTTCTTGAAAGAGAACGCCCGCGGTTCTGCCGTGACATTTCGTGACCCCGTGTATGATACCAACGGTCTGGCTGACTATTACCGGAAGGCAGCCATTTTCGTCTATCCGTCGATTGCCCAGCAAGGGGAAACCTTTGGACTTGCCCCTTTGGAAGCAATGGCCTGGGGATGTGCCCCCGTCGTGTCCGACCTCGCCTGCTTCCGCGACTACATCACGCATCATGCCAACGGCCTCGTCTTCGATCATCGACCGGCAGACGCTGCGCAACGGCTGGGCGAGATGCTTCTGGAACTGTGCCAGAATCACCGCCTGAGACACTCCCTAGCCACCCAAGCAAGCCGAGTTGGAGAAAGCCATCATCCACGCTCCATCGCCAAGGCCTTCCTGGCTGACTTTGAGGCCATGATCCTCGGCCAACCCTCCGCATTCTGTTCTTCGTTCTGATCGGTTCGCCCTCCTCCGAAATGAAACCCCAAGCCACCCCCTATGACAGCCCCTGGACCTTGCGCCAGCGACTGCTCATGCTTGCGTGGGAATACACTTGGCTGTTGCTCTGCCAGTGGACACCCAAGCCCCTCAATCGCTGGCGACTGTTCATCCTTCGGCTCTTCGTTCACCAACGGGCACGGATCACGCTACCGTGGAATCTCACCATGCACGATCACGCCTGTCTGGGTGATCGCGCCCATGCCTACAGCCTGGACAAGATTGAGATTCACGAAAACGCGACCGTCGCCCAGGAAGCCTACCTCTGCACGGGAACACATGATTTCTACAGTCCTGCTCTGCCACTTCTCACAGCTCCGATCACTGTAAGGGCTGGAGCGTTTGTTGGAGCGCGAGCTTTTGTGCTTCCTGGGGTGACTATTGGTGAAGGCGCTGTAATAGGAGCATGTGGGGTGGTTCCAAAAGATGTATCAGCCGGACACATCGTTGCTGGTAACCCCGCTGTAACAAAGAAACTAGTCTCTTCATTATGAACCCACTATATAGGTTAAGGCAAAATCGCTTTTCTCGCTGGATCTTGACGCACCTCGATCCGATGATCGCTGTGACTTTAGCGCATGTTGAATTCAGGGTGTGCATGAATCTATTCAGACACTCTGGCTATGTATTTAAAAGCAAAAAAGTTGAGTCAAATATGCATAGTCTGTTCATGCGTGCTTGTTCAAACTTTAGGGTTTTCAACTTTATTGATGTAGGGGGAAACATAGGCTATTACTCATGGATTGCCAAGAGCTGCCAACCTGACTCGAAAGTGACGCTGATTGAACCTGACCCTGGCAATCTGAAGTGCGTAAATGCAACAATACGAAGCAACAACATCCGCAACATTGAGGTAGTTTCGAAAGCAGCTTCTGATCGCACAGGGACTGTGTCCTTTAAAGTGGACTCATTGTCGGGGCAGACAAGCTCGATCATAGACAGTTTCCCCAACTCTGATGAGGTCCTGTATGGAATAGACAGAGCCAAATCTATCATTGTGGAATGCATAACCTTAGATTCGTTACCTCAGGCTGCCGGTGTGGATTGTATCAAGATTGATGTTGAGGGGGCTGAGATTCAAGTGTTGAGCGGAGCTATCAATTGCATCACAGTGAAGCGACCTGTTATCTTGGTGGAAGTTATGCTTGATAACATTGAACGAGTGCTCAAGTTTTCAGCTGATTTGGGATATTCAGCCTACGACATATGCGATCCTCAAATTGGCCCATGCGTGAACTTGTTGTTGTCACCACAGTCATTTGATTGGGTTGATCAAAGTGTTAAAGACGGTCTAATCGCACTCCGTTCATGAATCCCGTCCATACCACGCTTGAGCCAATGAAAAAGTTGGCGAATCTTTTGGGTATTGAAATTGGATTTATCTCGGAGGTGACACCAGATAGATCTTGCTGGTATGGCTGGATACCCTCTCGGCAAGCAAAGCAGTTTATTTATCAGCAGATCAAGCACTGCGAAATGGCTTGGCGAGTTATCACTAATAACCAAGCTGGTGCCTATTTGGTCTATGAGTTCAAAACGGCGTATTCGTTGCCACTACTTGCAGCGCTTCTTCTGCGACGTCGGCCGTCATTTTTGGTAATGCACGGGACGCAGCAGCTTTCTACGCAAACGCTACTACATCGAATTGGCTTTTGGTTCACCAAATGGTTTGTGAATCACTTCAATGGTTGTGCAGTTCTCTTTGAAAGGGGGGACGATTGTCTGCCAGAATGGCAACGATTTAAAGCAGGCAAGACGATCGTTATGCCTCTTCCTCACCCGTTAGCTGAGTGTGATGGAGACTTACAGCGTAAAAGTATCGAAATAGCTAACGAGAAAAAAATCAGAATTGGCGTTATTGGGATGTTACGGGAGGAAAAAGGCACACAGGGCCTTTTGAATCAGTTGGTGCTAAAACTTCCTCACTGGGATGGCAAGGTGGAATTGTTGTTGGGGACACCATTCTGGCAAAAGCAGGCCTGGGTCGATTCACTACCAATTACCACTCTTGATACGAGTCACTCTTTTCAGTATGAAGCATTTTTTAAGGAAGTGGATATTGCAGTGTTCGCATACCGACAATCAGATTACTATTACAGGCCTAGCGGCGTCATTTGCGATGCTCTAATGCACGGATGCTACGTGGTCTGTCCTGATTTCCCGATTTTCAGATCTCAAATTTCAAACCCTGTAATGCTTGGTGTCCCATACGTAGACGCTACAAACTTACTAGATGCTGTTGAGTCTGCGTTTGATGAGTTGAAGAGAGTCAGGAAAGCTGATTTCGATCAGTGGCGTAACTTTAGAAAGATAGATCACTGGGCGTATAAGTTTCGACCGTTTCTAATCAACAGACCCAAGAGGGTGTGATGGATGAAGGAACACACTGGAAACTGGGCGTATAAGTTTCGACCGTTTCTAATCAACAGACCCAAGAGGGTGTGATGGATGAAGGAACACACTGGAAACTAGTGTGCATTTCGTGTTTCATTTATAGCATGTATTTGAGGCGATTGCCCCTGTTGCAGGTAGCATTTTATTTGA
>Ga0247833_1007916_pt1 | contig 11005 bp, 13 predicted proteins | sample LaCruzMarch2015__7_FD_187117 | JGI IMG/M metagenome (GOLD analysis project Ga0247833, IMG submission 187117) | Freshwater microbial communities from meromictic Lake La Cruz, Castile-La Mancha, Spain - LaCruzMarch2015_8m | ecosystem: Environmental > Aquatic > Freshwater > Lake | place: Spain...
CTTCCGCCCACAGTTTGCGCGTGTTAATCGTCACCGTGGTTGTGCCCTTTGTGATGCAGTTCAGTGGCTGGCATGGGTTGGATGTGGCGCCAACCTTTGCGCGTCAAATCGATTGGCAGGGCTTGGTGCTCTTGGCCTTGTGTACTGGCGCAGGTGCGGGCGTGATGAAGTTGATGAGGCGTCCCAACCCATGGTTTTTAGGCCCATTTTTGGTGGCAACGGTGTTGACGATGAACGAGATCACGCTCTCAGGCATTCCGCCATGGTTGTCCAACACTGCGCAGATGGTGATTGGCGTGAGTTTGGGTGTGCGCTTCACAGCGTCTTTTATGCACACCGCGCCGCGTTGGTTAGCCAGCGTGGCTTTGGCAACGGTGGTAATGATTGTTGTGTGCGCCGGATTTGCAGAGGGCTTGGTGTGGCTTACCGGCTTGCCATTGCCGACCATGATTTTGAGCACATCCCCAGGCGGAATTGCTGAAATGGCGATTACCGCCAAGGTGTTGCAACTTGGGGTCGCTGTGGTCAGCGCGTTTCAGGTATGCCGATTGGTGGCTATTTTGTTATTGGTGCAGCCTATCTATTACTGGCTGTACATCAGAAAACCTTAGTGCACCACCACTGGGTTTTGTGCCAACTCTGCGTAGCCGGCTAAGGTATCTTCGACTTCTTCTTGGGTGGGCGAATTTTCTTGCCATGCGCGCAAATGGGCTTGGAACTGCTCGGCCCACGAGCCTTCAAGAAATAACTCTTTGCCAGAACGCTTGTCGACGATCTCGAACCCGTGGCGAGCCAGCACGGGCACATCAGGACGGGAGGGCAGAAACTCTGTTTCTTGCATTTGTAAATGCATGACGGAGAAAGTCTCAGAGTTATAAAGCATGTCCATGGTGTCGCGGCTTTCTGTAAAACAGGTATGTACCCCTAGGATATCGGATTCAAACGCCAAATTTCAAGACTTGGGTTTTTCAACCTTACGTAATTGTTGGTCGACAAAGTCTCCGTTGGAGTTGGTGACCCGCAAACGCACAGGTAAATAGTCTATTGAAGGCGCAAACCAGAGCTCAATGGCTTGGTCAAATTCCTTGCGGGGCTTGCGGTTGATTTTGATGGTCGGGACCTCGCCATAGGGCAATTGCAAGGTTTCAGACTTTTCTACCAAAAAAAGCCATACCTCGGCATCGCGCGTCGCTACCGTTTGAAACGAGAGCATGGTGCCCACGGGATAACGTTCAGGTTCAGCGGATAGCAAGGCTGCAATTTGCATCACCACACTTAGGCGGTCTTGCGCGCCTTTGAGCAAAGGCGCTTCAGGCGCGTTGGTGCTAAAACTGATCACGCCTTTGTCGCGCTGGAAGTGCGAAGCGACTTCTGAGCGGTATTTGTCGCCAAATCGCTGGGGCATCAAACCTTCCACACCCAATGTGCCTTGGCTGGTTTGGCTGCGAGAGCCTAATAAAAACGCACCTACTTCTAGTTTGGAGTCGTAGCGTTGGCCATCATGCTGCCAAGAAAACTCGGCCCATGCAGAGTAGTTCATCTGCTTAGACATGCCAAGCACTTGGTATTTCAAAAATACGGGAGCAGGAATTTTGAAGGCACTGGCTTCATTAGCAGGGACGCCTTCACCTGCAAAGCGTGGGTAGGGCGGCAAATCAACGCTAGTCGCTACGCGCGGTGGCAAGCTGACAGGTTCAGTCAGGTCTTGGTTGCTGATCGATGAAATACTGGCGCTTGCTGGACTGTTTTGTGAAGCATCGGGTGCATTCGCAGTATTGGTCTCGGCAGTGGTTGTTGCGTTGGCGGGTGGTTCATCTTCAGTTTTGGTTTGGGGTTTTGTGGCGGCAACGCTTTTGGGCTTTGAAGGCGCGGCCGCACTTTGCGCAGGTGGTAATTGAATTTGTCGCGTCACAAATGCTTTGGTCTGAAGAGTTTGTTCTGCGCTAGGTGTCAACCACAGACTGCTAGACCCAAGCAACCATATGTGCACCAACAAAACCGCGCAAGCAACAAAAAGCGTGGTGCGCCAACTAGGCAAGCACATTTGCACACCAGGCCGTGTGTTTGCTTTGAAAGCGGCTTGCATAGCCGCGCGTTCATTCATAAAGTGGGCGATTATGATCAGGTGAATAAATCTATTTATAAGTAATTTTGCCTGAGGACTTTCGGTTATGAAACTTGCCACCTACAAAGATGGATCACGGGATGGACAACTCGTAGTCGTCTCGCGTGATCTAAGCACTGCACATTACGCAACAGGCATCGCCAACAAAATGCAACAAGCGTTGGATGACTGGGGTTTTATTGCGCCGCAACTCGTAGATTTATACGAGACCCTCAACCTTGGCAAAGCGAGACACGCATTTCCATTTGATCCTGCTATGTGCATGGCGCCACTTCCGCGCGCCTACCAATGGGCCGATGGCTCCGCCTATATCAACCATGTGGAGTTAGTGCGTGCAGCGCGTGGCGCTGAAGTGCCAGAGAGTTTTTACAAAGACCCACTGATGTACCAAGGTGGAAGCGACGACTTTATGGGTGCACAAGACGATGTGGTGTGTGCCAGCGAAGACTTCGGCATTGACTTTGAAGCTGAGATCGCCGTCATCACGGCAGACGTGCCCATGAACTCGACGCCAGATGAAGCCTTGGAAGGTATCCGCTTAGTGATGCTCGCCAACGACGTCTCGTTGCGCAACTTAATTGCTAACGAATTAGCCAAAGGCTTTGGCTTTGTGCAAAGCAAACCTGCAACCGCATTTAGTCCCGTTGCAGTCACCTTGGATGAATTTGGGGATGCATGGGACAACGGCCGACTCAACCTAACCGTGCAGTCCACCTGGAATGGCCGCAAAGTCGGCATGTGTGAGGCCGGGCCTGAGATGACATTTCACTTTGGCCAACTCATTGCCCACATTTGCAAAACCCGCAATGTGCGTGCTGGGTCAGTGGTGGGAAGCGGCACCGTCAGCAACCAAGGCATCGAAGTCAAAGGCAAAAAAGAATGGCCCAAAGGCTATAGCTGCATTGCCGAAAAACGCGCGATTGAAACTATTTTGGACGGCAAGCCCAGCACCGAATTCATGAAGTATGGAGACACCATTCGCATTGAAGCCAAGGGCGCAGATGGGCAAAGCGTATTTGGTGCGATTGACCAAAAAATCGCTCCACTGTATCGCTGATAATAATTAACTATGCAATATCTGCGCAACACTTCAAACATCATCCGCTTCGTGCTGGTGTGGTTTGCTTTGTCGGTGGGCGTGGCCATTGCATCTCCCATGGTTCAACCCAAAGCTATGGATATGGTGTGTAATAGCACCGGTAGCATGAAATTGGTTCTCCAAGGCGATGAAGATGGTTCTACTTCCGCCTCGTCCACCTTGGATTGCCCTTTGTGCGCCAGCATCAGTGCACCTCCTTCAGCGTTAAACACAGCGCTGACACAACCCTCACCTCTCTCGCATGCGTTGTTGCCTTCTGTGGCAGCGCACATCGCGTCTCTTACGGCTCCGCCTCTGCCTTCGCGCGGACCGCCTACTTTCCACTTTTGATCTTTAAGCGGGTATAGCGCGTTTGCGTTATGCATTGTTTGGTGGGCAATCAACGTGTTGTTGGTACTCGCCAGGAAAAGTTTAGAAATTTATGTCGTCAAAAAAATTAATCTCAGCACTATTGTGTAGTTCCATCTTCTGGCACTTCAACAAAAGGACTGAAGTCACCCGCTGCTCTATTGGAGTTGCTCCCTTCGCAAGTAAACCACCAACACTAACTCAACTAACAAAGGAAACCATGAAAAATCTCATACGCCTCATCGTTCTTACAACCCATCTTTTTATTGCAAGTCATGTTGCAGCGCAAACTATCACCATCTCGAATGCGTGGGCGCGTGCCACGGTACAGGGCCAAAAAGCGACCGGCGCTTTCATGACGGTGACGTCTAAAGAGAATTCCAAGCTGGTCGCTGCAAGCACACCATTCGCAGGCATAGTAGAAATTCACGAGATGAAGATGGACAAAGACGTGATGAAAATGTCCGCATTACCTAACGGTCTCGACTTGCCAGCTGGTAAAGCTGTCGATCTAAAGCCTGGTGGTTTTCACATCATGCTGATGGATTTGAAAATACCGCTGAACAAAGATGTCGCCGTACCTTTGACCTTGACCTTTCAAGACAGTAGCGGAAAAAAATCGCAGCAAGTCGTGCAAGTGCCAGTGAGTGTGCAACCGCCATTTGGACAGAGTATGAACCACCAACACGGTGATCACAAGCATTAATTTGTTTTGCAAAGGCTCCAAGGGTTTATGCTTGCATCTTTGCCAGCCAGTCCTCAGGAGGCCTCGCATGACTGATTCCAATGCTTTTGATTTCACCAAATTTGTTCCCGGTTTTGATTTTTTAAAAAACCTTACACCTCAGGCCTCTTCAAATGGCACGGGCGCCCCTGGCTGGGTGGCGCCTACGCTTGATCCCAATGAAATTGACAAGCGCATCCAAGAACTCAAGACGGTACAGTTTTGGTTAGAGCAAAACGCTAAGGGCATCGCGGCCACGATCCAAGCGATGGAAGTGCAACGCATGACCTTGTCTACTTTGCAAAACATGAATGTCAATTTCCAAGACATGGCGGAGTCGCTAAAGGTCAAGCCTGTAAATCAAGCGGCGCCTGAGGAAGAAAAGTCCCAAGCAAAAACTGCTACCAAAGACAACAAGGTAGACCCTGCGCAATGGTGGGGCGCTTTGACTGAGCAGTTCCAACATATCGCCACGCATGCGATGAAAGACATGGCAACCCATGCAAGTACGCATGCCACAAATGCAGTGCCAAAAAATTTCCCTGCTAAAAAAACTACTGCATCTCATAAAAGCAGTAGTACTGTTGGTAGTGCGAAACGTAAAACACCAACAAAGACCGCTACATCTAAGACGAAAGCCTCACGCTAAATTGACGTCTTTTACTTTCGTACATTCAAGACTCAAGAAGATATGAAGTTATTCCCCTACGGCCATGCCACACATCCGCAGTGGCAAATGGCAGCAGGTTTGGTGTTGGCGCAATTGCGCGCCCATCTTGCATTACCCGAATACGCCAGCACGCCACCCCTTGGGATTTTGTATATCACTGACCAATATGCGCATGATGCGCAAGAGATCTTGGATCACCTGAGCGCAGCGTTAGCAGAAGTCACCGATTGGGTGGGCACGGTTGGTGTGGGCATTGCCGCCAACAATGTCGAGTACTTTGACGAGCCCGCAATGAGCGTGATGCTGTGCGATATATCGAGCGAACATTACAGAGTGTTTAGTGGCGTCGCACCGTTGGTGCATTCGGGTGGTGCTCACGCATTCACCCCGCACACTGCGCTACTCCATGCCGACGCGCAAACGCCTGACGTTCCTGAATTGATTGCAGAACTGGCGCAACGTACCGACAGTGGTTATGTGTTTGGTGGCTTGGCATCGAGCCGCGCAGAGGTTGTGCAATTTGCGTTGCGCGGTGACGGAAACATAGCAGGGCAGGGTAAAGCGGGTGGTGTGTTCCATGGTGGTTTGAGTGGCGTGGCTTTTGATGCCGACGTCGCGCTCATCTCGCGCGTGACACAAGGATGTGTGCCGATTGCGCCAGTGCATACGGTGACAGCATGCGAAGGCCATTTGGTCACGCATCTCGATGGCGAACCCGCCTTAGATGTATTGGTGCGTGATTTACAAATTGATCTAGCTAAACCCCAGCCTGCCTTAGCCAAAGTGCGCGCAACTCTAGTTGGCTTGGCGCAAGCCAAAGATGCATCGATCAAGCGCACGGGTGAATTTGATGAGGCCGTGTTGGTCAGACACATCATCGGTTTAGATCCCGGCCGCCAAGCGGTGGCCATTGCGCAAGCGGTAGAAGTTGGCATGCAGCTCACGTTTTGTCAGCGCAATGCAGCAGCAGCCCGTGCAGATTTGATGCGCATTGGCGCAGAAATTCGCGAAGCACTAGAGCCAGAGGAAATGACCGCTGAATTGGCCGGCGCGTTGAATACCGACACCGACAACCAACCCCATCCCGCCCGCCGCATGGCCGGCGCCATCTACGTCAGCTGCGCCGGACGCGGCGGCCCGCATTTCGGTTCCCCCAGCGCAGAACTCAACATAGTCCGCCGAGCCCTAGGCGACGTCCCCCTAGTAGGCTTCTTCGCCGGCGGCGAAATCGCGCATCAAGAGTTGTATGGCTATACGGGCGTCTTGACGGTTTTTACCGCGTGAAAATTTAATTGGGGTCAGACCCCAATACTTCTATCAGCTTTGAACTTCTGCACGAATGCTGCAAATTTCCCTATATCCAAAGCATCCCTAATCTCCCGCATCAGATTGAGGTAGTAATGCAAGTTATGCACGGTAGCCAACATGGGACCGAGCATTTCCCCGCAGCGGTCTAGGTGGTGCAGATAGGCGCGGCTAAATCCAGCGCGGCCGCCGTCATTCCATGACACACCTCCGCCCTCTGATGTTGGCGTACCTGCACATGCGTAACAGGTGCAACTCGGGTCTATGGGCCGTGGATCGCTTTTATGTTTGGCATTGCGCAGTTTGAGATCGCCAAATCGGGTGAACAAGGTGCCGTTGCGCGCATTGCGGGTGGGCATGACGCAGTCAAACATATCAACGCCTTGCGTGACGCCTTCAACCAAATCTTCGGGTGTGCCGACGCCCATCAAGTAGCGCGGCTTGTGCGTGGGGAGTCGATGCGGCGTATGCGCCATGATGCGCAGCATTTCGTCTTTGGGCTCGCCGACACTCACGCCGCCGACGGCGTAACCAGGAAAATCCATAGCGACAAGTTGCTCCAACGAGGCTTGGCGAAGGTTCTCGAACATGCCGCCTTGCACGATGCCAAACAATGCGTTGGGATTGTTCAGGCGCGCAAACTCATCTTGGCTGCGACGCGCCCAACGCAAGCTCATTTCCATCGACTGTGCGGCTTGCGCTTCGGTGGTCAATTTGCCGTCGGTTTGGTAGGGCGTGCATTCGTCGAGCTGCATGGCGATGTCGCTGTTGAGCGTGGTCTGAATTTGCATGCTCACTTCGGGCGACATGAACAATTTGTCGCCGTTGACAGGAGATGCAAAGTGCACGCCTTCTTCGGTGATCTTGCGCATCGCACCCAAACTCCATACCTGAAAGCCACCACTGTCAGTAAGAATAGGTTTATGCCACTGCTCAAAGCTGTGCAACCCGCCAAAGCTTTGCATCACATCTAAGCCCGGGCGCATCCACAAATGGAAGGTATTGCCCAAAATGATTTGTGCTCCCATCTCATGCAAGCTGCGCGGCATCACGCCTTTGACCGTGCCGTAAGTGCCCACGGGCATAAAAATAGGCGTCTCGACTACGCCATGGTTCAAAGTCAGACGGCCACGGCGAGCAAGGCCTTCGGTTTTTAGGAGGTTAAATTGGAGCATTGTGAGAGTGTAAGTTTCATTATTTCAGAGTTTTGCTTTACTTTTTATAAAGATTTACTTTTATAATTGCTTTACCAATTTATTTTGTAAGGAAATCGCTATGGCTGCCCAAGCTACTGTTTCTAGCAAAGGACAAGTGACATTGCCGATAGCGATGCGCACGCAGTTAGGTATTTCGGCGGGATCTCAGATCCAATTTGAAGTGCGCGGCAAAGAATTGGTGATCACGCCAGAACTGCCGATACGTGCATACCGAGGGATTTTGAAAGGCCAAGGCATCGTCGCCACCGAGATCGACAAAGAAGCAGATCGGAACTTTGAATGAATGTGGTGGATTCCTCGGGTTGGATTGAGTATTTCTTGGATAGTCCTCGCGCAGACTTGTTTGCTAACGCCATTGAGGTCAGTCAGTTGCTGGTTGTTCCTGTCATCAGCATTTATGAGGTCTACAAATTTCTCGTAAAGCAAACAACAGAGGCGATTGCAGGTCAATGCATAGAGGTGATGCAACGTGGACGGGTGATTGACTTCACCCCTAACCGCGCCATAGCCGCCGCCAAGATGGCGCATTTGCACCAACTTGCTATGGCAGATGCTGCGATTTACAGCATCGCTTTGGAACATAAGGCAACTTTGTGGACGCAAGATGCGGATTACCAAAAACTGCCTCAGGTGCAATACTTTCCTAAAAGGTGAGCGCATTACGCGTTAGCGTTCTCTCTCTAAAAGCATCGCATCCCCATAACTAAAAAAGCGGTACCCCTTAGCAATTGCACGCTGATAGAGCGCATGCATGTGCTCAAACCCCGTAAACGCACTCACAAGCATAAGCAAAGTGCTTTTAGGTAAATGGAAATTGGTGATGAGCACGTCCACCACCTGAAAAGCAAACCCCGGAGTTATAAAAATCTGCGTGTCACCGCTAGTTTGGCCTGTCTTTGCCCAAGACTCTAATGTGCGCACGCTAGTCGTTCCAACTGCTACCACCCGCCCTCCGCGTGCGCGGCAATCTGAGACGGCTTGCACAGTTGTCGCAGGAATGTTGTACCACTCGCTATGCATGCGGTGTTCAGAGAGATTCTCGGTTTTGACCGGCTGAAATGTGCCTGCGCCCACATGCAATGTGACGTTAGCAGTTAACACGCCTTTGTTGGCAAGCGCATTCAACACCCCTTGATCAAAGTGCAAAGCCGCGGTGGGTGCAGCAGCTGCACCAGGCACTTTGGCAAAAATCGTTTGGTAACGTTTCTCGTCCTCAGTCGAATCGGTGTGGGTGATGTAGGGCGGCAACGGCACATGTCCGTACTTTTGCATCAGCGTGTGGGGCTCGTCGCTAAAAGCAAAGCGGAACAGTTGCCCGTTTTCGTCCGGCCAGCGGCCTAAATAAGTCGCTGTGAAATCATTGCCTTGCGGCCCCATGCGCATGACAGCGCCAGCGGGCGGCTTTTTGCTCACCTTCATGTGCGCAACCACTTGATTGGGTGCTTCGCCCGCAATATTTGGCAGCACCCGCTCAACCAATAATTCCAACTTGCCACCGCTTGGCTTTTCGCCAAATAGCCGCGCTTTCACGACTTGCGTGTCGTTAAACACCAGCAGATCGCCGACTTGAAGAAGTTCTGGTAATTCTTTGAATATGCGGTCTGTAACCGCAGAACCTGGACGGCCATCTAGCAAACGCGAGGCACTGCGTTCAACAGAAGGGTGCTGGGCAATCAGCTCTGGCAGTAGAGCGAAATCGAAATCGCTCAGGGTGTAAGTGTGTGACATGTGCTTGAGGGCAGGACGGGCCCGTTCCAAGTGAAAAAGGTATTTTCGCAGGACGGCCATCACAGTTGACGTAAGCAATACAAGTCAATAAAATAAAACTATATTATTAATTTAAAGGAAGGCTTGCGTTACATGCAACAAGTCACTACACTATTACATGTAACTAAGTGAGGTTTTCCAATGGCTTCTCAAATTTCTAACAGGGTGCAAAAGCACAGGGACGGTCTTCGTGCCCAAGGGCTTCGACCTGTGCAAATTTGGGTTCCTGATACGAGACGAGAGGGCTTTGAAGCCCTGTGCGCGAAACAAGCTCAGTTGGTGGCGAATGTAGAGGTGGACGATACAGACTTAGCAAGAGATATAAACATCGCCGTTCAAGATATCGATGGCTGGCAGTAATGAAGCGCGGAGATTTTGTAACGGTCGCGCTTCAAGGCGACTTAGGAAAACCTAGACCGGCCCTGATTATTCAGACAGACGCATTTGAGAACCTTAAAACCGTAACAGTATTGCCCGTCACTGGTTCATTGGTTGACGCTCCTTTGCTACGCATCACGCTACCACCCAATAAGGGCAATGGATTACAAAAAACCTCTCAATTGATGGTCGACAAAACAATCACAGTCCAACGAGAAAAGTTAGGCCCAGTCATAGGCAAAGCGGATGGCCCCACCATGATTCAAGTAGAGCGAGCACTGGCAGTCTTTTTAGGTGTCGTGTGACCCGTTGAATGCATGGGATAAAGGCACAATCAAAGCCCATGCCGCCACCCGCCAAGCCAACTGCAAAAAAAGCCACAGAGCCACAGGCCAAGCAGTCAGCATCTAAGCCACTGACCGCCCCGCAAAAAGCCCTGCGCAAATTAGGCTTGAACCGCGCGATCGATTTGGCTTTGCACTTGCCCTTGCGCTACGAAGACGAAACCCGCATCGTCCGTTTGGCAGACACCCGTGAAGGCGACGTGGCACAAATCGAAGCTACTGTCATATCGTGCGAAGTGGCGTACAAACCAAGAAGGCAATTGCTAGTAGTCGTAGACGATGACTCAGACACTTGCACACTGCGGTTTTTCAACTTCTACCCCTCTCAACAAAAATCGCTAGCAGTGGGAAACCGTTTGCGCTTGCGCGGTGAAGTCCGCGGCGGTTTCATGGGCCGCACCATGATGCACCCGAGTTTTCATGCGGCAGGTGGCGAACTCCCCAACGCGCTCACCCCCATCTACCCCACATCCGCAGGCTTGCCGCAGTCGTATTTGCGCAAAGCGGTGCACGGTGGCGTGTTGCATGCCGCGCGACAAGGTGAATTTGTAGAGACTATTCCCTCTGGACTGGCGCCACCGTCGTTAGCGCAAAGCAACACAAAAACCTGGGGCTTAGAGCAGTCTTTGCATTTCCTGCATCACCCCACCCCAGACGTATCGCTAGCGCAATTAGAAGACCGTACCCACCCCGCCTGGCAGCGCCTCAAAGCTGAGGAACTGCTGGCGCAACAACTTTCACAGTTGCAATCCAAACGCGAGCGCGCCACTTTGCGCGCGCCAGCATTAGGCTTGCATAAAAATGGTTTGCAAGAGCAACTCTTAGGCGTTTTGCCGTTCGGCCTAACCAGCGCACAAAGACGTGTTGGAGAAGAAATAGCCAACGACATACAACGCCCCATTCCCATGCACCGCCTGCTTCAAGGCGACGTAGGTTCCGGTAAAACCGTAGTCGCCGCATTGGCTGCAGCCATCGCCATCGACAACGGTTGGCAATGTGCCCTCATGGCCCCCACAGAAATATTGGCC
>Ga0247833_1007922_pt1 | contig 10993 bp, 10 predicted proteins | sample LaCruzMarch2015__7_FD_187117 | JGI IMG/M metagenome (GOLD analysis project Ga0247833, IMG submission 187117) | Freshwater microbial communities from meromictic Lake La Cruz, Castile-La Mancha, Spain - LaCruzMarch2015_8m | ecosystem: Environmental > Aquatic > Freshwater > Lake | place: Spain...
CGCCAGCGCCCTTGCGGTAGCCGAGCTCGACCCGGTAGTCGCGGTCGGAGAGGGGGACGGGCAGGTACCACTCGGTGGCATGGCTGTCGACCACCACCTCCTGGAGGGTGTGGGGGTGGGCCGAACCGCCGGCCAGGCCGGTCACGTCGGCGACGCGCAGGCAGAGCTGGGAGGCGCCGGCATGGAGAGCATCGGAGCGGTCGTCCTCGGAGATGTCCCAGAAGACATAGGCCCACTGGGGATCGCGGGGCAGGAAGACGACACGGGTCTCGGCAGCGGGTCGGGGGGCCGGGAGCATGTCCGCCTCGATGCGCTCAAGGCTCCGCCCTTCCCCCTCCTCCACCTGGCGGGTGCTGATGGCCTCCACCAGCTCCTCCTTGGACTTGCGGCTGTACAGAGAAACGCCGAGGTCACTGGCGATCTGCCGCAGCTGGCGCAGCGTCATCATGGCCAGGGAGGTCAGCGTCTTCTGGCTCACAACATCAGAATTCGTTTGGGATCAGTCTGGAGGACGTTCCCGCCTTTGGGCGAAGCCAGCCCTTGGTGGTCAGGATCCACTGACGGCTTGGGGCTCATCGCTCCCCCTCGCCCCAGACGGGGACACAAAAAAGCCCTGCAGCAGTGAAGCTGCAGGGCCACGGTGCGATCAGGAGCCAGTGCAGGTGGGACACCTGTCGGCGAAGGCCGGACTCAGCGGCCGATGCTGCGGTAGGGAACCTTGGCGAGGTAGTCCATGCCGGTGTTGCCGGCGGCGGCGCCGCCGACGCCACGCAGGGCGGGCAGGGTGCGGACCCAGGGCAGGTAGTCCTGCGGGAAGCCGCCACGGCGCTGCTGGGAGCGCTCGGGAAAGCTGCGGGTCTTGCCGGTGTAGACGATCTGGGGGAAGCCCAGGATGCCGCGGTAGTACGACTCGTAACGGGGCGAGGTGAGGTTGAAGGGGGTCTCACCGACTTCGCGGAAGCCCACCACCCGGTTGCGGTGGTAAGGCACGGTGTCGTAACCGAAGGCCTCCAGGTACTCCTGGGAGTCGAGGATGGCGTCCACCGCGCCCTTAACGCCTTTGGTCATGATCACCGCGGACCAGGCGATCTCCTCGGACTTGCCGTGGACCGGGCGGCCCAGCAGCTTCTCGACCAGGTGGCGGGCCACCCGGTAGTTGCTGTTGAGGTTGTAGAAGCTGCGGTTGAAGGTGTCCGACAGGCACAGGGCGCGGATGAACTCCCGCACGTTGATCTGGCCGTCCCGCAGCTGGGACTCAAGGGTGCGGTCGCGGTCGACCTTGAAGGCATGGAAGAAGATCTGGCGGTAGGCCGCTTCGATCACGAAATTCTGATCTTCCCGGTCCATGGCCTTGTCCATGGACACGGCCATGGGGTCCTCGTCGGAACCCACCCGGAACGGCGTCACACGCGAGTTCTGGGAGGTGGGGGCGTACTTGAGGAGTGGAAGAGCCACGCGTGGTCCGGCATCCGTCGTTGGGGATCGTAGAAGTAGGGCCCCGGCGCCCCCGGGCGCAGGCGGGCAGGGCTCACAGTCCGTAACGTTGGCGACACAACACCGGCGCCGCTCCCGTCACCAGCCCAGGGCTGACAGGCAGGCGGTTTCGGGGCTGGGGGAGGGGCTGTTCGGGGCTGGGGATTCGCTTTCCGTGGCGCTGGCCGCCGCCGCCTCGTCGGGAATCCGGGTCTCGACGCAGAAGGAGGCGGTGTTGGAGAGCCCCTCGACGGTGCTGGTGCGCAGGCGCACGTCGGGCCCGGCGAAGCTGAAGCGCTCCAGGCTGTTCATCGTTTCGTAGCTGGTGGTGAGCAGCAGGCCGTCCCGGTCGTCCATGGCGAAGTGGCCCGCCACCGGCGCCGTTTCGGCGTAGCCGCGGTCGCGCAGCAGCAGGCCGCTGCGGCCCCGTTCATCGGTGGGGATCAGGCCGAAGACGCTTTCGCCCTCGTGGGCCTCGCCGGCTTTGTCCCAGGCCATCGAGCCGCTCCAGCGCACCCGGCAGCCGCCCACCAGGCCGGCGGGATCCTGGCCGTGGAGCACGGCGATCGCCTCCAGGCGCGGATCGGCCGCCTCCAGTTCCACCACTTCAATGAAGGAGCCGCCCGCCTCGGCGCGACGGTGCAGCAGGTGGTGGCTGCTGCGCTGGGAGCGCCAGCGGCCGCAGCTGAGCCGGAAGAAGCTGATGGCGTCGGCGATGGATCCGCTCACGGGGGGCCTCAGGCGATGGGGCGCGATCAGGCGATGATCGCAACTCTCCCACCCTCCCGCGGCCCCCTTGTCCGCCGCCCCCGTCGCCGCCGGCCTGGCGGCCGCCTTTTGCTGGGCCTTCTCCAGCCTGCTCTGGCGCCGGCTGCCCACCTCCCTCTCGGCCGCCCGGCTGAACCTGCTCAAGAACCTGCTGGCGGTGGCCCTGCTGCTGCCGCTGGCCCTCGTCCTGCCGTGGCAGATGGCGCCGCGCGCGCTGGTGCTGCTGGCCCTCAGCGGCGTGCTGGGGATCGCCCTGGGGGACACGCTGTTCTTCGCCGCCCTGCGGCGGCTGGGCACCCGGCGGACCCTCACCATTGATGCCGGCGGGCCGGCGGTCACGAGCCTGGCGGGGGTGGCGCTGCTGGGGGAGGTGCCCCGGCCGGCCCAGTGGCTAGGGATCGCGCTGATCACCCTGGCGGTGCTGCTGGTGGTTCACCAGCGCGCCCCCAGGGAGGACCAGCCGGCGGGCGCCGAAGCGGCTGGGGTGGCCCTGGCCCTCGGGGCCCTGGCCTGCGGCAGCGGCGGGGCGCTGCTGGCGCGGGCGGGGCTGCTGGCCGGAGGGCCGGAGCCGCTGCAGGCCGCCACCCTGCGGCTGGCGGCGGCGGCGCTGATGATGCTGCCGTTGCTGGCGGGACTGCCGCGGGCCGTGCAAGGGCCCCGGCCGGCCGGGCGCCGCTGGCCCCTGGCCCTGGCGGCGACCCTGCTGGGCACCAGCGCCGGCATCGCCCTGCAGCAGACCGCCCTGGCTGGCTTGCCGGGGGGCCTCGCCGTGGCCCTGCTGTCGACGGCGCCGGTGATGGCCCTGCCCCTGGCGGCCCTGGAGGGCGACCGGCCCGGCTGGCGGGGGGTGCTGGCCGCCGCCGCCGCCCTGGCCGGGGTCAGCCTGGTGGCGGGACTGGTGGGGTTGCCGGGGGCCTGACGCGCCGGTCAGCCTCGTGGGTGGCCCAGTGGACCAGGTCGGCCAGGTCGAGGGCCAGGGGCTCCCGGCCAGAGGCGGTGGCGATGGCCGCCAGCTGGGTGGCTACGTGGCCCATCTGGTGGAGGAAGGCCTCGGCGAAGCCGGCATCAGCGGCGATCACCGGCTGGGTGGCGGCCCAGGCCGCCACCCAGCCCTCTGGCGGGAGCCCGCCGGCCCGCTGTCCGGCAATGGCCTGCAGGGTGCGCAGGCCATGGGCCAGGAGCCGCAGGTGGTGGCGCTCCAGGGTGGGCAGCAGGGTGGCCTCCAGTTCCTGCAGCTCGTCAGGGCTGAGCACGGCTCAGGGGGCTGGCGTGGGGCCGGCGGCCACGGGAGTTCCGGTGACTGGGTTCCCGGTGACGGGGTTCCCGGTGACGGGGGCGATGCGGAAACCGCAGCTGTGGCCCCCCTCCAGCCGCCAGTGGACGCGCTCCACGGCGCAGTCGGGGAAGGTGTGGCGGATCAGGCGCAGTTCCTGGTCGCAGACCACCGGGTACTGCTCGGCGATGCGCATCACCGAGCAGTGGAATTCGCTGATCACCCAGGCGGGCCCCTCGCCGTCTTCGGCGGCCTCGTCGTCGCGGCGGCATTCGGCCACGTAGCCCTCCTTGCGCCGCAGTTCCACCAGCTGCTCGATCCGCTGGCCGAGGGGGCCGCTGCCGATCAGGCGGCGGTAGTCGGCGGCCTTCTCCTCGGCCTGCTGGCGCAGCACCAGCTCGAGGGTGTCCGCCGGCAGGCTTTCGGTGAGGGTGTGGAGCAGGCCGAGGGCGAAGTTCTCGCTGCCATCGGGGAAGCGGCCCTGGCCCTGGTCGGTGAGTCGCCAGCGGTTGCTGGGGCGGCCGGGGCCTTCATGGGAGGGGCTGGCTTCCACCAGACCGTCGTCCTCGAGGCTGCGCAGGTGCCGGCGCATGGCCTGGACCGACACCCCCAGGGACCCCGCCAGTTGGGAGGCCGTCGCCTCGCCTTCCCGGAGCAGCACGGACAGGGCCGCCTCCCGGGTGGGATGGGCTGCCTCGGCGGGGCCGGCCGCGGGGGAGGAGGACTGGGCGGGGGCGCTCATGACGGGCGTCAGACAAAAACGACGGTCGTCTGACCAAAACACCATGCCACGCACACCGGGGGAATGGGGGCTGGCCCGTGGTGCCCGCCGGGGCGTCACAATGGCCTCCCAACGCCGTCACCGGACCACGCCTGTGCCTTAGGCTCCCGCAGTAACGAAACCAAAGTGTTTCGTTATTCGATCCACCGGTGCGCGCAACCGACGCTCTGCCCATGACCGACGCCTCCACCACCACGACCCCCGCCGCCGGTGCCGAAAGCCTGGAGGTGATCCGTCGCTTCGCGGAAACCTACGCCCAGCGCACCGGCACCTACTTCTGCAGCGATCCGGGAGTCACCGCCGTGGTGCTGGAGGGTCTGGCCCGCCACAAGGACGAACTGGGCGGGGCCCTCTGCCCCTGCCGCCACTACGAAGACAAGGAGGCCGAGGTGGCCCAGGCGTTCTGGAACTGCCCCTGCGTGCCGATGCGTGAGCGCAAGGAATGCCACTGCATGCTCTTCCTCACTGAAGACAACCCCTTCCGCGGCGAGCAGCAGACCATCAGCCTCGAAGACGTCCAGTCCCTCACCGCCGGCTGAACCGGCCCCCTTCCCCATGGCGAGCAGCGCAACCGTCGGCGATCTGGTGAGCCAGCCGTACAAATACGGCTTCGTCACCGACATCGAAACCGAGAAGATCGCCAAGGGGCTCAGCGAAGACGTGGTGCGGCTGATCTCCGCCAAGAAGTGCGAGCCTGCCTTTCTGCTTGATTTCCGCCTGCGCTCGTTCCGCCAGTGGCTGCAGATGGAGGAGCCCGACTGGGCTTCCTTGGGCCATCCGCCGATCGACTACCAGGAGATCATCTATTACGCGGCGCCCAAGCAGCAGGAGAAGAAGGCCAGTCTCGATGAGGTGGACCCGAAGCTGCTGGAAACCTTCGAGAAGCTCGGCATCCCCCTGAGCGAGCAGAAGCGCCTCTCCAATGTGGCCGTGGATGCGGTGTTCGACAGCGTTTCGATTGCCACCACCTACCGGGAGAAGCTGGCCGAGCACGGCGTGATCTTCTGCTCGATCAGCGAGGCGGTGAAGGATCACGCCGACCTGATCGAGAAGTACCTCGGCACGGTGGTGCCCGGCAACGACAACTATTTCGCCGCCCTTAATTCGGCCGTGTTCAGTGACGGCTCCTTCGTGTTCATCCCGAAGGGCGTGGCATGCCCGATGGAGCTCTCCACTTACTTCCGCATCAACTCCGGCGACACCGGCCAGTTCGAGCGCACTTTGATCGTGGCCGAGGAAGGGGCTTCGGTGAGCTACCTGGAGGGCTGCACGGCGCCGATGTTCGACACCAACCAGCTGCATGCGGCGGTGGTGGAACTGGTGGCCCTCGATGACGCCTCGATCAAGTACTCCACCGTCCAGAACTGGTACGCGGGGGATGAGAACGGCAAGGGCGGCATCTACAACTTCGTCACCAAGCGCGGCCAGTGCCGCGGTGATCGCAGCCACATCAGCTGGACCCAGGTGGAAACCGGCTCGGCGATCACCTGGAAGTACCCCAGCTGCGTGCTGCAGGGGGCCGATTCGGTGGGCGAGTTCTACTCGGTGGCCCTCACCAACAACCGCCAGCAGGCCGACACCGGCACCAAGATGATCCACGTGGGTCCCCGCACCCGCTCCACGATCGTGAGCAAGGGGATCAGCGCCGGCCACTCCTCCAACAGCTACCGGGGGCTGGTGCAGCTGGGCCCCAAGGCCGTGGGCGCCCGCAACTACAGCCAGTGCGATTCGATGCTGATCGGCGACCAGGCCGCCGCCAACACCTACCCCTACATCCGCTCCCAGCAGCCGGAGGCCCTTATCGAGCACGAGGCCAGCACCTGCCGCATCTCCGCCGACCAGCTCTTCTATCTGCAGAGCCGGGGGATCGCCTTCGAGGAGGCGGTGTCGATGATGGTGAGCGGCTTTTGCCGCGACGTCTTCAACCAGCTGCCGATGGAGTTCGCCGCCGAGGCCGACAAGCTGCTGGCCCTCAAGCTCGAGGGTTCGGTCGGCTGATCCCGGCCCACGGCCACCCCGGCCCACGGCCACCTCGGCCGGCCCAACGCTTCTTCCCCCGTCCCTTCCCTGCCCTTTTCTCCCCCGCCGTGATCCGCCCCGACGCTCCCGTCCTGCTCGAGATCCGTGATCTCACGGCCCGCGTGGAGGACCAGCCGATCCTCAAGGGGGTGTCCCTCACGATCCGCGCCGGCGAGATCCATGCGGTGATGGGCCGCAACGGCAGCGGCAAGAGCACCCTCTCCAAGGTGCTGGCGGGCCACCCGGCCTACACCGTCACCGGCGGCACCGTCCTTTACAAAGGCGAAGACCTGCTGAGCCTCGAGCCCGAACTGCGGGCCCGGGCCGGCCTGTTCCTCGGCTTCCAGTACCCGGTGGAGATCCCCGGGGTGAGCAACCTGGAGTTCCTGCGGGTGGCCACCAATGCCCGCCGCGCCGGCAAGGGGCAGGAGGAGCTCGACACCTTCGCCTTCGAGGACCTGGTGCGTGAACGGCTGCAGGTGGTGCAGATGGATCCGGCCTTCCTGGAGCGGAGCGTCAACGAGGGCTTCTCCGGTGGCGAGAAGAAGCGCAACGAGATCCTGCAGATGGCCCTGCTCGACCCCCTGGTGGCCGTGCTCGACGAGACCGACTCCGGCCTCGACATCGATGCCCTGCGCATCGTGGCCGGCGGCGTGAACCACCTGGCCGGCCCCGACAACGCCACCCTGCTGATCACCCATTACCAGCGTCTGCTGGATGTGATCACCCCCGATTACGTGCACGTGATGGCGGCGGGCCGGATCCTGCGCACCGGAGGCAAGGAGCTGGCCCTGGAGCTGGAGGAGCGCGGCTACGACTGGGTCGACGCCGAACTGGCGGCCACCGAGCGCACGCCGGCGGAGGTGGGCTGAGATGGTGGCCGCTTCGCTCTCCACCCCCGCGGCTGCTGCGGGCGCAGGCCCCGGCAGCTGGCTCGCCGCCCTGCTGGCGAACGCCACCGGTGTCGCCTCCGCTGGCGCCGATGCCCTGGCCCCCAGCCGCGCTCGTGCGGCCCAGATCCTGGCGCAGACCCCCCTGCCCTCGCGCCGTGTGGAGGCCTGGCGCTTCACCGACCTGGTGCCCCTCACCGCCCTAAGCCCAACCCTGCTCAGCCCCGCCCCGGCGGAGCAGCCCCAGACGGCCGCCGGCAGCCTGCGGCTGAGCCTGGATGGCCACAGCGATGCCCTGGCCGGGATCAACCTGCCGGTGGGCCTGGAGCCCATCAGCGGCGACGAACTGAACGCGACCCTGGGCAAGGTGCTGGCCGCCACCGGCAGCGCCGAGCTCTGGCCGGTGCTGCTCAACGGCGCCACGGCGCAACAGGTGTTGGCCCTGCGGGTGCGCGGCACGGTTGCCACCACCCTGGAGCTGGTGAGTGACGCCGGCGCCGGCGAGGGGATCCTGCCCCTGCGGCTGCTGCTGGTGCTGGAACCGGGCGCTTCTTTGGAAGTGCTGCAGGTGCACCGCAGCAGCGGCGCCAACCTCACCAGCGTGGTGCTGGAGGCCCGCCTGGGCGAGGGCGCCGAGCTGCGCCACGGCCTGCTGGCGCCTGGCGCCGAAACCGGCTGCCTGCTGGCCACCGTGGCGGTGGAGCAGGCCACGGGCAGCCGCTACAGCGGCGTGAGTGCCCACGGCGGCTGGGCCCTGGGGCGGCTGGAGCCGCGGCTGTTGCAGCGCGAGGGGGCGGCCCACAGCGCCCTCAAGGCCCTGCAGCTCGCGGATGGCCGCCAAATCAGTGACACCCACAGCCAGATGGTGTTCGCCGGCCCGGACGGGCGGCTGGAGCAGTTGCACAAGGCGGTGGCCGACGGCCAGGGCCGCAGCGTGTTCAACGGGGCGGTGCAGGTGCCCCGTGCAGCCCAGCGCACCGATGCGGCCCAGCTGAGCCGCAACCTGCTGCTGTCGGACCGGGCCCGCATCGACACCAAGCCCGAGCTGGAGATCGTCGCCGACGACGTGCGTTGCGCCCATGGCGCCACCGTGAGCCGGCTGGAGCAGGACGAACTCTTCTACCTGCAGAGCCGCGGCATTGCCGCCGACCAGGCGGCCCGGCTGCTGTTGCGCGGCTTCTGCGAGGAGGTGCTGCAGGAACTCCCTGAGGCCGCCCGGCCGTGGCAGGCTCTGGCCAGCTTGCTGGGGGAGCAGGGACGATGACACCAACCTCCACCAACTCCCCGATGGTCGCGGCGCCGCCCCTGGCGGGCTCCCAGGTGGTGGCCGACCTGGCGGTGCAGACGCGCCCCGATTTCCCCCTGCTGGCCCAGACGGCCTGCCTGGGGCAGCCGCTGATCTACCTGGATTACGCCGCCACCAGCCAGAAGCCGCACCAGGTGCTGGAGGCGCTGCAGCAGTACTACAGCCTCGATAACGCCAATGTGCACCGCGGCGCCCACCAGCTGAGCGCGCGCGCCACCGACCATTTCGAGGCGGCCCGGGGCAAGGTGGCCAGCTTCATCGGTGCCGCCAGCGCCCGGGAGATCGTGTTCACCCGCAACGCCAGCGAGGCGATCAACCTCGTGGCCCGCACCTGGGGTGACGCCAACCTGCGGGAGGGCGATGAGGTGCTGCTGTCGGTGATGGAGCACCACAGCAACCTGGTGCCCTGGCAGCTGCTGGCGGCCCGGACGGGGTGCGTGCTGCGCCATGCGGGCGTCACCGAGAGCGGCGAGCTGGATCTGGAGGATCTGAAGGCCAAGATCAGCGATCGCACCAGGCTGGTGAGCCTGGTGCATGTGAGCAACACCCTGGGCTGTCTCAATCCGATCGAGGCGGTGGCCGAATTGGCCCACGGGGCCGGCGCCCTGCTGCTGGTGGATGCCTGCCAGAGCCTGCCCCACAAGCCGGTGGACGTGGCCGCCCTGGGGGCCGACTTCCTGGTGGGTTCGTCCCACAAGCTGTGCGGCCCGACGGGCATGGGCTTCCTCTGGGCCCACGAGGCGCTGCTGGAGGCGATGCCGCCGTTCCTGGGGGGCGGCGAGATGATCCACGACGTGTACCTGGACCACAGCACCTGGGCCGACCTGCCCCACAAGTTCGAAGCCGGCACCCCGGCGATCGGTGAGGCGATCGGCATGGGCGCGGCCCTCGATTACCTGCAGAACCTGGGCATGGAGCGCATCCACGCCTGGGAGCAGCAGCTCACCCGGCGCCTGTTCGAGCGGCTGCAGGCCATCGACGGGGTGCGGATCCTGGGGCCCACTCCGGACCAACAGCCCGATCGGGCCGCCTTAGCCGCGTTCAGTGTGGACGGCCTGCACGCCAACGACATCGCCGCCCTGCTGGATTCGGCGGGAGTGTGCATCCGCAGCGGCCACCACTGCACCCAGCCCCTGCACCGCCACTACGGCCTGTCCAGTTCCGCCCGCGCCAGCCTGGGTTTCACCACCACCCCCGAAGAGATTGACCGCTTTGCTGAGGAGCTGGAGGGAACGATCGGCTTTTTGAGGGAGCACAGCTGAGGGGGGGTGGCCAACGGAGGTTGCCGGACTGTTGAAGATCACGTTGGCAGGTTTTGATCTGCGGTCTTGATGGGCATTGGCCTGACTCTTCGTTGAGCGTCAGCCAGGGATTTGGAATCGGATCTGTATCGGGTAGAACATCTGGATATCGGACCCGTGAACCACGGCTATCGTTGGTCGACCCGAAGCAGATAACTCCTGCACTGCAATGGTTTTGGCGGAACTCAGTTCGATGCTTCGGCGTGGTTCACGGATGGATGGGGCTGCCATTGGGTGGTTGCCGGAAACCATCTAATTGGGGACTCCTGAAAAAGCTTCCAGCGAGTCGCTTTGATTCCAGCCAAGAAACAGGGGTGCAGGAAGCTCACTTGTTGGCTATGCAGTGACGGGCAATCCTTCTGTTTCAATCCGCAAAATAGTTCTGAGCGCCATCCAGAGGGAGCCTGGCCTCTGAAAGGCATAAATCCAGACAAAAATAGTGATAAAAAAGAGGCGGAGGAGCCTCCGGATCTTCTCTGCGCACATCACCACAAAGGCCATGGAGATCGAGTTCTCTGCACCTGTGCTCAACCGAGCCATAATCAAATCTAGTGAATACTTCCTCTTCCCTGATCCAAAGCATCCTTCCACTTCGTTTCGTCTCCGCTAGTCTGCGCTGAGCTGCTGCTTTTGAGTAGCACTAATCTCTGGATTATTAGGCGGCCTTCCCAGTCGCTTACCAGAAAGCCGTATATCGTTCCGAGTGCAGAAGTTTCGGTTCTTGGTGTTGATGTAGATGCGATCTGCGCAGATTCGCTCGGGGAAGCAGCCATACTCTTGCTTGTATTTCTTAGCTTGTGGAATCAGGTCTTCGGATTCGTTGTATGGATCCCAGCTGATCCTGTGCAGGAAGGCAAAGCCGTTTCGCACAGATACACTAATTTTGGCGCCAAACTCAACAGCAGCTCTCGCCTTGCCTCGAACAATGGGCCGTACGTGTCGCTGAACCAAGTTCACAATGCGATTGGGCATGCTGCGCGTCTTGGAGTAAAGCAGGATGCTTTGCTGGCGGTGCAGCTCGCTGATCACCAGCAGTTTCTGCCACCAATGGGTCTTTGTATGTGTTCAGGGGTCGGGACGTCCCCCGCGGGACTGCATTTCTGACAGCTCATCGCTGAGCGATCAAGAAGCAGTGCTCTGTGCTGCTGATTCAGGGATCGGGCAGCAGTGTCGGCATCACCC
>Ga0247833_1007929_pt1 | contig 10987 bp, 10 predicted proteins | sample LaCruzMarch2015__7_FD_187117 | JGI IMG/M metagenome (GOLD analysis project Ga0247833, IMG submission 187117) | Freshwater microbial communities from meromictic Lake La Cruz, Castile-La Mancha, Spain - LaCruzMarch2015_8m | ecosystem: Environmental > Aquatic > Freshwater > Lake | place: Spain...
CGAAGCCGAGAACTTTGGCTGGAAAACCTTAATCACCACGGCATCTGGTTCAACGAGTGCGGGTCGTTGCACCTTGCTTATGCCGCGGACGAATACGCGGTACTCGAGGAGTACGTTCGCATCGCGGCCGATCCCGAGATCCGGATGCTGACGCCGGAAGAGACCATGCAGAAATCTCGACCGTTGCGCCAAGACGGCCTACTGGGCGCCATGTGGAGCCCGTACGAACTCTGTGTTGACCCGCGGATTACGGCAAGCAAGCTCGCTCGTGCTCTCGAAAGTTCCGGCGTTGAGTTCCGATTCGGGCGCTCCGCAACGCATGTTGCCTCCGGCAGAGTCGCCACGGTTGATGCCGAATTCACCGCCGAGCGTATCTACGTATGTCCCGGAGCCGACAGCGATGGCGTCGGCGGAAAGGAATTGGCCGATGCCGGAATGGAAAAAGTTCGGCTCCAGATGCTGCGCGTGGTGCCAAACGACGCCAGCTACCAGATTGGCGCGCACCTCTGCGCCGGACTCACCCTGCTGCATTACCGAAACTTCCGCGACTGCGCAAGCCTGGGTCCGCTGCGCGCCCGGTTGGTGGACGAAATGCCGGACTACATGGAGCACGGCATCCACGTCCTTGTTTCGCAGCACGGCGACGGTTCGCTGACCCTCGGCGACTCGCACCACTACGGGCCGCACTTCGCCCCGTACTCCAGCGAGGCGGTCGACGACCTCATCCTGGAATACCTCGACCGGTTCCTCCCGACGGAATCGTTCTCGATCGCCCAGCGTTGGGACGGCGTCTACGGAAAGCATCCGGTCGAGTCGTTCTTGGTGCTCGATACCGAGCCCGGTGTCACGATCATCGGCGCGCTCGGCGGCGCGGGCATGACCCTTTCGTTCGGCGTTACCGAGCGCGTGGTAAACCGAGGCTAGGATGCAGAGGCGCGTTTTGGTCACCGCCGGTGGCGGAGCCGTTGGACAAGAACTGTGCCGTCAGTTGGCGACAAATGGCGACATTCCGGTTCCGCTCGACGAGCGGCAGATTGGGTTTGCAGAGCACGTTTATGGCCGGACGGTCGATGGGGAAGTCGTCGCCCAGGCGATCCAAGACTGCACCCACGTCGTTCACCTGGAATGGAGCGGCAGCGTCGCCGAAGCCACCGCCGACCCTCTCAAAAGGCATGAGCGCAATCTTGGTCCAACGATCTCGTTGATGGACCATTGTCGCGCTCGCGAAATCCCGTTCCTCTTCGCCAGCACCGCAACCTACGCCGGGAAGCTTCCGGAGGCTTCGCACGAGGAAATGCCGCGCAACGAACGCGCGATCTACACGATCCAGAAGTCGTACATCGAGAGCAATGTGCGAGCCTACGCCCAGATGTTCGGCCTCAAGGCCGCCAGCCTGCGCATCTTCAACGTCTACGGGCCGGGCGGAAGGGACACCCAAATCATTCCTCGCATCCGGGCCAGTCTGGCCAACGGAACTCCGATTCGCTTGACCGGCGATGGCGGCCAGCAGCGCGACTTTATCCACGTCTCGGACGTCGCGCGCGCGTTTCTGCTTGCCCTCGACGCTCCGCTCACCGGCGAGCCGATCAACGTCGGCACCGGTCGCGGAACCTCGATGTTAGATCTGGTGAACCTGATCATGGACCTGAGTGGACAGCGCGTGCCCATCGAAATGATTCCGGCAAAAGGGGAAGAGGCCCGCTTTTTGTTTGCCGACACCCGCCGCGCAGAGGAGATTCTCGGCTTTCGGGCAAGCATTCGGCTGGAAGATGGGCTGCGCGGATTGATTCCGTAAGGTAAACACTCCTTGGGGAAAAGACCACCGGTCGTTCTCCATTCTTTCATGCTGCAAATCAAAGGCATCAACGTCTTCTACGGGGCGATCCAGGCGCTCAATAATGTCTCCGCCGAGGTGAACCGCGGCGAAATCGTCGCGATTATCGGGAGCAACGGAGCGGGCAAGAGCACCCTCCTGCGAACCATCAGCGGCTTGCTGCGGCCCCGTGGCGGCACGATTAGCTTCGAAGGCAAGGATCTCACTACGATGCCGGCACACGAAATCGTGAAGCTTGGCATCAGCCAGTCGCCCGAAGGCCGACGCATTTTCACCAACATGACGGTGCAGGAGAACCTGCAACTTGGCGCTTTCATCCGGAAAGACAGTGAAATCGAGGCGGACCAGGACCTCGTGTTGCAGCGATTCCCGCGCCTGAAGGAGCGGTTCAAGCAGAGTGCCGGAACGATGAGCGGTGGCGAGCAGCAGATGCTGGCCATCGGACGGGCTTTGATGTCCCGGCCGCAACTGTTGCTGCTCGATGAGCCGAGCTTGGGCCTGGCCCCACTGTTCGTGGACGAGATTTTCAACATTGTGCTGGACCTGAACAAGGATGGGCGGACGATTCTCATCGTCGAGCAAAACGCCAACCGAGCGCTGGCGGTGGCGCACCGCGCCTACGTTCTTGAAACCGGCAACGTGGTGCTGAGCGGTACCGGCCAGGACCTGCTGACCGATCCAAAGGTGAAAGAGGCCTACCTCGGCGGGTAGCCCATGGCGATTCTTCGCTTCGAGCCTATCACCGAACGGCACTTGCCCGCGATTCTCGAAATCGAGAACGCAACCCATGGTTTGCCGTGGTCTGAGCGCGCCTTTCGAAATGAAATCGACTCGAAGCATGGCGTGTTTCTTACGGTGATGCTCGATCATGAATTGGTCGGCTACGGTTCCGTTTGGGTTGCCATCGACGAAGCCCACATCACGACGATTGCGGTGAGAGAATCCCACCGGCGTGAAGGCATCGGTCGGAAGCTGATGAACCGATTGTTGACCGACGCCCGCGAGCGCGGGGCTACCTGCAGCACGCTTGAGGTTCGCGCCGGGAACACCGCCGCCATTTTGCTTTACGAAAAGCTGGGTTACCAACGCGTCTCCGTGCGAAAAGGCTACTACCCAGACAACCGCGAGGACGCCGTGGTGATGTGGCTTTACGAGCTTGAGACTTGGGTGCCCACTCCTTGACGTTCTTTACGGAACCGATTCTTGCGATCGAATCAAGCTGCGACGAGACCAGCGCGGCCGTGGTCCAGGGCCGAGAGGTTCGGTCAAACATCATCGCCAGCCAGATTGAGATGCACCAAAAGTGGGGAGGCGTGGTGCCCGAAGCCGCCGCCCGCGCCCACGTTGAAGCCATCCTTCCGGTGATTCGGGAGGCCCTTTCGTCGGCCGGTTTGCAGCTGAGCGATCTCCGTGGGATTGCGGTGACGAACCGGCCGGGGCTGGTTGGGGCGCTCAGCGTCGGCGTCACCGCCGCGAAGGCGCTCGCGTTTTCGCTCGGCATTCCGCTGGTGGGCGTCCACCATTTGGAGGGCCACCTGATGAGCGTCTACGGTTTGCCTGATGAGATTCCGGTGCCGCATCTGTCGCTCATCGCTTCGGGCGGACACACCGAGTTGGTGGCCGTTCGGGCCCCGGGCGACTACGAACTGATCGGGCACACGATCGACGACGCGGCGGGCGAGGCGTTCGATAAGGGCGCTCGGCTCATGGGACTGGGTTACCCGGGTGGTCGGGCGATCCAGCAGGCAGCGCTGGGCGGAAACCCAAAGCGCTATCCGCTCCCACGAGGTCTTCGCGGGCCGACGCGCGACTTTAGCTTTAGCGGACTGAAGACGGCGGTTATGCGGCTGGTCGACACCGAAGGCGTGGCACTATCCGTTCCGGATGCGGCGGCGTCGCTCCAGGAAGCGATCGTGAGTGTGCTCGCCGAGCGTGTACTTCGAGCCGCCGATGAACTGGGCTTTGAAACTGTCACCCTTGTCGGCGGCGTTGCCGCAAATGTGGCGTTGAGGGAGCGACTTCAGGCGGGGTGCACTCAATCCGGGCGTCGCTTCCTCACACCGCCGATCGTGCTCTGTACCGACAATGCGGGGATGATCGGGCTGGCCGGTTCTTTTCGGCTGGCACGCGGGGACCGCGACGATTTTTCCTTGGAAGCGCAAGCTAACGACGCGCTCTTCGGCGTAGACGAATGATGGATCCGACTCCGGTACGGCGGTGCGTTTGCATGAACGTCCGCTTTGATGAGGTCTTGGATTCTGGCGCGGAATCCGTAGAGGAGGCTGGCGAGCTTACGGGAGCGGGAACGAAGTGTGGCTCTTGCCGCCCGTACCTTGCGGCATGCCTGCGGACCGGCGAAACGGCGTTCGCCATCATCTGGGACACTGGCGAATTCGACTAGCGCCTTGGATGTGCGGCATATGCCTTTCGAACTGCCTCTAGATCGAGCTGCGTGTAAACCTGCGTCGTGGCGATGCTTTCATGGCCCAATAGCTCTTGCACGGCCCGCAGATCGGCTCCGCCTTTCAGCAAATGCACCGCGTAGGTATGGCGAAGCGTGTGCGGAGAGACGTGCTCGGGAAGGTCGGCCAGGCGAGAGAACCCGGTTAGCCGCTTGAACGCGGTCTGGCGCAACATGGGCAAGCCACGATTGCTGAGAATCACGCGCGAAAGGGCCCGGCGGGCCAGCTTTGGGCGGGCATCCCGCAAGTACTTTTCGACCCACTCGATGGTCTGCGCTGGAAGTGGGACGAGGCGGACTTTTTCACGCTTGCCCAAAACTCGCACCGTAGCGGCTTCAAGCGAGAGGTCGGCCATCTCCAACCCGACCGCCTCCGAAACTCTCAACCCCGCGCCGTAGATCAACTCCATCAACACGCGATCCCGAATTCCCTCGGGGGTACCAAGATTCGGCACCGAGAACAGCTTCTCCAAGTCCGAAATGTCGAGAGCTTTCGGGAGACTGCGCTTCCGTTTGAACCCGCCGGTGCTAGGCAACTCGGTGGTTGGGCCGGCGCTACGCCGCTTCAAGTACTTCAGAAAGGATCGAAACGCGGAGATGCGGCGTTGCGCTGTCGTCGGGGCGACGCCATCGGCAATCATCGTCTCGTAGCGCAGTTGCTCCGCCACCGTCACATCCTGCCATCGGTCGACGCCTAGGCTGGCCATGAGAACCCGCGCCTTTTCCAGGTCGCCCGCATAGGCGGCGATCGTGTGTTCGCTGGCCCCGCGATCCATGCGCAGGTGGTCCAGAAAAGCTTCGATTCCGCGGGTCATTTCTGCTTCTTCTTCCAAACGAGAACGGTTGGCTGGATGTACTCCATGTCGTGGGGAAGGGTCGCGAGCGGCGGCCCAAAGACGGCGGCCCGTTCGTAGCTTTTATCTAGTTCCTGGTAGAAGTCATGCGCCCGCTGAACCTGAAGTTTGCCGACTTCGTTGAGGCTGGCAAGCGGTGCCTCCGTCTTCTTGTCCCACAGCCGCTCGGGGTCGGCGTACTCAAACGAGGAAACCACGATGTAGTCCGGCTTGTCTTCGGTGATCAGCCGCTTGTCGAACGGAAACGGATCTTCGCCGGCGGTTTGGTGATAAACAAATTGCGGCTGCGATTCCGACCGCATGCGGTCCAGCCGCTCATCGAACGGCACGGCGCGCGTGACGCCAGCATTTTTGTAAAGCGGCGGCGTGTAGAACCAAGGGTCGCTCGCCAGCCCGACCGTCTTCGCATCGGAGGCGCGGATGAACTTGGCCGCTTGGTCGCGCGGGTCATCGGTCGTCATCCAGGCCGTCATCTCCGCCGTCCGAGTGATGCCGCCGCGCGGGACGACCCCAAAGATGGCAAAGATCGCGAAGCCGACCAGCAATCGCCAGTTTCCGCCGCGCCGGTTCGCCTCCGAAACGAGAAAACCGAAGCCGGCCGCGAGGCCAATGACCAGCGGGAAGGTGTAGCGAAGGAACTTGACCTCGGCCCGGCCAATGAGCAAGTAGTACGCAAGGGAGAACACGAGCACGGACGCGACCCACGGCTTCTTCTCGAACGCCGCCCAAGCGAGGCCGATCGCCCCAAGCAGAAACACTAGCGGCCCGATGGCCTCAGCCAGGTTCGCCAAGTGGTAGATGAACCCGGAAGTCGTTCCCTCAAAAACCAGCCCGTGGCCGGTCGAGGTGTGCGTCATTTCGTACCGGAAGTCCTCCATGAACTTGGCCGTGTCCGTGACGAGCCCCGGCGTCGTGATGAGGAAAACCAAGAATGCCGATCCGAACGCCACCGCCAGCAGCTTCAGCGCCGCCGAGCGGTGGTGCAGGATCACGACCGGAATCAGGGACAGCAAAATCAAGATTCCGGTGTATTTCGTACCTGCGCTGAGGCCCGCAAAAACGCCCGCCAAGGCGGCAAGGCGCGTCAGGTTTGGTTTGTCGTCTTCACCGGCGGGAATCATCCGCAGGATGAACATGCTCGACATCGCGAGGAAGAATGTCGCCACCATGTCCACGGTCTGGAACCGGGAATGCACCACCAAGGCGGGTGCCAGCGCTGGAACCGCGGCCGCAATCGCCGCGCCGGTGATCCCCAAAGTACGCCAAAAGCTTAGAAACACCGCGACGACGACCCCCGCCCCGGCGAGCGCACTGAGCAATCGCCCGGCGAAGTGAACTCGCGAAACCCACGCCCAGGTGGCATCTTCGCTCTTCGGGTCCTCGCCGCCGGTGTAGGCGCTCACGACGTCCGACGACACCTTCAGCATCGTCAGGTAGGCGGTTCCGTAGTTATAGAAGCCCGGCGCGAACTTGCCTTCGGTCGGCTTGATGGCCTGGCTCGCCGCAAAGACCGGCAGCTCATCGGGGTGATAGCTCTGGTTATGCAGGTCGTTTTGCAGACCCCAACCTATGCCAACCAGCCGCAGGCCGAAGCTGAGAACGAAAAGGACCGCCGCAATCTGCGCGACGAATCTTCCGAGGTTGGGTTTGGCTTCGGCCATGCAATCTGGAGTTTACATTCGCGGCTACTTCGGCTTCGCCGGGAAGGCGATCGGCTTCATCACGGTCGTGCCCTTAAACCGCTCCTCGGCGAGTGGATTCTCGTCGTCCCGCGTGGTGAAAATCTTGAATCCGCCTTCGCTCGTCGCGTTCGCCCAGACGGTTTTGCCGGTTTTCGGGTCCAGGTCGAAGTCGATCGTGGCCGTCAAAGTAAGCGGGAACGACTTCAGCCCCGATTCATCCGAACTGGACTCCGTCATCTGGTGGTAGTAGGTCGCGAGGTCGGTATCCAGCTTCAAGCGCGCCTGAATACGGCGGAAAACCTTGCCGTTGACCGTTTTGTCGCCCTGAAACTCATAAACGTAGTCGAGGCGCTGCACGGCTTGCTTGCTCTTGCCTTTCAGGCTTTGCGGCTGGAAGCTCACCGTGCGCTTCCAAGTGTCGCCGGGCTTCACGGCTTCGAACGGAAACTTCGGGTTGAAATCGAGCGCGCTGTCGACCGGCCCGATGAAAACCGCAAGCCGGTGAACCTCGCCAATGAACGGACCGAACGGCCCCAGCAGACCGTCCTGTCCCTCTTCTTGGAGGCGCAGAAGCTTCAGCGTTCCGGGCTTGCCTTTCTTTACCGGCGGCTTCTTTTTGGCTGGCTTGGGGATCTCCTTGAGGGCAAGGATTTCGTTGATAGGGGAAATCGTGAGCAGGAAGGCATTGTCGACCTTGATCACCGAACGCTGCGGTTCGTCGCCGTCGCCAGCAACCTCGGTCATCGTCGGTCGCCGGTAGATCAGATCCACCACGCCGTCGGGCTTCATCGTCTTCACTTCGGTCGTGAAGTCATAGCTGAGATTGAGGTCTTCTGGCAGGAACGTTTGCAGCAAACCTTCGCGACGCTCGAACGTCATGCTGGCGCGAACGGCGTACGCGGATTTTTCGCCCGCCGCAAAAACCCGGGTGAGCGTGACGCCCTCGGCAGCGTTAACGAAACCAGGGAACAAAGTCCCGGCCAAGAGGAGGGAAGTCAGCATACGCCATATGTTACGCCGCGACTCCCCTCTAAATCACCGAATTAGCGCGTAATTTGCTTGGCGATGACCATTCTCTGGATCTCGCTGCAGCCTTCGCCAATCTCGGTGAGCTTGGCGTCGCGCCACAGCTTTTCGACCAAGAACTCGCGCGTCATTCCGCGACCACCGTGAATCTGCAGCGCCCGGTTCGTGACCCGATTTGCCGTCTCGCTGGTGTAGAGTTTCGCCATCGACGAAGCCAGGACGATGGATTCTCCGGCGTCGAACAGCGCCGCGCCCTGGGCCAGGAGGAGCCTTCCAGCCGCGATCTCCATTTCGCTGTCGGCTAGCATGTTTTGCACGCTCTGCATGTCGCAGAGTCGGCGGTTGAACTGCTCGCGCTGCTTGCTGTACTCGATGGCAAGGGCGTGCGCCTTTTCGGCGATTCCCAAAGCCATCGCGGCGATGCCGAGCCGACCGCGGTAGAGCAAGCCGGTCGCTTGCTCAAACGTGCACGGCGTGTGCCAGCCGATGGCATTGTTCAGCGCGAACTGAACCGTGTTCGACGCGCTGACGCCGACGGTGTGGATTCGCTTCTCCAGCGTGAATCCCGGTTGGTCGGTCTCCAGAAGAAATGCGCTGAGCTCCTTCTCGCCGGTCCGGGCGATGATGATGATGAGGTCGGCCTTGCCTCCGTTCGTGATGAACATCTTCCGGCCGTTAAGGCTGAAGTAGCCCGGCTGGTCTTCGATCGGCTCGGCGACCGTCTTCACGCGTCGTGCGTCGGAACCGGCGTCCGGCTCGGTCAGTCCCCATGCCAGTTTGATCGTTCCTTGGCCGGCACCAGCAAGGTATTTCTCCTTCTGCTCCGGCGTGCCAAACGCCGCAATGTGGGCGACGACGAGCGCGTTCACGGCCGCGATGTTCATGGCCAAGGCGGGGTCGCCGTGGGCCAGCATCCGCACCGCTTCGCAATAGGTGCGGCAAGACAGTCCCGCGCCGCCGTCGGCTTCCGGAAGCGTCATCGAGAGCAAACCAAGCTCGCCCATGCGCGGCCAAATCTCGTCGGGAAACGCGGTGGCCTCTTCCCAGGCGCGGGTTTGAGGCAAAACCTCGGTCTCCGAAAAGTTCTGAACGGCGGCGAGAAAATCGAGTTCGGACTGGGGGATGGCAAACAAATCGGCTGGCATGGTTCTCCGTTGGATACTGCTAATTTTACTCGTCCGTCTCGCGGTCGCCCTCTCTGCCGCCATTTTCTGGAGTATTTCGCAGTCTGGGCTGACGTGAGAGACAACTAACACATCACGGTCGCGTATTATATGTGAAGACCCAACCCAATGATGAATGTATATGAAGAGCTCGGCGACACCTCTCGTCGACAGATTCTCGCAGAATTGCGATCTGGCCACAAAAACGTGGGTCAAATCTGCGATTCGACAAAGCTGAAGCAGCCAAACGTCAGCAACCATCTTGCGCGGATGCGCGCTCGCGGCATCGTCAAGGCGTTGCGGGTTGGCCGCCAGATGTTCTACTCGCTCGCCTCGCCCGAGGTGGAAGCCGTGGTGAACTCCGTGTTCAACGTCGCGGTTTACCGAGAAGCCAGCATCGACTTTGAAGAAATGAGTCGGCAGTATGCCAAGGCCGCAATCACCGGCGACGAACAAGCTTGCAGCGAGTTGATGGACGCCGCCTTTCGGGCAAATGCTCCGCTCATCGACATCTATCAGGAAGTGTTGGCCCCGGCGATGGCGATGATTGGCAGCTGGTGGAAGGTAGGTGCCATCGACGAGGCCCAGGAGCACATGGCGACCGCCATCACGGAGCGAATGATGGCGCGGACGGCCCAGATTACGGGACCCCGTCGGCGTCAAGGCCGCACGGCGCTTTTGGGCTGTGCCCCCAACAGTTACCACGTGATCGGTCTGCGCATGATCTCGGACTTCCTGCGCCTGCAGGGTTGGAAGACGCTGTTCCTCGGTCCAAACGTCCCCATCCGGAGCTTCGTCTCGACGGTCCAGTCGAACGAACCGGATGTCGTGCTGGTGAGCTGCGGCGCCGAAGAAGGCATGGAAACGACCGTGCAGCTGCTCCATCGGCTGTGCGAGCTGCGCTCGAAAAAGGCCGCGTTCAAGATTGGCGTCGGGGGCTCGCAAGCCGCGCACTTTCCGCATCCGTTCCTGGAAGCGGGGGCCGATTTCATCGCGCTCGACCTCCGGTCGTTCGCCCACGAGATCCTGCCGATGTTGGAATCGACGAGTTCGGTACCAGAGACAGACCGGGCAGATTTTGTGACGGGGAACTAGGGCTACAATTTTCGCTGCGGCATCGGGTAACTTTTAAGGGTCGGTGCCGCATAGCTCAGTTGGCAGAGCAGCTGACTGTTAATCAGCGGGTCATAGGTTCGAGTCCTATTGCGGCAGCCATTTTTAGGTTCAAAACGCGGAATTCTCACCCGCTGTCGGAATCTTTCCCATAATGAATCCCCTACCTGGGAAAGGTCTTCAGCATATCTTCGGATGTGAGCTGCTCATAAACCGCCTGGGTGAAAGTCGTTTTGGTGTGTCCCAAAAGGAACGTGCGAACCTGGTCCGGGATACCCTCACGACGCCATTCATCGGCTCGCCAGCCGCGCAAGTCGTACATCCGGGTCTTCGAATTCTCCCGCCACCACTTGCGGATGTGCTCGCAAGGGTCTTTTACGCCGGTCCAATCAGCCTCGCTTATGGCTTCGATCTGGCGGGCCAGGTCGTCGGGCACCGGAACCGGGCGGATGCCGGCCGCAGTTTTGCTTACCGGGATCTGGACTAGCCACCGATCGGCGACCGTGAAAAGGTGCTCTGGCCGAACCCTCACCGCTTCGGATGGGCGCATCGCGCATTCGCCCATCAGCCGGATGATGATCGCGATTCTCGGCGGCGCGAGCTCGAGCATTCTGCGGTACTCGGCGAGGGTCATTGGGGGATAGGTAAGGGAAGTCTTTGCCCCTCGCGGCGCGCGCATTCCATCCGCCGGGTTTCGCTCAATCCATCCAAGATCGGAAACGGCGAACGCAAGGGCCGAACGGATGGCCAGCTTCGCCTTATTGATGAGCGAGGCGCTCTTACCCTCTCCGATCCTTGCGAGGCACCGCGTCAGAACCGGCGATGTGATTTCGGTGACGTTTAGCTCCCCGATG